>LNFM01001758.1_pt1 | contig 47930 bp, 44 predicted proteins | sample 596031 | NCBI WGS metagenome assembly LNFM01 (sample SAMN04254537, study PRJNA301005) | activated carbon metagenome | isolation source: dual media filters at the Ann Arbor, Michigan drinking water treatment plant | place: USA: Ann Arbor
CATGGTGCCCTCGATCAGCTTGAGCAGCGCCTGCTGCACGCCCTCGCCCGACACGTCACGCGTGATCGAGGGGTTGTCGGACTTGCGCGAAATCTTGTCGATTTCATCGATGTACACAATGCCCTGCTGCGCGCGCTCGACCTCGTAGTTGCAGCTCTGCAGCAGCTTCTGGATGATGTTTTCGACGTCTTCACCGACATAACCGGCTTCCGTCAGCGTGGTGGCGTCGGCCATCACGAAAGGCACGTTGAGCGTGCGGGCCAGGGTCTGGGCCAGCAAGGTCTTGCCGGAGCCGGTCGGGCCGATCAGCAGGATGTTGCTCTTGGTCAGCTCGACCTCGTCTTTTTTGGCTTTGTCCTTGTGCCGCAGCCGCTTGTAATGGTTGTAGACCGCCACGGCCAGCGTGCGTTTGGCCGGCTCCTGGCCAATCACATAACCATCCAGCGTGGTCTTGATCTCCAGCGGTGTCGGCAGGTCGCCGCGCGTTTCGCGCACATCTTCCCCGGCGGGAAGCTCGTCACGGATGATTTCGTTGCACAGGTCGATGCATTCATCACAGATGAAGACCGACGGCCCGGCGATCAGCTTTTTGACTTCGTGCTGGCTTTTGCCGCAGAAGGAGCAATACAGGGTCTTTTCGCTGGAAGAGCCTTTTTTCTCGGCCATTGGTGGAGTGCCTTTGTGGGTCCCCGAAAGGGGCTTTGTCTAATGATAACCAAATAAAAAACGGCGTTTCCTGTTACAGAAAACGCCGTTGCCGTGCCGCAACTGACCGGTTTTTGCCCCAGGGGACTAGGGACGCTTGCTGATCACCTCATCCACCACGCCATAGGCCTTGGCCTCGTCGGCAAACATGAAGTAATCACGCTCGGTATCGCGCTCGATTTTTTCCACCGTCTGGCCGGTGTTGTTGGCCAGGATGCGGTTCAGCTGCTCGCGGGTCTTGAGGATGTCGCGGGCATGGATTTCGATGTCCGTGGCCTGGCCCTGGGCGCCGCCCGAGGGCTGGTGGATCATCACGCGGGAGTTGGGCAGCGAAAAGCGCTTGCCCTTGGTGCCCGCAGCCAGCAGGAACGCACCCATGCTGGCGGCCATGCCGGTGCACAGCGTGGAGACGTCCGGCTTGATGAACTGCATGGTGTCGTAAATCGCCATGCCGGCCGTCACCGATCCACCCGGCGAGTTGATGTAGAAGGAAATGTCCTTGTCGGGGTTCTCGCTCTCGAGGAAGAGCAACTGCGCCACCACCAGGTTGGCGGTCTGGTCATTGACCGGGCCCACGAGGAAAATCACGCGTTCTTTCAAAAGGCGCGAATAGATGTCATACGACCGCTCACCGCGGCCGGACTGCTCGATCACCATCGGCACCATGCCGAGGCCCTGAATTTCCTGTGCACTGCTGTAAATCATGTGTTCTCCGATGTGTGGGGCTACTTTACCCAAAATAAATGGGGCTTGAAGCCGTAGCCGCAAGCCCCTGTTCCGAAAATTTGGCCCGCTGCTGCGCGCCGGCCAGCCGGAAGATTTAGTTCTGCGCCATCAACTCGTCGAAGGCCACGGCTTTTTCGACCACTTTGGCCTTGCTCATCACGAAGTCGGTGACATTGTTTTCAATCACCACGGATTCGACTTCGGCCATGCGCTTTTCGTCGCCGAAATACCAGCGCACCACATCTTCAGGCTTCTCGTAGCTGGAAGCCAGTTCCTGCACGTGGGCCTTGACCTGCTCGGGGGTGGGGAACAGGTTGTTGGTGCGGGTCAGTTCTGCCACCACCAGGCCCAGGCGCACGCGTTTTTCGGCTTGCGGACGGAAGATGTCGTCGGGAATCGGCGCCTTGTCGGCGTCCTTGATGCCGCGCTGCTTGAGGTCGGCGCGCGCCCCTTCGACCATGCGTTCCAGTTCGGCCTGGACGATCGCCTGCGGCACGTCGAGTTCGGCATTCGCCACCAGCGCGTCCATCACGGCGTTTTTGTTGCGGGCCAGCAGGCGGAACTTGACTTCGCGTTCCAGGTTTTTGCGGATGTCGGCGCGCAGGCCTTCGACCGTGGCGTCGGCGATGCCGAGGGACTTGGCAAGGGCTTCGTTGACTTCGGGCAGGTGCGCTGCCTCGATCTTCTTGACGGTGACCAGGAAGTCGGCCTGTTTGCCGGCGACGTCCTTGCCGTGGTAGTCGGCCGGAAAATTCAGCGGGAAGGTCTTGCTTTCACCGCTTTTCATGCCACGCACGGCGTCCTCGAACTCCTTGAGCATCTGGCCTTCGCCCACCAGGAACTGGAAATCTTCGGCCTTGCCGCCGGCAAAGGTTTCGCCGTCGATCTTGCCTTCGAAGTCGATGGTGGCGCGGTCGCCGTCCTGGGCGGCGGCGTCCATGGCGCGCTGGGCGAAGGTGCGGCGCTGCTTGCGCAGGATGTCCAGGGTCTTGTCGATGGCTTCGTCACTGACTTCAGAAGTCAGTTTCTCGACTTCGGCATTCGCCAGGTCGCCGATCTTGACTTCGGGATAGACCTCGAAGATCGCATCAAAGGCCAGCTCGCCCTCGGGCGCGCCTTCCTTTTCGCTGATGCGCGGCTGGCCGGCCACACGCAGCTTGGCCTCGTTGGCGGCCTGCGAGAAGGCCTCGCCGACCTTGTCGTTCATGACTTCGTAATGCACCGAGTAGCCGTAACGCTGGGCCACCACATTCATCGGGACCTTGCCGGGACGGAAACCGTCCATCTTGACCGTGCGCGCCAGCCGTTTCAGGCGGGAATCGACTTCGGACTGGATGGTGTTGACCGGCAGGGTCAGGGTCATCTTGCGTTCCAGCTTTTCAAGGGTTTCAACAGTCACGGCCATGATCTACTCCTAATATCGAGGATGTGTAAAAGACGCCTGCCCGTGGCGGCTGGGCCCCGCGGCAAACGTCCTGAAAAATCTCACTGGTGGTGCGCGGGGGGGGACTCGAACCCCCACATCCTTGCGGACGTCAGGACCTAAACCTGGTGCGTCTACCAATTTCGCCACCCGCGCGCCGGAAACAAAAACGGGAATCCTCAGCTTTCAGCCTACGGACCCCCGCCTGAAATCGGTCAACTTTCTATTTTAGCCTGTATCGGCGCCCCTCCGACTGCCGGTCAACCCTGCCCCGGTTTACGCCGGCATGACACCAGGTGTTTCGCGTTTCACGCGAAACCATGCGGGTCCAGGCGCTTGCGCGCCGGCCCGCTGGGCGGATTATTAAAACGCCGGTGTTTCGCGTGTCACGCGAAACCATGCAGCGTACATGGCCGGCAAGGCCAGCAAGGTCAGCACGGTGGCGACGATCAGGCCGCCCATGATGGCCACCGCCATAGGCCCCCAGAACACGCTGCGCGACAGCGGGATCATGGCCAGCACGGCGGCGGCGGCCGTCAGCACGATGGGGCGCAGGCGCCGCACGGCCGATTCGACAATCGCGTCCCAGGCCGGGACACCGGCCGCGCGGTCCTGCTCGATCTGGTCGATCAGGATCACCGAGTTGCGCTGGATCATGCCCATCAGGGCGATGACGCCCAGCAAGGCCACAAAACCGAAAGGGCGGCCCAGCAGCAGCAAGGCGCCGGCCACACCGGCAATGCCCAGCGGCCCGGTCAGGAACACCAGCATGGCGCGGCTGAAACTGTGCAGTTGCAGCATCAACAGGGTGAAGGTCAGGAACAGCATGATGGGAATCCCGGCGGCGATGGACGCCGAGCCCTTGCTGCTTTCCTCCACCGCCCCGGCCACTTCGATGCGGTAGCCGCTCATGCCGTTCTGCTGCCATTTGGCCTCAATGGCTTTGAGGCCAGGCAGCAATTCGGCGGTCACGGTAGCGCCCTGCAGGCCCTCGACGATGTCGCCCTGCACCGTGATCGCGTAGTCGCGGTTCTCGCGCCACATCACGCCGGGCTCCCAGGTGAACACCGGCTTGGCGATCTGCGTCAGCGGAATCGATTTGCCCGAGGCGGTCGGCAGGTAGGCGTTGGCGATGTCGGTGATGGCGTTGCGCTCGTCCAGCGGCTGGCGCAGCACGATGTCGATCAGTTTGTCGCCCTCGCGGAACTGGCCCACGGTGCTGCCGGCCAGGATGGTTTTGGAGGCCTGGGCGATCGACTGGCTGGTCACGCCCAGCGCGCGCGCCTTGGACTGGTCCACCTCCAGGCGCAGCACCTTGACTGATTCGTTCCAGTTGTCGTTGACGCCGCGCGTGTTGGCGCTCTCGCGCATGGCGGCCTTGACTTCGTCGGCGCGTTCACGCAGCACCAGCGGGTCGGTACCGACCACGCGGAACTGCACCGGGTAAGGCACGGGCGGGCCGTTGGGCAGCAGCTTGATGCGGCCACGCACCTCGGGGAATTCCTGGGCCAGCAAGGCCGGCAGCTTGATGCGCAGCGACTCGCGCACTTTCAGGTCTTTCGGCAGCACGATGAACTGCGACACGTTGCTCTGCGGAAACACCTGGTCCAGCGGCAGGTAAAAACGCGGCACGCCGGAACCGACCCAGGTGCTGACCGAGCGCACGCCCTCTTCCTTCAGCAGCCGTTCTTCGACGCGTTTGGCCGTCAGTTCATTGGCGGCAAAGGAAGTGCCTTCGGGGAACCAGATGTCCACCATGATTTCCGGCCGGCTCGAATCCGGGAAAAACTGCTGCTGTACCTTGCCCATGCCCAAGATGCCCAGCGCAAAAAACAGCACGGTCGCGCCTATGGTGATCCAGCGGTACTCGACGCACCAGTTCACCGCACGCCTGAAAGTTTTGTAGAACGGTGTGTCGAAGTGCTCCTGGTGGCCCGCCGCAGCGCCTTCGGGCAGCGGCTTGGCTTTCAGCAGCAGGGTGCCGAGGTAAGGCACAAAATACACCGAAACGATCCAGCTCAGCACCAGCGCAATCACCGTCACCGCAAAAATCGCGAAGGTGTATTCGCCCACGGTCGATTGGGCCAGGCCAATCGGCAAAAAGCCCACCGCCGTGATCAGCGTTCCGGTCAGCATGGGCATGGCGGTGATTTCGTAGGCAAAGGTCGCGGCCCGCACCTTGTCGTAACCCTCTTCCATCTTGCGCACCATCATCTCGACCGCAATGATGGCATCGTCCACCAGCAGGCCCAGCGCAATGATCAGCGAACCCAGCGAGATCTTGTGCAGCCCGATGCCGAAGTAACTCATGGCCAGAAAGGTCACCGCCAGCACCAGCGGGATGGTGATGCCCACCACCAGCCCCGGACGCATGTCGATGTAATAACGTTTCCACAGCGGGTGTTGTCCGGGGCGCCGGTGAAAACCCAGCGCGATGAAACTCACGGCCAGCACGATCACCACCGCCTCGATCAGCACCTTGACGAATTCGTTGACCGAACTCGCCACGGCGGTCGGCTGGTCCTGGATCTGCACCAGCTCGATGCCGGCCGGCAGGTTGGCGCTGATGCCGGCGGTCGCGGTTTTCAGCGCCTTGCCGAGCGCGATGATGTCGCCGCCCTTGGCCATGGACACGCCCAGCGCGATGACTTCGCGGCCCTGGTGCCGCACCTTGACCGCCGGCGGGTCGACGTAGCCGCGCTTGATCTCGGCAATGTCGCCCAGGCGCAGCTGGCTGCCCGAATTGCCGCGTATCGGCATGGCGCGCAACTGCTCGACCGCCTCGAACTGTCCGGCCACCCGCACCTGCACGATGTCCAGCGGCGTCTGGACGGCGCCGGCCGACTCCACGGCGTTTTGCTGGCCGAGCTGGGTCAGCACCTGGTTGAAGTCCAGCCCGAGCTGGGCCAGGCGCTTTTGCGAAATTTCGATGAACAGCTTTTCGTCCTGCACGCCGAACTGCTCGACCTTGGCGACGTCGGGCACGCGCAGCAGGCGCTGGCGCACGTCATCGGCAAAGGTCTTGAGTTCGGCATAACTGAAACCGTCGGCCTGCAGCGCATAGATCACGCCATACACATCACCAAAATCGTCGTTGAAAAACGGCCCCTGCACACCGGCGGGCAGCGTGTAGCGCATGTCGCCGATCTTCTTGCGCACCGCGTACCAGACGCCGGCCACGTCGGCGGCCTTGGACGAATCCTTGATCTGGAAAATGATCTGCGACTCGCCCGGCTTGGAGTAGCTGCGGATCTTGTCGGCGAAAGGCACTTCCTGCAGCGTGCGCTCGAGCTTGTCGGTGACCTGTTCGGCCACCTGCTGCGCCGTGGCGCCAGGCCAGTAAGTGCGCACCACCATCGCGCGGAAGGTAAAGGGCGGGTCCTCGTCCTGGCCGAGCTGGAAGTAGGCCGCAAAGCCCAGCAGCATCAGCACCACCATCAGGTAGCGTGTCAGCGCCGGATGGTCCAGCGCCCATTTGGACAGGTTGAAGCCGTCTTTGGGTTGTTCGGGATTCATGCCTGCCTCACTTCGCAGGCGCTGCCGCGGGGGTGGCGGCGGCGGCGGGCGCTATCGGATTGATAGCTGTCTGCGCAGGCGGGACAGGGGCTACAGCCGCTTTTGGCTGATAAATCGTGACCTTCTGGCCGGGCGAGAGCACATGCACGCCGGCGCTGACCACCAGCATGCCGGGCTGCAGGCCGGACGCAATCACCGCCTCGTTGCCGTCGGCGGTGGCGATCTGGATGATCTGCGATTTCACCGTCATGCTGGCCTTGTCGAGCACCCAGACCGCGCTGTTTTTTCCTTCCTGGCGCAATGCGCTGGTCGGCAGCTTGATGACCTGCTGGTTGGTCGCGCCCAGGCCCTGCGGCTGCACGTAGACCGTGGCACCCAGCACCGGCGGCTCTTTGGTGTCGAGAGCCACCTTGACCGGGTAGGTGCGTGTGGCCGGGTCGGCGCTGGCCGAGACCTCGCGCACGCGGCCGCTCAACTCGCCGGGCTGGGACCAGACGCGCACCTTGACCGGCGTGCCGACCTTGATCGCAGCGACCTTGTCTTCGGGCACCGAAAACACCACGTCGCGCGGGCCGTCGGCGGCGATGCGCAGCACCGGCGTGCCGGCGGCCACCACCTGGCCGGCTTCGGCCTCGACCGCCGTCACCACCCCGGACCGGTCGGCGACCAGCGCGGCGTAGTTGGCCTGGTTGCCCTGCACCGCCAGTTGCGACTGCGCCTGCTCGAGCTGGGCCTGGGCGGCTTTCAGCGTGGTGTCGCGGCGCTCGAGTTCGGCGCCGCTGATGAAGTTCTGGTCTTTCAGTTCCTTGTAGCGCCTGAAGTCGGCCGCTGCCAGGTCGCGCTGGGTGGCTGCCGCGGCCACCTGGGCGCGCGCCGCATCTGCAGCCAGCTTGTAGTCCTGCGGATCCAGCTGGGCCAGCACCTGCCCGGCCCTGACCTGCTGGCCGAGTTCGGCCTGGCGCTTGATGATTTTCCCGCCGACCCGGAAGCCCAGCCGGGATTCGACCTGGGCCTTGACCTCGCCGGCGAATTCATAATTGGCGGTGAAGGAATCGGTGCCGACCGTGATCACCTTGACCGCGCGGACCGGCTCCTCGGGTGGCGCGGGCTTGGAACAGGCGGCCAGCACCAGGGCGCTGCAAACGAGGACAAAGGCGGTTTTGTGCATGATGTGAGGGGCAAAACGGTGGCGGAAATCGGCCGGAAGCGGGATGAATAATCGCACTACTGACTGACTGGTTAGTAATCTAGGGGAATTCCCCAGCGCTGTCAAGCGACAATCCGGCCATGAGCTCCGCCCTTCCTTCCGGCACGCCCCAGGCACTGAAGCCCGCCTCACAGCACTACGAAAATTTTCCGGTGGCCTCCCTGTTGTGCCCGCCACGCCTGCGGCCGGCCATCACGGCCATCTACTGGTTTGCGCGCACCGCCGATGACATTGCCGACGAAGGCGACGCCCGTCCGGCCCAGCGCCTGCAGGACCTGGCCGCGATCCGCGAGGACCTGTTCGCCGCCGCCGAAGGCCGGCCCGGCTCCGGGCGCTGGCCGGAGGTTTTCGGCGCGCTGCAGCCGGTGATCGCCGAATTCGACCTGCCGGTGGCGCTGCTGGCCGACCTGCTCAGTGCTTTCGAGCAGGACGTGGTCAAGCAGCGTTATGCGACCGAGGCCGAGCTGCTGGACTATTGCCGCCGCTCGGCCGACCCGGTCGGGCGCCTGCTGCTGCGCCTCTACGGTGTGCACGATGACGCCTCGCTGGCCCAGAGCGACCACATCTGCAGCGCGCTGCAGCTGATCAACTTCTGGCAGGACCTCAGCGTGGACATCCCGCGCGGCCGCATCTACATCCCGCGTGAGTGGTGGGCGGTACACGGCGTGGACGAGGCGCAACTGATGGCCCGTGACATCAACCCCGCCACTATCAAATTGATAGCTGCCTGCGCACGTTCGGCAAGGGCCAGGATGCAAAAAGGCTCGCAACTTCCAGCCACGGTGGCGCGGCAGGTCGGCGGTTTTGATGGCTGGCGCGCCGGCCTGGAGCTGCGCTGCGTGATCCAGGGCGGGCTGCGCATCCTGGACAAGATGGAAGCCATGGATCACCACACGCTGGCGCTGCGGCCCAAACTCGGCGCGTGGGATGCCGTGGTGATTTTCTGCAAGGCGCTGTGGCCCTGAGGCCGCAAGCGTCGCAAGGGGCCGCGCCGGCCTGCGACAATCCCACGCATGAGCCCTGAGGAATACGTCCAGCAAAAGGCCGCCGCGTCCGGCAGCAGTTTTTATTACGCCTTTTTGTTTTTGCCGAAAGAGCGGCGCGCCGCCATCACGGCTTTTTACGCCTTTTGCCGCGAGATCGACGATGTGGTCGATGAGGTGACGGACCCCGGTGTGGCCTACACCAAGCTGGCCTGGTGGCAAACCGAGGTGCTCAAGTCCTATGCCGGCGAGCCGACCCACCCGGTGATGAAGGCGCTGATGCCGCTGGCGCCGACCTACCGCATCGAGGCGCGGCACCTGCAGGCGGTGATCGAGGGTTGCCAGATGGACCTGGCACAAAACCGCTATCTCGACTTTCCCAACCTCAAGACCTACTGCCACCTGGTGGCCGGCATCGTCGGCGAAGTCGCGGCGCGCATCTTCGGCCAGACCGACGAGGCCACCACGGCTTACGCGCACAAGCTGGGCCTGGCCTTCCAGATGACCAACATCATCCGCGACGTCGGCGAGGACGCGCTGCGCGGCCGCATCTACCTGCCGGTCAACGAGCTGCAGCAGTTCGACGTGAAGGCGCACGAAATCCTCAAGCGCCAGTATTCGGACCGCTTCACCGCGCTGATGAAGTTCCAGACCGAACGCGCGCTGGCCCTGTATGACGAAGCGCTGGCGCTTTTGCCCGAGGCCGACCGCCGTGCGCAGAAACCCGGCCTGATGATGGCCAGCATCTACCGCACCCTGCTGCGCGAAATCGCCGCCGACAACTACCAGGTGCTGCACCAGCGCGTGAGCCTGACGCCGCTGCGCAAGTTCTGGCTGGCGTGGAAAACCCAGGCCTTCGGAAAAATCCAGTGAAGCTTGCCGTCATCGGCGCGGGCTGGGCCGGCTGCGCGGCGGCGGTGGAAGCCACGCGCCTGGGCCAGCAGGTCACGCTGTTCGAAGCCGGCCGCATTGCCGGCGGGCGCGCCCGGCGCGTGGAGGGCCAGTGGCCCGACGGCACGCCGCTGCCCCTGGACAACGGCCAGCACATCCTGATCGGCGCCTACAGCAAGACGCTCGCGCTGATGGGTGATCTGGGCCTTGACGTCCAAACGCTGTTGCAGCGGCTGCCGCTGACCCTGCAGTTTCCCGATGGCAGCGGCCTGGCCTTTCCGGCCCTGCCGGCACCGCTGGACGCCTTCGCGGGCATCCTGCGCGCACGTGGCTGGTCCTGGCGCGACAAGGTGTCCTTGCTGCTGGCTGCCACGCGCTGGCAACTGGGCGGCTTTCGCTGTGCGCCGGAAATCTCGGTGGCGCAGCTGTGCGACAAGCTCACGCCCACCGTTTTGGCCACGCTGATTGAACCGCTGTGTGTCGCCGCACTGAACACACCGGCCGGCCGCGCCAGCGGCCAGGTGTTTTTGCGCGTGTTGCGCGACGCCCTGTTCTCCGAGTCCGGCGGCTCCAACCTGCTGCTGCCGCGCAGCGACCTCAGCGCGCTGCTGCCCGACGCGGCGCTGGCCTGGCTGACGCAGCGCGGCGCGGATGTGCGCCTGGGCACGCGTGTGCTGGCGCTGTCACCCGCGGCTGAGGGCTGGCAGGTCGACGGTGAAAGTTTTGAGCGCGTGATCCTGGCCTGCCCGCCGGGCGAAGCGGCGCGGCTGGCCTCGGCGACCGGCCTGCCCTGCGCGGCCTGGGTCGCCCAGGCCCGCGCGCTGCAATTTGAAGCCATCACCACGGTGTATGTCCTGTCGCCCGGCGCGCGCCTGGCGCAGCCCATGCTCGCCCTGCGCGCCAGTGCACCCGAGGGCGAGGCACCGGCGCAGTTCGTGTTCGACCGCGGCCAGCTCGGCGGCGCAGCCGGCCTGCTGGCCTTTGTGGTCAGCGCCAGCCAGGGCGACAACGCCGCGCTGGCGCGTCGTGTGATGCAACAGGCCAGCCGCCAGCTCGGGCTGGCTGCACCGCAGGCCTTGCAGACCATCGTTGAAAAACGTGCCACCTTTGCCTGCCTGCCCGGCTTGCTGCGGCCCGCTGCACAGCCGCTGCCGGGACTGCTGGCTTGCGGCGACTACATCGCCGGGCCCTACCCGGCGACGCTAGAAGGTGCCGTGCGCAGCGGTCTGGCCGCCGCCGGTGCCGCCTCCGGGCAACCCTGAAGGGTGTGCGCCGGGGTCTGCGCCCTGCGTGCCGGCCATGCTGATGCCGTGTTTGTCCATCAGGCGGTACAAGGTCATGCGGGAAACCCCGAGCTCGCGGGCCGCGCGCGTGACGTTGTGCCCGACACGCATCAAGGTCAGGAAGATGGCATCGCGTTCGGCCAGGGTGCGGGCCGCATCGAGCCCGATTCCCACGGGCCTGTCGGCCGGTGCCAGGCCCAGGTCAACGGGCCCTATCAGGCGCTGATCGGTCATGACCACGGCCCGCTGCACGCGGTTGTACAGCTCGCGCACATTGCCGGGCCAGGTATGGGCCATCATCGCCGCCATCGCCTGCTGGTTGAAGCCCCGCACGCGGGTCTTGCCCCTTGCTGCGCAACACTGAAAAAAATGCTCGGCCAGCATCGGCACATCCTCCATGTGGCGCCGCAGCGGCGGTACCTCGATCGGCAGCACATTCAGCCGGTAAAACAGGTCCTCGCGGAAGCGGCCCATGGCCACACATTCCGCCAGGTCCTGGTGTGAGGCCGCCACCACGCGGGCGTCCACCGGCAGGCTGCGCACGGCGCCCACACGGGTGATCGTCTTCTCTTGCAGGAAACGCAGCAGGCTGGTCTGCAGGTCCAGCGGCAGGTCACCGATTTCGTCGAGAAAAATCGTTCCTCCGTTGGCAGCCTCGATCAGCCCGTGCCGCTGCGACGAGGCGCCGGTGAACGCGCCGCGTTCGTGGCCAAAAAGTTCGGAATAAATCAGCGAAGGCGCGATGGCGCCGCAGTTGACGGCCACGAACGGTCCTGCCGCGCGGGGCGAACAACGGTGGATCGCGCGCGCCGCCAGTTCCTTGCCGCTGCCGCTTTCTCCGCCCAGCAGCACCGGCGCCTCGGTGGCCGCCACCTTGCGGATCTGCTCGCGCAGACGCGTGATGACGGGGCCCTGGCCCACCAGGCCCAGGGTGTCCGCCGCATGCACATCGCCATTCTGCTGGCTGCGAAGCATGGCGCGCCTGGCTGCGTGCTCCAGGACCAGTTCGAGATCGCGCCAGACCAGCGGCAGGGTCTGGTGGTCGAAAAAGAAATTGAGCAGCAGATCGCGAAAACCGGGCGAGTCCAGCGCCTCGCGATCACACACCGCCACCCATTCAGTCCCACTGGACGCCTTGATACAGGCTTCCAGCGCCTGCTCCGACCCGTCCGGCGGCCTGCCGACCACCAGCAAGCCGACCGGGAAGCGCTGATGCGCCTGCATCCGCGTCGCGACCCCCGGATCGGTCGCCTGCGCCACGCGCCAGCCCTGCGCCGTGAGGTGCTCTGCCATCCCGCCCGCAGCGTCGCTCAGCGTCACGCACAGGAGGTTCCGGATCAGCACGCCTGCCTCGCTAGTACAACATCGGCAACCGGACCGTCAGCGTCAGGTCCGGGGTATCGCGCGTGAGGCCGGCGCCCACCGTGACATTCAGTGTGGTCTTGTTGTTGTAGCGGTAGGAGTACCCCAGCAACAGCGACGCCAGCTGGGTCCGCACCGAACTCGCTACCGGCACGCCGTTTTGCCGGGTCCGCCCGACAGAACTCAGGTCCACGCCCATGCTGAAGGACGACCGTTCATTGAGCGCCAGACCCATTCCGAAATTGACGCCCACGACGCCGCCCGGCCGCACCGAGCCGATGAACTCCCGCTCGCCGTTGAGCACCAGCCGGCTGACGTTGTCGCGCCCGAAATTGTGCGTATAGCTGACACCGCCGAAAAACACCGCCGGGTCCGAAGGGAAGAGCCAGGTCAGCCCGGTCTGCAGCGCATAAAAACCCGAACCGGTCGGCAAATCCAGCGGCAGGCCCGTGCCCGTGGTGTTGCCGACGCAGCGTGTCACGCAGTCGGTCACCACTTCGAAGGGGTCCTTGCCGGTACGGGTCTTCAAACGCAGCGAACCGATCAGGTAGGGCGCATCGCCGCGGGGCTGGTTCAGCTGGTAACGCGCCGCGAACTCGATATCACCGATCGCACTGCCGCTGTTGTTGAACGTTCTCTCAGACACCGTGCCGGTGAAAAGCTCACGGCTGATCGCGTCGTCCGAGCGGTAGACATAGGGCAGCTTGGCCTCCACTTCCAGACGGTTGCTCAGGCCCCAGCGCCCCGTGATCGCGGCGGTCAGGGTGTTGCGCTTGACCTCGCGCACATCGACCAGGCCGATCAGCAGGGCCGGAATGATGGTGTAGCCCACGAGCGCGACGCGGTTGCTGGACGAGTAGCCGTACTGCAGCGACGGCTCCAGCACATACCGGCCCCGCGGCGTGAGGATGCCGGGCTGGTCAAACAGCGGCGCAACCGCGGGTGGCTGCGTCTGCGCGCCAGGCGCCACGCCCACGCGCACCGGACGGGTAGCGGCATCGGGAGCATCGCCCGCGGCCGTTTCCTTCTCCTCGCCCGTCGGCCGGTTGTCGGGACGTGCCGCGCTGCGTGCCTGCTGGCGTTCCTGCTCGATGCGCTGCTGTTCGCGGTAACGCGCTTCGTGCTCTGTGGCCTGTTGCCGCAGGGCCTCGCGCAAAACCTCGATCTGGCGTCCCTGCTCGGTGACCTGCTGTTGCAGCGATTCGATGCGCTTGTTCGCATTGCGGGACGCGGCCGTCCCCTGTGCCTGCGCGAGCGTTGCCAGCAACATCGTGGATGAACAGGCCAGCGCTGCCCACGCCGGGGTGCGGCGGATTCTTGTTGTCATGACAGAAACCCCTTCGCCATGAAATTCTCTGCTTGTTGATCTTGATTTTTCACCTGCAGCGGCATCAGCGTAAGTGCATCGCGCACACGCAGGCAAGCGCACATTGCAACGACCCGTAATTCGCGTGCTACAGGCTGGGCAATCTCAGGCAGCTGTCACACTTTTGATGCGGTCCGCGCGGGCCCGGATGTGCTCGACCTGGACCGGCGCCCAGCTAGGCAGCATCACGCATGGAGCGGCGCAACGCGACCGTCGCGACGCATCGCGCGCAGCGGCCCCTGTCACAGACCTGTGACATCCCCCAAACAGGGGAGCTGCCGGCGCTGTCGAGGCGCCGCATCCTTGCCTTTCGACCCGGTCGCCTCCTGCCGTCAAACGTCCGTGACACTTCGCGTCAAAAAGGGCAAGTCAGGGGCCTGTGCTGAGCGGGCAACACGCCTTGAAACAAGCTTGCCGGGCGTGGCTGTCGCCGGCGACACCCCGACCAGCGCGCCGGCTCCGACACCGGTCACACGCAGGCACTGGTGCTGGCACTGAATTTGCTGTCGCCGGACCGATTTGCGGCAACGCGACTCACCCCAAGGATGCTCCTCTCAACCCAACCCACCTCTCGGAGGATTTATGAAAAAGACGCTTCTAGCTTCGACCCTTGCCCTTGCATTCGCGTCCGCTTGGGCCAACCCGGTCAACAACGGTACCGACGGCACTACCAGTGCAAGCACCGGGAATCAAACTGCGACAGCCACGTCGGCGCAAAGCGGCAATGGGCCACAAGCCAACGAGTACTCCACAGCAACGACCGGTGAAGCGCTGGCCAGTGCAGCGCGCTCAGCCGCACTCAACAACGGCTCCACCGGCAACTTCACCAATGCCTTCAACGTGTTGACCGCGACCGCCAGCAGCAACCTCAGCGGCGTCGTGACGGGCAACACCGTCTCCGGCATAGGCAACAGCGCCTACAACACCGGCACCAGCAACGGCGGCACCGGCAACGGCGGCACCGGCGGCACCGGCAACGGCGGCCAGGCCAGCGGCACGGGCGCCGGCGGCACGGGTGCCGGTGGCGTGGGTGCTGTGGGCGCGACCGGTGGCAGCGCCACCAACGGTGCCGTCAGCAACGGCAGCGCCAGCAATGGCAGCGCCGGCGCGGGCAGCGGCGGCAGCGGCACAGGCGCCACCGCAAGCGGCAACAACAACGGCGGCACCAGCGCGGCCAACGGTGGTGCCGGCGGTACCGGCGGCGCCCTCAGCGGCGGCGGTGCGGGCGGCAATGGCGGCACATCCGCCAGCAACGGCGGCGGCGGCACCCGCACCGGCGGAGCCGGCACCGGTGGCACCGGCGGGCCGGCCACCAACGGCAGTGCCACCAACGGCAGCGCCAGCAATGGCAGCAACACCGGCGGCAACGGTGGTGCCGGCGGCAGTGGCACAGGCGGCACCGGCGGCGCCGGCAGTGGCGGCACCAACACGGCCGCTGGCGGCACCGGCGGCGTGGGCCAGGGCGGCAGCGGTGGCGCCGGTGGCACCAACAGCGTCAACGCCGGGACCTTCAGCATGGCCAACAGCATGACCAGCGTGGGGCAATCGGCAGCCGGCATCATGCTTGCGAGCCAGAACAGCGGCTTGACCTCGCTGGTTCAGCAAAGCGTGAACGTGCAGGCCAACCTGTCCGTCGGTCAATAAGGCGACGCGCCGGTATCCGGCAGCGTGCGCTTGCGTCCATCGCAGGCCGCACGGCTGGACGCCGGCGCACACCCATCCGAACCCGAGGGGGAAGCCATGAAACCGATACCCTGGTCCTGCGCAGCCTGTGGGCTTTTCTTGTCCCTGCTTGCGGCCACGGCCGCCGCGCAGACGCCCATGCCGCTCCCGCCCGACAGTCCAGCGGTCGGTGGCGTCAGTCTGCCCGGCTTCGACCGGCCGGTTGACCACACCACGCTGGACGGCCACCGCGGTGGCAGCCAGCTGGTGCTGGTACACAACGACATGACGCTGACCGGCACCACCGCCGGCAACCTGGCCGAGCAGGTCAACACCGGCAGCAACGCGATCGGCACCGGCGCCTTTGCCAACATGAGCGGCATTCCGGTCGTGATCCAGAATTCGGGCGCGAATGTGCTGATCCAGAACGCCGTGATCCTCAATCTGCAAATGAACTGAAGGCGGCCACCATGCGCGCCCTGCTGCTGTGTCTGGCGTTGTCCGCCGGTGCCGCGTCGGTGCCGGCGCAAGGCCTGCACCTGCCGGCGCCGGGGGCGGGCGATGTCAGCCTGCCCGTCACCAGCCTGCGGCAGGCGCGGGTGGCCAGCACCCTGCTCCAGAAATACGACTTCAGCTGCGGATCTGCAGCGATCGCAACACTGCTGACGCATCACTACGGTCATCCGGTCAGCGAGCAAACGGTATTCCAGGAGATGTATGCGCGCGGCGACCAGCAGAAGATCCAGCGCGAAGGGTTTTCGCTGCTCGACATGAAAAACTTTCTTGCCACCCGGGGTTTTCAGGCCGACGGCTTCGAGTTGCCGCTCGAAAAACTCAACGAGGCGCGCATTCCGGCGATCGTGCTCATCAACGAAAACGGCTACTTCCATTTTGTGGTGGTCAAGGGATTGCAGGCCGACCGGGTGCTGATTGGCGACCCGTCACAGGGCACACGGGCGCTGCCGCGGCCGGCCTTCGACGCGCTGTGGACCACCCGCCTGCTGTTTGTGGTGCACAACCGCATGGAATCGGCACGCTTCAATCTCGCGACCGACTGGCGCGTGGCGCCGCGGGCACCCCTGGGCAGCGGCGTGCACAGGGACAGTCTGGCCGGCAACGCCCTGCCCAAGCTGGGACCGGGAGACTTCTGATGCGCGCCCGCCGCCAGCCTTTCAGCCGGAGCCGCCTCGGGCTGTGCCTGCTGGCGCTGCTGGCCGGCGTGTTTGGCGCGGCTCGGGCTCAGGCCCCGCCTCCATCCTCTTCGGCGGGCGCCTTGTGGCTGGCCGTCAGCGACCGGACGCTGGACAGCCTGCGCGGCGGTTTTGCCCTGGCGGATGGACTGCGGGTGAGTGTCGGGATCACGCGCGCCGTCTACATCAACGGCGAACTGGTCACCCAGACGAGCCTGAACTTCGGCCAGCTGGCCGAGCTGACACCGGTGCAGGCAGAACAACTCAGCCGCCAGCTGGCCGCAAGCAACCTGGTGGTGCAGGTCGGCCCCGGCAACAGCGTCGCGCCGGACCTGCCCGGCGCAGCCTTCGCCACCGTCATCCAGAACACGCTGAACAACCAGCATATCCTGCAGCAGACCGTGATCAACGCGAACAGCAACGCCCTGGGCCTGATCAAGAACCTGAACACGCAGGCCACCATGAACGAGGCCCTGGCCCGCGCCATCGGCCCGCGCTGAGCCGGCGCGTACCGCCACCGCTCACCATGAAACAAACGGCCATCGGCCCGCTGCACGAAGGGCGAAGGCCCTTGATTCAAATTTCCACGTTCAGACGCGGGCCCGGTTGCGCGCCATCACACGCACCTGCAGCTGCGCCGGCCGTGCCGTGCAGCGCTGCAGCCAGTCCGCCACGCGCGGGCAAGCCGCCATGGCATCGGCGCGTTGCACCCAGGCCAGCACCGACGCGACACAGATGTCGGCCACGGTGAAGCGTTCGCCGGTGATGTAGCTGCGGCCCTGCAGGTGTTGCTCCAGCACCTGCAACACCGGCGCCAGGCGCCGGTCGGCCTGCAGCGCCAGTTCGGGCTTGCGGCGTTCCTCGGCCATGGCCACGCGGTGCATCAGGAAACTCAGCGCGTCTTTTTCGCACTCGGTCACCGTCCAGAAGGTCCAGCGCAGGATCTCGGCGCGCTCGGCATGATTTTGCGCTGCCAGCGATGAACCGTCGGCCGCCTGGTAACGCTCGGCCAGGTACAAGGCGCAGGCCATGGACTCCCACACGATGATGCCGTCGTCGTCGATCACCGGGATGTGGCCATTGGGGTTGAGCGCCAGGAATTCCGGCGTGTGGGTGGCGCCGCCCTCGTAGACCTGGGGGATGTGTTCGTAGTCCAGGCCTAATTCCTGCGCGACCCACAGCGGGCGCGAGGTGCGCGAGGCGGCAATGCCGTAAATTTTCAGCGTCATGCCTGCGCCTCCCCGGTTTTGAACAAATCGCACAGCTCAGTCAGGGTGGTCACGGTTTCATGCGGCGAGGCGTCATGCGTCCACAAATGGTCGGAGCGGTTGACCCAGGCGGTCTGCATGCCGGCGTTGAGCGCGCCCAGCACATCCAGCGTGGCATCGTCGCCAACATGCAGCACGTTGTGCGCCGGGACATCAACCGCGCCGGCCGCGGCGTGAAAAATCCGCGGGTCTGGCTTGCCCACGCCGAATTGCTGCGCGCTGATGGCAGCCCGGAAATACTTGCCCAGGCCGACACGCGTGACGTCGGCATTGCCGTTGGACAGGGCCACCACCGGGTAACGAGAGGACAAGAACTCCAGCGCCAGCATCGCGTCGTCAAACAGGGTCACCTGGTGCCGCGCGTCAAAAAAAACTTCGAAGGCCTCGTCGGCCAGCAGCGGGTTTTCCTTGGAACGGTACAGCGCCAGGCGGATGGCCTCGCGCCGGATCGCGCTGAGGTTGTGCTTGAGTTCGGGGCGGGTGCGCACGATCTGTTCGCGAATGTCGTGCCGGGCGGTCGGGTTGGCAAACAGGGCGGCGGTCATGGGTGCGTGGCGGCCCAGCCATTCGTCGAGTGCGGCCTCGGCCCGCTCTATCGCGGGCCACACGGGCCAGAGGGTGTCGTCAAGATCAAGGGTGATGGCTTTGATAATTGTCAGGTCGAGCATAGGTAGGGGAGAATAACCCATGACTTTCTCTCCTGAACCCACCTTTACCCACGGCCAGCCGGCCCAAGTCTCCTCGGCCACCGCCGTGTTGTACTGCAACCTCGGCACGCCGGACGCTCCCACGGCCGCGGCACTGCGCCCTTATCTGGCGCAGTTTCTCAGCGACCACCGCGTGATCGAGATCCCCAAAGCCGTCTGGTGGTTCATTCTGCACGGCATCATCCTGCGCGTGCGGCCGAAAAAATCAGCGGCCAAATACGCCAGCATCTGGACCGCGGAAGGCTCGCCGCTCAAGGTGTGGACCGCTGCGCAGGCGGCGGCACTCGGCGCCACGCTGCAAACGCGCGGGCATGGCGTGAGTGTTCGTTACGCCATGCGTTACGGCAATCCGTCGATTGCCTCGCAGCTGGCCGCGCTCAAGGCCGAAGGCGTGACCCGCATCCTGGTGTTGCCAGCCTACCCCCAATACAGCGGCACCAGCACGGCCAGCGTGTTCGATGCGGTGTACAGCTGGGCCGCCAAAGTGCGGCGTATCCCCGAGCTCCGCTTTGTCAACAACTACCACGACCACCCGGGCTACATCGCGGCGCTGGCGGCACGTGTGCGCGCGCACTGGGCGGCGCAGGGGCAGGCCGACAAGCTGGTCATGAGTTTTCATGGCGTGCCCGAACGCACACTGCACCTGGGCGACCCCTACCACTGCGAATGCCACAAGACCGCGCGCCTGCTGGCCGAACAACTGGGGCTGTCGAAAGACCGCTACGTGGTGACCTTCCAGTCGCGCTTTGGCAAGGCCAAGTGGCTGGAACCCTATACCGAGCCGACCCTGGTCGCGCTGGCGCAGGCCGGCACCCACAGTGTCGATGTGATGTGCCCCGGTTTCACCGGCGATTGCCTGGAAACGCTGGAAGAAATCAGCATGGAAGCGCGCGAAGCCTTTGTGCATGCCGGCGGAAAAAGCTTCAGCTACATTGCCTGCCTCAATGACAGCCCGGAATGGCTGCAGGCGCTGGGCGACATCGCGCAGCAACACCTGGCCGGCTGGCCAACGCAGGCCGCGCCCGATGCGCAGGCGCTGGCCGCGTCACGCGCAGCGGCGCTGGCCATGGGCGCGACGCGATAGGCCTGGCTGTTTATCGCCGGCTGATCACCACACCACCGCCGGCGCCCGAGCTGTCGTTGTTGGTGCCGCGCAGCAGGTTGTTGCTGGCAATCGTCACGGTGTAGGTATCGGGGCTGTAGTTGCCCGAGCCCTGCAGGTACACCGGGTTGCTGCCCTGGATCACCACCTGATTGCCGCGCACGCTGACCAGAACGTCCTGCCTGACCTTTTTGGAGACACCCTGGTTGTTGGTGAACTCCAGCACCATCACGCCGCGGCCGCCTGCCTGCATGCGCAAGGTGCCGCTGTAGGGAAACCCCGCCGATCCGGCATAGTCCACCAGCCACTCGCCCTGCATCTGGAACTCTGCGGGCGCCGCTTCGCGTGCGCGGCTGTTGTTGTTGCCGCTGTTGCTGGCGCTGTTGTTGTCACGTGAAGGCGCATCCTGTTCCGGAGACGAAGCGGCCGCATCACAGCCCCAGGCGCGCACCTTGCAGCTCGAGCCGCCCTTGGCCCGGCATTCCGAAAGCGCACGCTGCTGCACCGCCGAGCTGGTCGCACCGGTGCCCCAGCCGTAGGCATTGGATCCCTTGGCCTGGTCGGCCGCATAGGCGCCGCACTGGGCGCGAAAGCGCAGCACCACGCTGCAGTCCGCACCGCATTCGCGCATCGCGCGCGCGTCGGCCTGGTCGATGCTCGGGTGGTTGAAGGAAAAACCGTACTTCTCACCCTGCAGGGTGTCGATCGCGAGCGAGCCGGCGGCCATCGCCTGGGCGCCGCTCAATGCAAGCAGCAATGCCAATGCGAGTCTGGCTGTGACCGTCTTGATGATGGAAATCATGGGGTTCCCTTGTTGGAGTCTGGTGTTTTGAAGGAATGACAAGGCGCGGGTCCCGGACAGGCAGCCCCGCAGCCCGCTCAAATTATGGACGGCCGATGGCCGAAAAGGACTGACATCGCCGTGCTCAGGCCCCCATGAATATGGGAGGCCGCTTGCCTGACAATCAGGTCCAGTCCCCGCCGATCACCGTCGCCCCTCCGAAAGCGCCCATGCACATCCTCTGGACCTACCTGCAACCGCATCGAAAGCTGGCCCTGCTGGCCCTGGTGCTGGCCGCGGCCAGCCAGGTACTGGCGCTGGTGGACCCCATCATCTTCGGCATGATCATCGACGGCTACGCCATCAACCGCGGCGGCAAGACCGACGAGGAACTGGTGTCCGGCGTGTTGCGCCTGCTGGGGCTGGCTGTGGGGGTGGCGGTGCTCTCGCGCCTGGCCAAGGCGCTGCAGGAATACGTGACACGCCTGATCGTGCAGAAGCTGGGTACACAAATCTTCAACGACGGGCTGCGCCAGGTCATGCGCCTGCGTTACCAGGAGTTCGAAGACCTGCGCAGCGGCGAGACCCTGTCGCTGCTGCAGAAGGTGCGCGCCGACAGCGAACGTTTCATCAACGCCTTCATCAACACCGTGTTTGCATCGCTGGTGGGCATCACCTTCCTCTGCTGGTATGCGCTGACACGCCACTGGATGCTGATACCGGTGTTCCTGATCGGTGTGCTGGTGCTGGGCGGCCTGACCGGGCTGCTGAGCCGCGAGATCAAGACGCAACAGCGCTCCATCGTGCGCGAGACCAACCGCAACTCGGGCTTCATCTCGGAATCGCTGCGCAACATCGAGCTTATCAAGAGCCTGGGCCTGACCTTCCCCGAAATCCGCCGGCTGCAGGCGCAGACCACGAAAATCTTCGGTCTCGAGATGCAGAAGGTCAAACGCATACGCCTGCTGTCTTTTCTGCAGGGCACCACCCTGAGCCTGCTCAAGCTGGCCGTGCTGTTTGCGCTGTTGTGGCTGATCTTTCGCGACGTGCTGAGCACCGGCGAGTTGATCGCCATGCAGTTCATCTCGGTGGCGATTTTTGCGCCGCTGCAGGAGCTGGGAAACATCATCATCGCCTGGCGCGAGGCCGATGCCTCGCTGCTGAACTTTGCGGCGCTGATGGCCAAGCCGGTGGAGCGCAGGCCGGACGCCCCCGTCGCCGTTGGCCCGCTCACACATGTGCGGTTTGCCGATGTGAGTTTCAGCCACAAGGGTGCGGCCGACAAGGCGCTGGACCGCGTGTCCTTCGACGCCGGGCTCGGCGACACGATTGCCTTTGTCGGCCCCTCGGGCTCCGGTAAATCGACACTCGTCAAATTGCTGGTCGGCCTCTACACGCCGGCAAGCGGAGAGGTGTTCTACAACGACATCTCCACCGGCGACCTGCGCTACAACGAGGCACGCCGGCAGATCGGTTTTGTGACGCAGGAGACACACCTGTTTTCGGGCACGCTGCGTGAAAACATGTTGCTGGTCAAACCCGATGCCAGCGACGAAGAAATCATTGCGGCCATGCAGCAGGCCTCCTGCGCCTACCTGCTCGACAAATCGCCCGAGGGCCTGGACACGCCGATTGGTGAAAGCGGCGTCAAACTTTCCGGCGGAGAACGCCAGCGCCTGTCGATCGCGCGCGCCCTGCTGCGCCAGCCGCGTTTGCTTATTTTTGACGAGGCCACCTCTGCGCTCGATTCATTGACCGAAGAACAGATCACCGCCACCGTGCGCCAGGTCTCGGCCGTCAGCACCCGCATCACCATCCTGATTGCGCACCGGCTGTCGACCATCATGCATGCCGACACCATCTTCGTGCTGGAAAAGGGCCGCATTGTCGAAAGCGGTTCCCACGCTGCGCTGCTGGCGGTCAAAGGCCTGTACTACGCGATGTGGCGCCAGCAGATCGGCGAGCGGCCCGGCGCACCGCGTGAGCTGCCGGCGCTTGCCAGCGAGCCTGCGGTGCTTGCTGAAGCGGAGCGCATTGATGTCTGAGCTGCAACTCGAAGCCATCAACGACGGCGTCTGGCGTGTGAAACACAGCCAGCACGGCCATGTCGGCAACCTCAAATTGATCGGTAGCGTGTGGAAGTTCAAGGCCGTCGGTTACGGCCCCGGCGGCGAAGTGATTCCCGGGGGCGGACCGCTGACCGGCTTTCACAACACGCCGTTTGCCTCGCCCGACGAGGCGCTGGTCAACACGGCATTCGGTTCACGCTAAAAATCCTGTCCAATAGCGCCATGGAACCCAGCAACAGCACAACAGACCAGCGCCTGACCGAACTCGAGATCAAGGCCAGCTTCACCGAAGATCTGCTCGACAAACTCGACAGCGTGATCGTGCGCCAGCAACAACAAATCGACGCCCTGATCCGCGAGATCGCCGACTTGAAGCAGCAGGCGCCGGTGGAGGGTGGGGTTGGTGCGGCGCGCAGTTTGCGGGATGACTTGCCACCGCATTTTTGACGCAGGAGAGTCAGCGATGAGAGAAACCGAGGCGCGGTGCATGCTGGGGGCCGGCATTTCAAACGCTGATTTGCATACAACATGACTGTCGCAGTTCTGACCGCTGCGGATGCTGCGCCTTACAAGGCGCTGATGTTGCACGCCTATGAACACGCTGCGGACGCGTTCACCTCAACCCCGCAGGAGCGCGCAAAAGAGCCTGACGCGTGGTGGATGCAGCGGCTATCCCATCCGGAAGGACTGACAGTTGCCTTCGGGTACTTTGAAGATGGCAGCCTTGTCGGAACAGTTGCCCTGGAGTTCTCGGCGAAGCCAAAGACAAGGCACAAGGCGCTGATTGTCGCCATGTACGTTCTGGGCCCTGCGAGAAATAAAGGCGCCGCTCGCGCCCTGCTTCAGGCTGCCATCCTGTTCTGCAAAGAGCGCGGAGACATCCGCGCCGTCCAGCTTTAAGTCACCGAGGCGAATACGCCCGCGATCAGCCTCTACGCGTCGCTCGGCTTCACGCCCTACGGTGTGGAACCCATGGCGGTCCTCACGCCCGCCGGGTTCCGATCCAAGGTCCATATGTGGCTCCATCTGCCGTGCCCCTAGAATGCGGCCTGCGAACCCGCTCCACTTCATCGGCTGTGCTTGGTCGTGAGCACCTTTTTTTACGGTGCCGGACAGCAGAAATCCAGACCCGCTCCTTCCGCCATAAGGTTTCACCTGGACAACCCATGCCACTCACCTGGACCAAGCAGCTAACCGCCATCGACTGGACTGAACTCTCGGCCTTGTACCTGGCAGCCCCTCTCGGCAACAAGAGTCCAGCGAGCCTGCAAACCGTCTTCACGAACAGCATGTTCCGCTGCTTCGTCAGCGAGAACGGCAAACTCGTTGGCGTGGGCCGCGTGCTGGCTGACGGCGTCGACTGCGCTTACATCTGCGACATCGCCGTCCTGCCCAGCCACCAGGGCACCGGGCTCGGCAAGCAGATCGTCGGCCATCTGGTGGACCTGTCGCGCGGCCACCGCAAGATCATTCTTTATGCGGTGCCGGGCAAGGAAGGTTTTTACCGCAAGCTGGGCTTCCAGGGCATGACGACCGCCATGGCGATCTTCGATGACCAGGCCGGTGCGATGGCGCGCGGGTATATCAACGAGACGTGAGACATGGATTGCGGGTCAAGCCCGCAATGACAAGTCTGGCGCAGACTGCCCCTTGTGCATCAAATCGGCCCCCAGCCCATGTCCATCATGGGTGAGAAGCTATCTATTTCATAGCATTTCCGGCCCAACCCCGGCCTTGATGACCATCACACGCGCCCAATCCGGGTTGGCGCAGGGCGTGCGGACTCAATGCCGCGGTGCCAGCGGGTGCTCGAAAAAGAATCGCAGCATTTCGCGCGTGGCATCGGGGCCGCGGGCGTCGGTGTAAGAGCCCTTGGCATCACCGCCCGACCAGGCATGGCCGGCGCCCTCTACCTGCCAGTGTTCGGCCAGCGATTTGCCTTCGCCGTCGTCGTGGGTGCTGCGGGTATAGCGCCGCCCCTTTGGCGACACGCCATGCTCTACCCGCGGACTACCCGCCGCCCCGCCCAGCGCCGCCGCAATCACCTGCTCGCCATTGCGCGGGTGCACCGTGCGGTCCGCGTCGCCATGGAAAACAATGGTCGGTACCGGCGCCGCGCGCTGAAGCTGGGCACCGGTTGCCGCACCGCTGCTCATCAAGGCCAGGGCTTCCGGCAGATTGCGGGCGACGCCGCCCGGCAGACCCGAATGCACACCGGCCGCTGCAAACAGCTCCGGGTAGGCGGCCGCAACGATGGCGGCCATCGCGCCGCCCGCCGACAGGCCGGCGATGTAGATGCGGCGCGGGTCAATGCCGTGCGCCTTCACCACAGCCTGCGTCATGCCGGCGATCAGGGCCGGCTCGCCGCTGCCGCGTTGCTGGTGGTTGTGTTTGAACCAGTTCCAGCAGCGCTGCGGATTGGCGTCGGGCGATTGCTCCGGGTAGAGCACAAAAAAGCCCTGCGCGCCGGCCGGCGCGTTCATGCCGGTGCCCGCCGCAAAGTCGTCCGGGTTCTGGGTGCAGCCGTGCAGCATGACCACCAGCGGCAGTTGCCGTCCCGCATGGTCGGGCGGCACAAACAGCTTGTAGCGCAGGCTGCGGGAGGCCTCGCTGTGGCTGCCGCTGATGAATTCGCCCTGCCCTGCCACGCCGCGTGACGGCGCCTGCTGCGCTGCCGGTGCTGCGGAGCGCTTCTCCTCGACCTCGAACACGCAGCCGTCCAGGATCAGCGCGGAATCGGGTTCGACGGTGCTGCTGGCGCTGGCGCCCGCGCCCGGCTGGGGAGCAGTCGCCGGCGCCGTACCGCGCAGTGCGCGCTGTATCACTTCGGTGGCTTCGCCCAGGCGGCCGCTGTGGGTCAGGCGTGTGGCTTCACGCATCAGGTCCTGCAGGACATTGTTCATGCAAACTTTCTTGAAACTGTAAAAGGAGATGTCAGAGCTGGCGGCCGGCGAGCGCGGCCTTGACCGCCGGGCTGGCATGCAGCGCGCCCAGCACTTCCAGCGAGGCGATGGTGGCCAGCGCGAGCTCGGGCGTCACATCGTCGGCGATGGTGGCCAGGCCGAGCACACGGATCTGCAGGGTCTGGCTGGCCGCCCGCACCGCCTCCAGATCCGCAACGCTGAAGTGCTGCAGTCCCAGCACGAGCATCTTGCGCGCCACCACCTGCTTGACCGCATCCGAATGTGTGCTGAGCTGGTTGCGGATGGCGGTGCGGATGAAATCGGTGCGGTTGCCGTAAAAGCCCTCGCTCACCAGCAGATCGATCTGGCCGAGGTCCACAAAACCGAGGTTGATGGTGATTTTTTCGGCCTCTGCAGTTTTGGATCTGGCAGTCACCGGGTTGGGGCTGGTGGTCATGTCACCATCCTAACACCATCCATGTGGATGATGCTGGGAGGGTTATTTCAAAACCAGGAAAGCCTGTTTGGACCCGTTTTCGGCATCAAATTGGGCCCCAGCCCCTGTCCAGCAAGCCCACGCAGCTATCTATTCCGTAGCAACCGCGGCCCGGCTGGCCGCCATGACAAATGCCGCCACGCGTTCGAGCTGATCCGGCACATTGAGCGCCGGCGCATGGCCGCAACCTGCGATTTCCACGACTTCCGCCAGCCGCTGCGCGCCCGGTCCGCGCGTGAGCATCTCGGCGGTGGTCTCGCGCAGCACCAGGTCGGACTCGGCGCCGCGCAGGCACAACACCGGAATGGTCAGCGCGTCGTAATGGTCCCAGATCAGGTAGTCGTCGGGGTGGTGTATGAACTGCTGCACCATGGCCGGGTCGTAGTGCGTGGTGACCTGCCCGTTCGGCAGGCGGCGCGTGGAGGTCTCGGTCAGGCGCCGCCACTGCGCGTCGCTGAGCCAGCCATAGGGTTTGTAGACCTGGCGCAGAAAGGCTTCGAGTTCACGCACGGTGTCAAACGCCGGCGGGTTGCCGGCATAGGAACGTATGCGCGCGATGGCCGCGTCAGCGATCCGCGGCGCCGTGTCATTGAGCACCAGGCTGCGGATGCGCGGCCTCAGGCTGGGCTCGAACAGGCCCGACGCACACACCATGCCGATGGCGCCGCCCATGGAAGTGCCGACCCAGTGCGCGCTGTCTATGCCCAGCTGGTCGAACAGCGAGGCAGCGATGCGCGCGTAAAACGACAACTGGTACTCATTGGCCGGGTCCGGGCTCCACTGGCTCAGGCCCCGGCCAATCGTGTCGGGACAGATCACCCGGTAACGCGTGCTCAGGTAGGCGGCCAGCTCGTCCATGTCGCGCCCGGTCCGCGCCAGTCCGTGCCAGGCGATCACGGTGTCAGCGTGCTGGGAGCCCCATTCGGTGTAATGGATTTCGCGGCCGGCGCAGCTCAGGTAATGCGACGTGAAGGACATGGAGGAACTCTCTGTAATCTGTTGTTGTGAGTACCGCAGCGGTGTTATTTCAGCAGCTTGCCGGTGCTGCCGATCACCGTCACCTCGACATAACGCGAGCCGATGCGGTTGACGGGCGAGTAGTTGACAACGACGCCGCCGGTGTCATAACTGTTCATGCCTTCCAGGGCCTTGACGACCTTCGCCCGCGTCGGGTTGGGGCCGGCGCGGCGCAGCGCCTCGACCAGCACCTTGGCGCCGACAAATTCCTCGAAGCTGGTGTAGTTGACCAGTTCCTTGGGCGCGTATTTTTTCAGCAGCGCCTGGTACTCGCGCACCACCGGCGTGTTGGGCATGTAGGGGTAAGGCACGACCTGGCTGATGCCCAGGCCATGGGCGTTTTTCAGGCCGGCCAGCTTGACCAGTTCGGCCGGGTCCACCACCGAGATGTTGTAGAGCTGGGCGCCGCCGCCGGTCTCGCGATACAGCTTCACAAAGGCCGCCGTGGATTTGTTGACCGAAATCATGATGACGGCCTGCGCGTCCGAGGCCTTGATCTTTTTGACCGCGTCCTCGACCTTGTCGGTGTTGCGCTCGTAGCCGGCCGCGACCGACAGCTTGAGGTTGCGTTTGGCCAGCGCGTTTTCCACGCCCAGCAGGCCGGCCTTGCCGAAACCGTCGTCCTGGTACATCACGGCGATGCGGCTCATGCCCAGGGTCGTGACCTGCTGCACCATGTGTTCGGTCTCGTCGGCATAACCGGCGCGCACATGGAAGATCCACGGGTTGAAGGGGTTGCGCAGCGACTCGCCGCCGGTATAGGGCGCCACCAGCGCGGCGCCGCCGACGTCGAGCACGCCGTCGGTCAGCAGCTGCGTGACATTGGCGGTACCGGCAAAGCCGAACAGCGCCACCACCTCGGGCTTGGCCAGCATCTCGCGCGTGAGGCGCACGGTTTCGGCCACCTTGTAGCCGTCGTCCACCACTTCATGGCGGATCTTCGCGCCGTGAATGCCACCGGTCGCATTGACGTGCTCGAAGTAGATTTTTCCGCCGACCACCATCTGGTGGCCGGTGCTCGCCAGCACGCCTGACAAGGGCGCCACCTGGCCAATCACGATGTCGGCGGCCCATGCCATCCCGCCTGCCGCGCCGAAAACCAGCGCGGCCAGCGTCTGTCGACCCCAATGTCCCAAAGTTTTCTTCATCATGGTTTGTCTCCTGCTTGTTGTTGCCTGGGTTCAGGCTTTTGTCTACGACCGACTCGATAGGCGCGCGGCACGCAGCCGCCCCACCACACCGGTGGGAAAGTAATAAACCGACAACACAAACAGCAGGCCCAGCCAGAGCAGCCAACGGTCCGGGGAAAGAAGGGCTGCCAGCCAGGGCAGGCCGGCCGCCGCCTCGCTGGCCATGCGCAGCAAATCCTGCAGGTAGCTCTGTGCCACCAGGAACAGCGCCGCGCCTATGGCCGCGCCGTAAATCGTGCCCATGCCGCCGATCACGACGATCAGCAGCACATCGATCATGATTTCGAAAGACAGCGAGGTGTCCGGCCCGTTGTAGCGCAGCCAGATCGCCAGCATGGCGCCGGCCATGGTCGCAAACAGCGCCGACAACACGCTCGAGGTCGTGCGGTAGACCACCACGCGGTAACCGATGGCCTCGGCACGGAACTCGTTTTCGCGGATCGCCTGCAGCACGCGGCCGAAGGGCGAGTTGACGATACGCAGCAGGCTCAGCAGCAGCACCAGCGTGACCACAAACAACAGGTAATAGGTCAGCAGGCGCCCGTCGATGGACACACCGAGGAAAGGCTGCTCGAAAAACTCCATGCTGGGCGACAGCAGCTCGGGCAGCTTGAAGCTCAGGCCGTCTTCGCCGCCGGTGATCTCCGACAGCTGCGAGGCCAGGGTCTGGAACGCCGAGGCCACCGCCAGCGTGATCATCGCAAAAAAGATCGCCTTGACCCGCAGCGAAAACAGGCCCACCAGCAGCGACAGCACAAAAGACAGCACCAGAGACGACGCCAGCCCCACCGCCAGCGCTTCCCAGGTGGGGCCCAGGCGCGTCGTCGCCACGGCGATGCCATAGGCGCCTATGCCGAAAAACATGGTGTGCGCAAAACTGACGATGCCGGTGTAACCCAGCAGCAGGTCAAAGCTGGCCACCAGCACGATGAATACCAGCACCTTGGCAGCCACGCTGAGGGCCTTGACACCCGGGAAGATGAAAGGCGCAAAAGCCAGGGCCAGCAGCAGGCCGACCAGGATGACGGCCAGCACGCGGCTGCGCGGGAAGTCGTTCGAAACGATGCGTGTGAGGGGATTGTTCATGGGTCTGTCCTCCTCAGCGGTTCGTCACGGGGTAAATGCCCTGCGGCCGCCACAACAGGATGGCCGCCATCAGCGCGATGTTGGAAAACAGCGCGACCTTGGGAGCCAGGAAACCGGTGTAGTTGGCCATCAGCCCGACCAGCAATGCCCCGATCAAGGCACCGCCGGTGGAGCCGAGACCGCCGATGATGATGACGATGAAGATCAGCACATTGACCTGCGCGCCCATCTGCGGCGTCACGCTCTGCTGGTACAGGCCCCACATCACGCCGCCCAGACCGGCCAGCGCGCTGCCGACCACAAACACGCCGACAAACAGGCGCTTGATGCGGTAACCGAGCGACTCGACCATCTCGCGGTCCTGCACGCCGGCGCGGATCAGCAGGCCGACCTTGGTGCGCACCAGCGTCCAGGCCAGGACGACAAACACCAGCAGGCCCACGCTCACGGCGATCAGGCGGTATTTTTCAATCGCCGCGTCGCCGAGCAGCAGCGAGCCGCGCATGCCCTCGGGCATGGGCAGCGCAATCTGCGCCGGGCCCCAGATCACCTTGATCAGCTCTTCGCCGATGATCATGCCGCCCATGGTGATCAGTATCTGCTTGAGATGCTGGCCGTAAACCGGCCGCACGATGAAACGCTCGAACACCAGGCCGACAGCACCCGCCACCCCCATCGCGACAAGCATGGCCGGCAGCACGGCCAGCATGTTGCGCAGCATCGATTCGCTTTGCGTGTAGTCACTCATGGCGCCGAGCACGCTGGTGGCCACAAAGGCGCCCAGCGCGATAAACACACCGTGACCGAAATTGAGCACGTCCATCAGGCCGAACACCAGCGTCAGGCCGGAGGCGATGATGAAAATGATCATGCCCATGGCCAGGCCGGCCACGGTCAGGGTGATCCAGGTCGAGCCCGAGCCGATGAAGGGAAAAATCCCCAGCGCCAGCAAAGGCACCAGCGCCAGCGGCTTCCAGTCGAAATCAAGAGTTTTCATAGGGCCAGTCCAAGCAGGGATTGCTGCAGCGCGGTGTCCGCCGCCAGGTCCGCCATGGACCCGGCATGCACCACCACACCGTTGTCCATCACGGCGACGGTGTCGCCCAGGCGTTTGGCAAAGTTGATGTTTTGTTCCACCAGCAGAATCGTCACGCCGCTGGCCTTGAGCTGCGCGAACGCGTCGATCATGTTGTTGATGATGGCCGGCGCCAGGCCCTTGCTGGGCTCGTCGACGATCAGCAGTTCACGCGGCTCGACGATGGCACGGGCCACCGCCAGCATCTGTTTTTGCCCGCCCGACAACTTGCCGGCCGGGTGGTTCCAGAATTTCTCGACCGCCGGAAACAGCGAGAAGATCCACTTGAGCCGCGCCTCGTCCATCTGGCTGGCACGTTTGGCGCTGCGCGCCGCCAGCAACATGTTTTCCTTGACGGTGAGGTCGGAAAAAATGCCCATGCTTTCGGGCACGTAGGCAATCTTGAGTTCGGCGATCTGCGGCGTGCTGAGCGCCGTGATGTCGCGCCCGTCAAACGTCACCTTGCCCTGCGAGGCTTGCCACAAGCCCATGATGGTGCGCAGTGTGGTGGTCTTGCCGGCGCCGTTGCGGCCCAGCAGCATGGTCAGCTGCCCTTTCGGGATGGCCAGGTCCACGCCATGCAGGATGTGGTATGCACCGATGTGTGTGTGCACGCCCTCAAGGCTCAGCAGATTCGTGCTCATGCCGCCTCCCCTGCCGTCGCCGGCGCCACGCCCAGGTAAGCCTCCTGCACCACAGGCGAGGCAATCACCTCGGCCGGCTCGCCATCGGCGACCAGCGCGCCGTTGTGCAGCACGATGATGCGGTCGGCCAGTTCACGCACCACGTCCATCTTGTGCTCCACCAGCAAAATGGTTTTGGTCTTGTCCTGCTTCAACTGGCGTATCAGGTTCAGGATCACCGGCGCCTCGTCGGTGCTCATGCCGGCCGTCGGTTCGTCGAACATGAAGACCTGAGACTCCAGCGCCATCAGCAGCGCTACCTCGAGCTTGCGCTGGTCGCCATGCGGCAGGCTGGCCACCGGCATCTGCGCCTTGCTTTCCATGGCCACGGCCTCGAGAATTTCCTCGGCCCGGCCCAGCAGCGCCTTGTGGTCGCTCCAGATGCTCCACAGGTTCAGGCCGCGCCGGTGTGCACCGTGGCGCGTGGCCTGGACCGCAAGGCGCACGTTTTCCAGCACGCTCAGGTTGGGGAACAAATTGGTCAGCTGGAATGCCCGGCCCAGGCCGGCATGGGTACGCGCCGAAACCCCCATGCCCGACAGATCCTGGCCGTTGAGCGTCACCGTGCCGCTGCTGGCCTTGAGCTGCCCCGAAATCAGGTTGAAGTAAGTCGTTTTGCCCGCGCCATTGGGGCCGACGATGGCCGTCAGCGTGCCAGGCGCAAAGTTGCAGCTGACAGCATTGACCGCCACGTGGCCACCAAAGCGGATCGTGAGTTCGTGGGTTTGGAGCATTTCTATTCCCGTTGAAGCGGGGATCAGGGATCGGCGTCGCGAAGCGGCAGGAGGCCCGCAGCCTCCCTGGTTTGTCATCCCGGACCCGATCCGGGATCCATGCCAGCGCACGACAGTCGTCCGGTCAGCGCGACATGGATTGCGGGTCAGGCCCGCAATGACACTGCGGCAATTACCTTTTATTGGTAACCGGAATATTCATCTCTTCCGGCTTGATCTCGCGGACGAGCTCGGGCACACCCCAGGCGAATGCCGGGTCGGCCTTGATGCGGAAGTGGTACATGCTCTGCATGGCCTGGTGGTCTTCCTTGCGGAAGGTCATCTTGCCCTTGGGTGTGTCAAAACTCATGCCTTCCATGGTCGAGATGAGTTTGTTGGTGCTGGTGTCGCCGTTGGTCTTGTTGAGCGCCGTCACCACCGCCATCGCAGCCGAGAAACCGCCTGCCGTGAAAAAGTCAGGTGGCGTCTTGAACTCCTTGTAGTGTTGGGCCACCATGGCCTCGTTCACCGGGTTCTTGGGGATGCCGAAGTAGTAGTACAGCGCACCTTCCATGCCCGGGAAGCTCTTGTAGGCAACCATGGCCGGCAGGATGTTGCCACCGGTGGCGAGCTTGATGCCGTAGCGCTTTTCCAGGTCCAGATCGGCGATCTTCGGGAACGGTGTCGGGCTGCCCGACCAGCCGACCGAGAGGTACTTGTTGCCCGGCTGGTCCTTGAGCTTGTCCACAATGCGCTGCAGGCCCGCGGTGAAGTCGGTGGTGCCGACCGGCAGGTACTCTTCGTGAACAATCTTGGCGTTCTTCATGAATGCCTTGGTGGCCTTCACACCATCGCGGCCAAAGGCGTTGTCGTTGGCGAGAATGGCGACCACATTGCCGGGACGGTCCAGCGCCACGGCGTTGGCGGCGGCATCCTGGCTGGAATTGCGGCCGGTGCGGAAGATGTACTTGTTCCACTTGTCGCCGGTGATGCTGTCGGCCACGGCAGGCTCGACCAGCAGGATCTTCTTGTATTCCTCAGCCACGGGCAACATGGCCAGCGCCACCGGCGAAGCGGTGGGGCCAACGGCGATGTCGACCTTTTCGTCGGCATAAGCTGCTGCCAGCGCTGCCTTGCCCACGTCGGGCTTGCCCTGGTCGTCCTTCTCGATGACCACCAGCTTCTTGCCTGCCACCATCATGGTGCCGCCGGTGGCGTAGTTCAGTCCCATGTGAAAGCCGACGATGGTCTGCTTGGCATAGGCTTCGAGCGGGCCGGTTTTGCTCGCAATGATGGCGATCTTGATGTCTTTGCCCTGGCTCAAGGCGGCAGGCGAAACAAAGGCCGTGGCGAGTGCGGCCAGCGCGATAAGGGTGCGTCTATGCATGGATGTCTCCTGTTGTGGGTTATGCACCAGGATTGCACAGGTCGTGCCAGCTTCAAGCCTTTGATTTACAACGATATTTTTTTAGGCATTTAAATAATGTATGAATTAAATGCATTAATTGTGTATACATTTCAGTCAACTGTCTGATTGTCGATCAGGGTTATCCAGACGTTCATACAGCTTGGCGCGGGAGATTCCCAACAAGCGGGACGCCGCCAGCTTGTTGCCGCCGGTGGCCTCCATGGCGGCCGCAATCGCCCGCCGCTCGACCTGCGCGATCTGCTCGGCCAGCGGCCGCAAGAGGTCGGACTGTGAGGGGTCCGCGCCGTGCAGCGCGGCCGGCGCCGGCGCAATGCGTTCTATGCCGGCCTCCTTCAACACGTCTTCGACTTGCGCGCGCGCAATACTCGCCGAATCGCTGCGCATGGCGGCCTGTTCGAGCACATTGCGCAACTCGCGGATGTTGCCGCGCCAGGTCTGCGCCGACAGCAGGGCCAGCGCATCGGGGGCCAGTTCGGGCTGGCGGTCGCCGCTGCGCAGTGCCATCTCCTCGCCCAAAACTTCCAGCAGCGCCGGAATGTCGGACCGGCGCTCGCGCAGCGGCGGCACCTTGATGGGCAGCACGTTGAGACGGTAAAAAAGGTCTTCGCGGAACTTGCCTTCGCGCACCAGCGCAGCGAGGTCGCGCGAGGTCGCGGCAATCAGGCGCGCGTCGAACGGAATCAGCTTGTTCGAGCCCAGCGGCTCGATCTCGCCCTCCTGCAGCGCGCGCAGCAGCTTGGCCTGCAGCGCCTGCGGCATGTCGCCGATCTCGTCGAGGAACAGCGTGCCGCCGTCGGCCAGCTTGAATTTGCCGTCCCTGCCCTTGCGGTCGGCGCCGGTGTAGGCGCCGGGCGCCACGCCGAAGAATTCGGCCTCCAGCAGGGTATCGGGCACGGCCGCGATGTTGACGCTGATGAAGGGCCCGCGCGCGCGGCTGGACGCCGCATGGATGGCGTGGGCCAGCAACTCCTTGCCGGTGCCGGTTTCGCCGAGCAGCAGCACCGGGCTCGAGGTCTGCGCGGCGCGGCGCGCCTGGCGCTTGACCTCGACCGCCGCAGGGCTGGTGCCTATGAAACTCGCGAACGTGTATTTGGACTGGCGCTGCCCGCCGGTGTGCTGCAGGCGCTGGCTGGCCAGCTCGCGGCGCGCGTCGTCGAGGTCGCGGTGCAGCAGCGCAAACTTGCTGATCAGCGGCTGCAGGGTGGTTTCGGGGTGGTCGAACAGCACAATGCCGATGGCGCCGATGATGTCGTCGCCGCTTTCGTCGCGCAGCGGGATGCGGCTCACCACAAAAGTGCCGGCGCGGTTCGTCAGCAGGTCGATCAGGAAGGCTTCGCCGGTTTCCAGCACGCGCCGCATCTGCGTGTTCGGGATCACCTCTTCCACCATGTGGCCGACAAACTGGTCTACCGAGGAAAAGCCCAGTGCCGGCAGGAAACGTTTGTAACCGTCATTGACCCAGACGATGCGGCCTGTGCGGTCCACCAGGAACATGCCCTGGCTGATGCTGGAAAACAGGTGGAACATGGACCGCGCCGCCAGCTCCAGAATGCTCTGGGCATCGCGCGGCAGGCCATGCGTGGTGGTGTCAAGCGTCTCCATGCAGCGATGGTAACGCGCAGGCGCAGGCGCCGGCCAGCCGGATGCTCAGCTGGCGCCAGCTGTCCTGAACGCACGGAACAAGCGCGGCAGCACCAGCACCGCCACCACAATCACCAGCAGGGTCACCGACATGGGCCGCTGCAGAAACACCATGGCGCTGCCCTCGCCGATCGACATGGCATTGCGGAACTGCGCTTCCGCCAGCGGGCCGAGGATCATGCCAACCACCACGGGCGCCGTCGGGAAATCGAAGCGCCGCATCACCACGCCGAGCACGCCGATGCCGTAGAGCAGGAACAGATCGAAAGCGCTTTGCCGCATGCCGTAGACACCGACCGTCGCAAAAATCAGGATGCCGGCATACAGGTAAGGCTTGGGAATTTTGAGCAGTTTGACCCACAGACCCACCAGCGGCAGGTTGAGCACCAGCAGCATCACGTTGCCGATGTAAAGCGAGGCGATCAGCGCCCAGACCAGCGCTGACGAGCTGGTGAACAGTTGCGGGCCGGGCTGGATGCCGTAGTTCTGGAAAGCGCCGAGCAGGATGGCCGTGGTGTTGGAAGTCGGGATGCCCAGAGTCAGCAGCGGGATCATGGCCGCCGTCACGGTGGCGTTGTTGGCGGCTTCCGGGCCGGCCACCCCTTCGATCGCACCCTGGGTGCCGAACTCGCTGTTGTCCTTCGCCAGTTTTTTCTCGGTGGCGTAGCTCAGGAAGGTCGGGATCTCGGTGCCACCGGCCGGGATGCAGCCGAAGGGCGCGCCTATGGCCGTGCCGCGCAGCCAGGCCGGCCAGGAACGGCGCCAGTCTTTGGCCGTCATGTGCACCCTGCTGAGCTTGTTCTGCGAATCGACGATGCGGCCTTCGTAGAGCACCGCGTACATGGCTTCGGCCACGGCAAACAGGCCGACCGCCACCAGCACGATTTCGATGCCGTCCAGCATCTCGGGCACACCGCCGGTGTAACGCGCCTGGCCGGTGATCTGGTCCAGCCCGACCAGGCCGGCCGCCAGACCGACAAACAGCGCCGTCAGGCCGCGCACCGCGCTTTTGCCCAGCACGGCACTGACGGTGGTGAAAGCCAGCAGCATCAGCATGAAGTACTCGGGAGGTCCGAGCTTGACAGCAAACTCCGCGACCACCGGCGCGAACAGCGTGACCAGCACGGTGGCGATGGTGCCGGCCACAAACGAGCCGATGGCCGCGGTGGCCAGCGCCGCGCCGGCGCGACCGCTTTTGGCCATCTTGTTGCCTTCCATCGCCGTGACCATGCTGGCGGTTTCACCGGGCGTGTTCAGCAGGATGGAGGTGGTGGAGCCGCCGTACATCGCGCCGTAATAAATGCCGGCGAAAAAAATCATCGAGGCCGTGGCCTCGACCTTCACCGTGATCGGCAGCAGCATGGCCACCGCAACGGCGGGGCCTATGCCGGGCAAGACGCCGACGGCGGTGCCGAGCGCGCAGCCGACAAAACACCAGAGCAGGTTGATCGGTGTGGCTGCAGTGACAAAGCCCTGCAGGAGCTGGTTGAAGATGTCCATCATTGTTCTGGCTCAAAGCCACCCGGTGGAGGTCAGGCCCGGCAGGTTGATTGCCAGGAACTGCGTGAAGACCCAGTACACCGGCGCCGAAATCGCCAGCCCGATGGCGGTGTTCTTGAGCCAGGTCTTGGGAGCTATGCCGGTCCTGCCTTCGGCGCCGCGCAGGCCCTGCACGGCCAGCACAAAACACAGGGTGCAGCTCAGGATGAAACCGATGGTGGTGATCAGCGCCGCATTCGCCAGCAGGCCGGCCGAGACCCAGGCAAAGCCGGCCCAGTAGGCTGGCGCGTTGTCGGTGGGCGGCTCCATCTCGCGAAAACCGCCGCTGAATGCCTCCCACACCAGGAAGCCGCCGCACACGGCCAGGGCGATGGCCACCACCCAGGGCAGGAAGTTGGGGCCGGCGCCGGCATAACCGGCGGCCGACGGGATGCCGAGCGCGCCAAAGGCCAGGCCGGCCGCCAGCAGCAGCACGCCGCCACCGACGATGGCCTGCAGACGGGTTTGCGCCGGGGAAAAGGGAGTGGGAGTCATGGTGACCTCGCTTGGAAAAGGATGTCATCCCACAGGCTGTCATTGCGGGCTGGACCCGCAATCCATGTCACACCCAACCACCGGGGTCGGAGGCATGGATCCCGGATCAGGTCCGGGATGACAAACCGGGGACCAGGAACCGGCCTTAAACCATGCCCGACTTGACCATGGTCGCGCGCAGGCTGGCAAAGTCGTCATCGACGAACTTCTCGAACTCGGCGCCGGTCAGCACGGCCGGCGTCCAGTTGTTTTTCTCCATGGCCTCGGCCCAGGCCTTGGACTTCAGCGCCTTGAGCACCATGTCGGTCAGTTCCTTGCGCTGCGGCGCGGTGATGCCCGGGGCACCGTAAACGCCGCGCCAGTTGCCGATCACCACATTGATGCCCTGCTCCTTCAGCGTCGGCACGTTGACGCCCTTCAGGCGCGTGTCCGAGGTGACCGCCAGCGCGCGCATCTTGCCGCTGGTGATGTATTCGGCGAACTCGCTGTAGCCGCTGCCGCCTATGGTGACGTTGCCGCCCAGGATGGCGGCAATCGCTTCGCCGCCGCCGCGGAAGGCCACGTAATTGATCTTGGACGGGTCGACGCCGACGTCACGCGCAATCATCGCGGCCGCGATGTGTTCGGTGGAGCCGCGCGAGCCGCCGCCCCACTTGACGCTGCCGGGATCCTTCTTGAGCTGCTCGACCACATCCTTCATGGTCTTGAAAGGCGAACTGGCCGGCAGCACAAACACGTTGTATTCGCTGGTGATGCGCGCAATCGGCGTGGCCTGGCTCAGGTTGACCGGTGGCTTGCCGGTGATGATGCCGCCCAGCATCACGGCACCCATGACCATCAGCGCGTTCGGGTCGCCCTTGGAGCCGTTGATGAACTGCGCCAGGCCCAGCGCGCCGGCGGCGCCGCCCTTGTTGTCGTAAGTGACGGTGGACGCCGCGCCGGAATCCTGCAGCGCCTTGCCGAGTGCGCGGCCGGTGGTGTCCCAGCCGCCGCCCGGATTCGCCGGGATCATCATCTTGACGTTGGCTGCGGCCAGGGCGGGCAGCGGCAGGGTGGCGGCAGCGGCAATGGCGGCCATGGATTTGAGGAAGGTATCGCGGCGCATGAGTTGTCTCCTTGTGTTTGCTGACCAGCGCATCATGCGCCGCCTGGCTGTCAAACAGCTGTCTTCAAACCTGACGGAAAGTGCTAAGGTCCGGCCCATGAAACTGCTGCTGGTCGAAGACGATGCCGCCATGCGCACCACCCTGGTCCGCGCGCTGGAGCGCCGCGGCATACAGATCGAGGCCTGCGGCGACGGGCGGGTGGCGCTGGACCGCTGGCAATCGTCGGCCTTCGACGTGATCCTGCTGGACCTGACACTGCCGGGGCTGGACGGCCTGCAGGTGCTGGAGCAGGCGCGGCGCGGCGGGCTGGACACACCGGTGCTGATCCTGACCGCGCGCGGCACTGTCGGCGACCGCATCATCGGCCTGAACACCGGCGCCGACGATTACCTGCCCAAACCCTTCGACCTCGACGAGCTCGAAGCGCGCCTGCGCGCGCTGCACCGGCGCCGCCCCGGATCCCTGCCGGAATCGGCCGCCAGCCCTTATGCAGCAGGCGCCATCAGCTATGAAAAAGAGAGCGGCGCCATCTATTTCCGGGACCAGGTGCTGGACCTGGCGCCGCGCGAGCTGGCGCTGCTCAAGGCGCTGCTGGAAAAGCAGGGCCATGCCGTGACCAAGGAAAGGCTGTTCGACCTGGTGTTCCCCGGCCAGGCCGAAGTCGCCTACGAAGCCATCGAGGTCGTGGTGTACCGCCTGCGCAAAAAACTGGCCCACACCGGCGTGACGCTGATGACGCTGCGCGGACTCGGTTACCTGCTGAAAACCGATGTATAGGCGCAAGACGACCCGTCAACCGGTCCCGGCCGGCGTCATGTCGCTCAGAAGGTATCTGCTGCTGGGCATCCTGCTGCCCATCGGCCTGCTGATCGTGATCAACACCGTCAGCCTGTACCGCCAGACCCTGGGCGCGATCAACATCGCTTACGACCGCACCCTGCTGGCTTCGGCCAAGACCATCGGCGAGCAGCTCGACGTCGCGGGTTTCGACGACCAGGCCACACTGCGCGCCACCGTGCCCTACTCGGCGCTGGAAGCCTTCGAGGCCGACAACCGCAGCCAGCTGGTGTACCGCGTCTCCAGCCTGCAGGGCGAGGTCATTTCGGGCTTTGGCGAACTGCCCTTCTGGCGCGGCCGCATTCCGGACCAGGGCGCGTATGCGGCATTGGTGGCTTTTTACGACGACAGCTTCCGCGGCGATGCGGTGCGCGTGGCGGTGCTGCTGCAGCCGGTGGCCAGCGCCCAGGGCCGCGGCATGGCGGTGGTGCAGGTGGCGGAAACCCTGGAGCTGCGCGAGACGCTGGCGCGCGAGGTGCTGGTCGACACACTGTGGCGGCAGGCGCTGCTGGTCGGCGTGATTGCACTGGTCGTGATTGTGGTGGTGCAGCGCGCGACGCGGCCGGTGCGCCGGCTCAGCGGTGAGCTCAAGGCCAGGCCCGAGGGTGACCTGACGCCGGTGGCCGCCCCCGACGCGCCACGCGAGCTGCTGCCGCTGATCGATGCCACCAACCAGGTGATGCAGCGCCTGCAAAACCTGGCGGACCACCAGAAGCGTTTTGTGCGCGATGCCTCGCACCAGCTGCGCACCCCGCTGGCGGTGCTCAAGACGCAGGTGCAATCGGCGCTGCGCGGCGATGTGGACCCGCGCCAGGCGCTGCAGGAAATCGAGGACACGGTCGAGCGCGCCACCCTGCTGGCCAACCAGATGCTGGCGCTGGCCAAGGTCGAACAGCTGCGCCAGCAGACCGATGCCGGGCCGCAGGACTGGCCGGAGGTGCTGCGGGCTGTGGTGGTCGATGTGTCCCCGCTGCTGGCCGACAAGGACATCGATTTTGAAATCGTGACCCAGCCCGCCACGGTGCAGGCGCACGACTGGATGCTGCGCGAACTGGCGCGCAACCTGCTGCACAACGCCATCAAGCACAGCCCCGCGGGTGGTGCGCTGACCGTGCGCCTGGCCAGCGACGGCTCCTGGGCGGCGCTGACCGTCAGCGACAGCGGCCCCGGCATCAGCGCCGAACTGTCGGCCCGGCTGTACCAGCCTTTTTCCGCCGGTGACGTGCGCCAGGAGTCGGGCCTGGGCCTGGCCATCTGCCGCGAAATCGCCCAGGCGCTGGGCGGAACCATCACGCTGGAAAACCGTGAAGACCATGGGCGTATTGCCGGGCTGGACGCCACGGTGCGGCTGCCGCTGGTTCACAATGAGGGTTGATGATCAAAACACTCATTGATTGCGGCGCGCGGGAGTCCATGAATGCGTCTTGACAAGTGGCTGTGGGGTTTGCAAAACGCGCCGGCCAGCGCAGCCAGGACCGCGTTTTGCAAACAGACCGGCCCACAGGAGTTGACCGATGCGTCTTGACAAGTGGCTGTGGGCCGCGCGTTTCTACAAGACACGTTCCCTGGCGACCGAGGAAATCGGCAAGGGCCGGGTCCAGGTCAACAGCCAGGAAGCCAAACCGGCGCGTGACATCAAGCAAGGCGACACGGTGCAGATGCGCCAGGGGCCGGTGACGCGCACCGTCGTGATCCGTGGTCTCAGCCAGCAGCGGGGTTCAGCGCCGGTGGCGCAGCAGCTTTACGAGGAAACGGCCGACAGCCTGCGCCTGCGCGAGGCCGCGGCCGAGCAGCGCCGGCTCAACAACGAACCGGCCGCCAGCATCGAACACGGCCGCCCCACCAAACGCGACCGGCGCAGCATGGACAAGGCCGGGGGCAAAAACTGGGGCGACCGCTGGAGCGCCTCGGTCGACTCCTGATTTTGCTCCCTTTTTGATAGCTACCACCCCTTGACCAGCATGGGCTGGAGCCCGATTTGGCTTCAAGCCCGCGAAAAGCCCACCCGGCTCAGAGCCGGCCCTCGCGGCGCATGCGCCGTCCCTGCAGCCACCAGACCAGGGCGATCAGCAACAGCCCCGGCAGGTAAAACCAGTGTTTGGACGGCCGCTCCGCCTTGACCTTGAGCATGGCCACATCCCAGCCCTGCTCGAACCCGCCCTTGTGCGCGCGTGAGCCGAATTTCAGCGCCCCAATCTGCACCTGGTCGCCGAGCGGCACCAGTTGCAGGCCGGCGTCGGACAGGCGCCTGCGGCCCTCAGCCCCGGCGGCGCCCAGGCGCAGCGCCACGGTCTTGGTGACGTCCTCGCCTTCGATGGTGGTGCCCTTGATGACCATGACCATCTGCTCGTCCGGCCCGGCGGCCTTCGCCACCTCAAACACCTGGGTGGCCGGCACGTCGCGGTACTCGGGTGTGATGCGGTCCATGAAAAATCCCGGCCGGAACAGCAGCGTGACTGCCATCGTCAGCAAAATGATTTCCCACCAGCGGCACTTGTCGCGAAACCAGTTCATGGTGATGGCGGTGAACGCCAGCATGGCAATGGTGCAGGCGGCCACCACGCGCACCAGCTCGCCCGTGCCCTCCACGTCGATCAGCAAGAGCTGCGAATTGAAGATCCAGATAAACGGCAGGATGACGGTGCGCAGCGCATACAAGGCGCCCTGGACACCGGTCTGGATCGGGTCTTCACCGGAGATCGCCGCAGCCGCAAAGGTCGCCAGCCCCACCGGGGGCGTGATGTCCCCCATGATGCCGTAGTAAAAAACAAAGAGGTGCACCGCAATCAGCGGGATGATCAGACCCGACTGCGCGCCCAGTTCCACCACCACCGGCGCCATCAGCGTGGCCACCAGCACATAGTTGGCGGTGGTCGGCACACCCAGGCCCAGCACCAGGCAGACGAAGGCAATGAAGAGCAGCATGATCATCACATTGCCCTGCGAGACAAACTCGACGAACTCCGTCATGCGCAGTCCGAGGCCGGTCAGCGTGATGCCGCCGACGATGATGCCGGCCGTCGCCGTGGCGATGCCTATGCCTATCATGTTGCGCGAGCCGTCGTGAAAGCCCGCCACCACATCGCTCCAGCCCCCGCGCCAGCTGCCCGCAAGCGGCGCCTTGCGAAACAGGGCCACCAGCGGGTGCTGGGTCACCATCAGCACGATCAGCACGGCGATGGCCCAGAAGGCAGACAGGGACGGCGACATTTCCTCCACCATCAGGCACCAGATCAGCGTGCCTATGGGCAGCAGGAAATGCAGGCCGGCCTTGACGGTGGGCCAGGTGTCCAGCGGTTTCGGATTGTCAATGTCGATGTCCTGCGGCAGATCCGGCGCGCGGGCCGCCTCGCGAATGGCGTACAGGTAAAGGCCGGCCACGGCCGCGCCTATGGCCCAGCCCGCGCCTTCGCCCAGCCACTGCTTCATGGCTTCAAACAGGTAGTAGAGGGCGCCGACCACGATGATGCTGCCCGACAGGCCCAGTCCGTTGCGGATCAGCCGCTCGCGCCAGGGTTTGGGCGCCCGCTGGACGATGGGGTTCATGCCCATCTTCACGGCTTCCAGGTGGACGATGTAAAACAGGCCGATGTAGGACAACACGGCCGGCAGCAATGCATGCTTGACGATGTCGGAATACGGAATGCCCACATACTCGACCATCAAAAAGGCGGCCGCCCCCATCACCGGCGGCATGATCTGGCCGTTGACCGAAGACATGGTTTCAATCGCCCCGGCCTTGACACCGCCGTAGCCGGCTTTTTTCATCAGCGGGATGGTGAAAATACCGCCCGACACCACGTTGGACACCGACGAGCCCGAGATCATGCCGTTGAGCGCGGAAGACACCACCGCCACCTTGGCCGGCCCGCCGCGCAGGTGGCCCAGCGCCGCAAAACTGACCTGCATCATGTAGTTGCCGCCACCGGCCTTGTCGAGCAGGGCGCCGAACAGCACATAGACAAAAATGGCGCCGGTGGAGACACCGAGCGCAATGCCGTACACCCCTTCGGTCGTGAGCCACATGTGGGAGACCAGCCGGTTCAGTGACGCGCCCTTGTGTTGCAGCACCTCGGGCATGTAAGGGCCGGCCATGGCGTAAAAAACAAACAGCGCGGCCAGCACGGCCATCGGCCAGCCCACGGCGCGCCGGGTGGCCTCGAGCAGCAGCACCATGCCGGCGGTCGCCACCACCACGTCCATCAGGTTCGGTTGTCCCGGCCGTGTTGACAGTTCGGTGTAAAACAGCAGCAGGTAAGCCCCGGCAAAGGCGCCGGCCAGCGCAAACACCCAGTCCAGCAGGGGCACACGGTCGCGCGGCGAACGCTTGCTGGCTGGCCAGGCCAGGAAAGACAGGAACATCGCAAATGCCAGGTGCACCGCGCGTGCTTCCGTGTCGTTCAGCACGCCGAAACGCAGCGCAAAGGGCAGCGGCGAGGCATACCAGAACTGGAACAGCGCCCAGGTCAAGGCCACCGCAAAGATCAGCGCGCCGGTGGCGCCGCCGGGTTTGCGCCCGCCGGTGTCGGTGTCGGCCACCAGCTGCTGCAGCTCGGAAGATGCCTTTTCAATATCGGACGCCATCGCCGCTCCTCATTGTTTTCTGGGGGTCAGGTCGAAAAAAAGGGCGAAAACCATTTCGCCCTTTTTTCTGGTCGGCTGAAGATTACTTGATCCAGCCCTTTTCCCTGTAGTAGCGGGCCGCGCCTTCATGCAGCGGCGCGCTCAGGCCATCCTTGACCATGTTTTGCGGATTCAGGTTGGCCAGCGCAGGATGCAGCTTCTTGAACTCGTCGAAGTTGTCGAACAGCGCCTTGGTCACCTGGTACACCGTTTCGGCCGGGGTCTTGCTCGACGCCACCACCGTGGCCAGCACACCGTAGGTCTGGGTGGCCTGCGGATTGTTCGGGTACAGCCCGGCCGGAATCGTGACCTTGGCGTAGTAAGGCTTGTCGGCCACCAGCTTGTCGACCACCGGGCCGGTCAGCGAGACCAGCTTGGCGCCGCAGGAGGTGGTCGGGTCCTGGATGTTGGCCGAGGGGTGACCGACGCCGTAGAAAAAGCCGTCGATCTTGCCGTCACACAGCGCCGGGCCGTGTTCGTCGGCCTTCAGTTCGGACGCCAGCGAGAAATCGCCGAGTTTCCAGTTCATCGCTGCCAGCAGTTCTTCCATGGACGAACGTGTGCCGGAGCCGGGGTTGCCGACGTTGAAACGTTTGCCCTTGAAGTCCTCGAACTTCGTAATGTTGGCTTCCTTGCGCGCCACCACGGTGAAAGGCTCGGGATGCACGGCGAACACCGCGCGCAGGTCGCCGTAAGCGCCGTCCTTGTACTGGTTCAGTCCCTTGACGGCGTTGTACTGCACGTCCGACTGGGTGAAGCCGAAGTCGAGCTCGCCGGCCTTGATGGTGTTGACGTTGAACACCGAGCCGCCGGTGGATTCCACCGAGCAGCGGATGCCGTGTTTGGCACGGTCCTTGTTGACCAGGCGGCAGATCGCGCCGCCGGCGGCGTAATACACGCCGGTCACGCCGCCCGTGCCTATGGTCACAAACTTCTGCTGCGCAACCGCCGGCGCGGACATCAGGGCCGCAGCCATGGCGACGCCGGCGCTTGCTGCACCCAGCAGATTCAAGGAAAACTTCTTGCTCATTTCACTCTCCAGGTTGTAAATCAATGCTCTCTCAGCCCGCGGCGATCGCGGCATCCATGGCCGAACCCAGGCGCTCCACCACCATCGCGAGCTCGGCTTCGCTGCTGATGAAAGGTGGCGCCAGCAGGACATGGTCACCATACCGGCCATCCACCGTGCCGCCCATCGGGTAAACCATCAATCCGCGCGCCATGGCTTCCTGCTTGATGCGTGCATGCACGTTGCGTGCCGGATCAAACGGCTTTTTGCTGCCTTTGTCCTGCACCAGCTCTATGCCCCAGAACAGGCCACGCCCGCGGATGTCCCCGATGTGGGGATGGTCGTCCCAGCTGGCGTGCATCAGCTTCTGCAAGAAATCCCCGCGGGCGCGCACCTGCGCCAGCAGGTGGTCACGCTCAAAAACATTCTGCACCGCCAGCGCCGCCGCACAGGCGATCGCGTGGCCCAGGTAGGTGTGGCCATGGTGGAAAAAGCCCGATCCCGCGCGCATCGCCTCGACAATTTTTTGCTGCGCCAGCACCGCGCCTATGGGCTGGTAGCCGCCGCCCAGTCCCTTGGCCACCGCCAGCAGGTCGGGCACCACACCCTCCTGCTCACAGGCATGCAGGGTACCGGTGCGGCCCATGCCGCACATCACCTCGTCGAGGATCAGCAGCACGCCATAACGGTCGCAGACCTCGCGCACCGCCCTGAAATAACCGGGCACCGGCGCCAGCACGCCGGCGGTGGCGCCTCCCACGGTTTCAGCGACGAAGGCAATCACGCTGTCCGCGCCCTGCGCAACAATCGCGTCCTCCAGTTCTTTCGCCAGACGCAGGCCGTAGTCTTCCGGCGTCTCGCCGGCCCGCTGCTCGCGGTAGGGATAACACGGTGACACATGCGTCGCCGGAATCAGGATGGGCGCGAAAGGCTCGCGCCGCCAGGCGTTGCCGCCAATGGCCAGCGCGCCCAGGGTGTTGCCGTGGTAACTCTGCCTGCGCGCGATGAAACGGGTGCGTTGCGGCTGGCCGATCTCGACAAAATACTGGCGCGCCATTTTCAGCGTGGCCTCGATCGCCTCGGAACCGCCGCTCACGAAATAGACATGGCTCATGCCCTCGGGCGCACTGCTGATCAGTTTGTCGGCCAGTTCTTCGGCCACTTCGGTGGTGAAAAAGCTGGTGTGGGCATAGGCCAGCTTGTCGATTTGCGCATGCATCGCGGCCAGCACATCGGGATGGCCATGGCCCAGGCAGGACACGGCCGCCCCGCCCGAGGCGTCGATGTATTTTTTGCCCTGGGCATCGGTCAGGTAAACGCCCTCGCCGCTGACCGCCACCGGCGGTTTGCGCTGCAACTGGCGGTGAAAGACGTGGGTAGAGCTTGCGGTCATGAGCGCTGTTTTCCTGATGAAGCGTTGGATCGGCCACTGGCAGCCTTGTCGGTGCGCGAGTCCCAGTACGCGCCTTCACTGTCGAGGCGGTCCTGCCGGGCCTGCAAATGGGCTAGCACCTTGCGTCCGCCGCGCACCGCGACCGCCGCGGCCAGGGCTTCGGTCAGCGCCAGCGCGCCGACCATGGAATGAAAATACGAAGGGCTGTCAGTACGGAACAGCAGCGTGTGTGTGGCCTGGCGGGCAATCGGCGAGAGCGCACTGTCGGTCAGCGCCACCACGCCGGCCCCCTGCCCGCGCGCCTGCGCCACCGCCTCCACGGTCTGGCGCGTGTAGGAAGCCGACGAGGTCACCACCAGCAGGTCCGCCGGCCCCATATCGCTGACCTGGTCGTCCAGCGTGCCGCCCAGGCCCTGCACCAGGATGCCATTGGACGCCAGCAAGCCGTAGGTGTAGTGCAGGTGCAAGGCCAGGCCGTGGCTGGCGCGCAGGCCCAGGAAAAAAACCCGGCGCGCCTTCAGCATGGCATCGGCGGCCGCTTCGAGCTGGGCGGTCTGGTTCAGGCCGCCGACCGAGGCGCTGTTGGCGTGCTGCGACTCATTGAGCAAGGCCAGCCAGTCCTTGTCCTGACGCGCGCTGGCCTGCAGAACCTCGGCGCGCCCGGCATAACCGCCCTGCGCAGAAAAAGAAGCCTGGCACAGCTGCCGGATGGCCTCAAAGCCCTTGAAGCCCAGGGCTTGCGCCAGCCGCGTGAGCGTGGCAGGCGCCAGGCCGGCGCGTCGGCCGCACTCGCGCATCGAATGCAGGGCCACCTCGCGCGGATGGGCCTCGACCCAGCGTGCTGCGCGCAGCAGTTCGGGACTCAGGCCGTCGAGCGGCTGACTGGCAAAGAGGGAAGACGGCGAATTGCTGCGCATGAAACGTTTGTTTCTTTGTTTTTAAAATATAGCACGATTGTTTCATCAACAGGCAAAAAAATGGGGAGGCGCCGTAAAGCCGGCGACTCCCCCGTTTGAAAGGGAACAGGCCGGCAGTGGCCTGCCGCCTGCCGCCCGCCACCGGGCGCCTAGCCGCAGCGCACGCGTGTCACCACGCCCGCAGCATTGATGTCCAGGTTGAGCCGCTGCGCATTGAACTCCATGGTGACCATCTGCCCCGGCCGCAGCACACGCGCCATATGGGACCCCGAGCGCTGGCGCGCTTCCTCGACCACGCTGGCACCTGCGGTTTTTCCGACGGCGAACTGCGCGCCCTGCGCATTACACACACCGGCCGCCGGCCCGGCCGGGGCCGGGCCCGTGGCAGGGGGCGGCGCAGGCGTGCCGCAAGCCACCAGCAGCGATGCAGCGACAGTGCCGAGGACGATTTTCAAAACCATGTTTTCTCCATGAAAAAAACAGTCACCATACCGCGCGCGGACGGGCAGCACCCGCACATTTACGACTGGTTGCATCGCGCAAGGCGTCAAGCGCTCAGGATAAAATTGCCCGCATGCCCGACGCCGGATCTCCCGGCCCTGACACCCACCCATCGCCACTGAAAGGGCACCCATGACACCCAACACCGACGGCACCCTGACCGTTCTTGGCCAGCAACTGAACACCCGCCAGGTGGAAGAACTGATGCACCAGCTGGCCCAGGCCCGCAACCAGATGCAGCCGCCCGTGCAGCCCGAAGTGACCGCCGACATGCCGGTGCTGGTGCAGCACGACGCCGACTTCGGCGTCGCCCAGACGCAGACGCCCGAGCGGCATGTCAGCCTCGGACTGCGCCACCTCGGCTTCGGCTGGATCTTTTTCACCTTCTCGCGCGACCGCGCCCAATTCATCGGCAATGCCCTGCTGCAAAAGAGCAAGGGCTGAGCGGGAAAACTCCCGCCCACAAAAAAGCCGCCCGGGGGCGGCTTTTTTGATTTCTGTCCTGGCGGAAACGAAGGGATTCGAACCCTTGATGAGGCTCTACACCCCATACTCCCTTAGCAGGGGAGCACCTTCGGCCACTCGGTCACGTTTCCTGATTACTGGCAAGCCGCGATTATCTCACGACTTGGACCCTTGTCCAGCCGGAAGCCCCTCAGGCTGCGGGCTGGTCCAGGTCAAAGGCCTTGTGCAGGGCCCGCACCGCGAGCTCCATGTACTTTTCGTCGATCACGACCGAGGTCTTGATTTCGCTGGTCGAGATCATCTGGATGTTGATGCCCTCCTCGCTGAGCACGCGGAACATCTTGCTGGCGATGCCGACATGGCTGCGCATGCCGATGCCGACGATGCTGACCTTGCAGATCTTGGCGTCGCCGGTGATTTCCTCGGCGCCCAGCTGGCCCAGCACGCTGGTGCGCAGCAGTTCGACGGCGCGTGCGTAGTCGTTGCGGTGCACCGTGAAGCTGAAGTCGGTCTTGCCGTCCTTGCTGACGTTCTGGATGATCACGTCGACCTCGATGTTGGCGTCGGCCAC
>LNFM01001762.1_pt1 | contig 47878 bp, 43 predicted proteins | sample 596031 | NCBI WGS metagenome assembly LNFM01 (sample SAMN04254537, study PRJNA301005) | activated carbon metagenome | isolation source: dual media filters at the Ann Arbor, Michigan drinking water treatment plant | place: USA: Ann Arbor
TTCGCCATGACGATCCCCGATCCCATTCTGTTGACCCCGGGGCCGCTGACGACGTCTCCCCGGACCAAGGCGGCGATGTTGCGCGATTGGGGCTCGTGGGACAGCGCCTTCAACGCGCTAACGGCCTCGGTATGCGCCGATATCGTGGACGTCGTGCATGCGGCAGACACCCACGTGTGCATTCCGCTGCAAGGCAGCGGCACCTTCGCCGTCGAAGCGGCCCTGGGCAGCTTCGTGCCCCGGCGCAGCAAGACGCTCGTGCCCAGCAATGGTGCCTATTGCCAACGCATCGCGCGCATTCTGCGCTACCTCGGCCGCGAATTCGTGGTGCTCGATCATCCCGAGAGCCAAGCCATCGATCCCGAGCGCATCGATGCCGTCCTGCGCGAAGACGCCGACATCACGCACGTGGCGCAGGTGCATTGCGAAACCGGCACCGGCGTCCTGAACCCTTTGCCGCAGATCGCCGGCATCGTCGCCGCCCATGGACGGCGCCTCATCGTGGATGCCATGAGTTCCTTCGGCGCACTGCCCATCGATCTGCGAACGATGCCGGTCGATGCCCTGATCGCCGCCTCGGGCAAGTGTCTGGAGGGGGTGCCGGGCATGGGGTTCGTGGTCGCACGGCGCACCGTCGTCGAATCGGCGGCAGGCTGCGCGCATTCGCTGGCGCTCGATCTGCACGACCAATGGACCTACCTGCAGAAGACCGGGCAATGGCGCTTCACGCCGCCGACGCACGTGGTGGCGGCATTGCGCGCGGCCATCGATCAATTCACCGCAGAAGGCGGGCAGCCCGCACGTCTGGCGCGATACACGGAGCACTGCGCGGTGCTCGTCGACGGCATGCGCAGTCTCGGCTTTGAAACATTCGTCGGCGATGATGTGCAGGCGCCGATCATCGTGACCTTCCATGCGCCGCCGGATCCGGCGTACGACTTCGCCGAATTCTATCGCCGCATGCGAGCCCGAGGCTTCGTCATCTATCCCGGCAAGCTCACCACGATCGAGACCTTTCGGGTCGGATGCATAGGCGCCCTGCGCAGCGCCGACATGCGCCGTGCCCTCGACGCCATCGCAGCGACCGTCCGCGAAATGGGCATCGAGGTCATGGCGCCCACGTCACTCTCGAACCTGGCTGGATGAAGGAATACTCGATGCACCCTCCGAGACATCTGCTCGAATCCGCATCACTGCTCGCAGAGCTGTCGGACATCTACGGCGCGCGCGCGCATGGGCGCTATGGTCTTTCGCAGGTCACGCAGCGCATGCATGCGATTCAGTGCGCGTCGCTCGCCCAAGCTCAAGGTCTCGCGCCGACGCTCGTCGTTGCCGCGCTGCTGCACGACATCGGCCACATGGTGCACGATCTGGGCGAGCATCCGGCCGCCGAGGGCATCGACGACCACCACGAAGCGATCGGGGCGCGCTGGCTGGCGCGATACTTCCCGCTCTCGGTGTCCGAGCCGGTGCGACTGCACGTGGCGGCCAAGCGCTATCTGTGTGCGACGGACACGTCATACATCGACAAGCTGTCCCGCGATTCGATCGAGAGCCTCGCGCTGCAGGGCGGCCCGATGTCGGCATCGGAAGTCGCCGCGTTCCAGGCCGAGCAGTTCTGGCGCCACGCGATCGCGCTGCGTCGGCTCGACGACGCCGCGAAAGATCCCGACGCTCCCTTGCTGGCCTTCGAAGCATTCCTGCCGCTCATCGAAACGGCCCTCGGCGCCGATGATGAATCGACCGCGCTGATGGACGAATCCCGTCGTTAGCCCTCGCCCATGTCCACCACCACGCCATACGTCGAACGTCTATTCAACTTCGTCGGAGGCGATTCCGGTTCATGGCTCGTCGATCGAATTCAGCCGGTCGTCGGAGAGCCCTTGGCTGCCGTCCCAAGGCTGTCAGTGGTGCCCGGATCGATGCCGGTTCTGTCCCATAACGCGGCATGGGCACTGCGCGGGATCACGAGCAACGACCGGTACGTCATGCGCGAGGAGAAGATCTCTCTCGTTGCCACTCAGCAAGGCCTGGGACGAGTCGGTTCGACCCGCGCGGCACTGATACCGATTCGCAAGAAGGCTGGTTGGTGGGCTCTCACCCAAGACGAGCGCCGCGACATATTCGAAGCGCAATCGCACCACATCGGCATTGGACTGAAGTATCTCCCCGCGATCGCCCGGCGGCTCCATCACTGCCGAGACCTCGGCCCGGAAGAGCCTTTCGACTTCCTGACTTGGTTCGAATATGCGCCTGCCGATGCCGCGGCATTCGAAGAGCTTGTCCTGGCCCTTCGCGAATCGGCGGAATGGCAGTACGTCGATCGCGAAGTCGACATCCGCCTCACTCGTGAGTTCTGACTTTCGTTGGTGTTGGCGCTCGGACTGGTCCGCTCCAGTTTCGCTCAGTAGCGACGGTCGATGCGGGCCCGCCGCACCACCGGAGGCGCTTCGGCCAAGGCGTCCCAGCGCTTGAGCGTCTGTTCGATCATGTAGGCGTGCGAGCCGAGGCGAGCAGCCCCCGCCGCGTCGTCGCCCGGTTTGCATTGCGTATACCCGCCTTGCGCATCCATGACCCAGGCCTGGCGCTGATCGGACAGCCCGACTTGCAGGATCTCCCAGAGGCGCTCGCGCAAACCGGGATCTTCGATCGGCGTCGCCGCCTCGACCCGGCGAGACAGATTGCGGTACATCCAATCCGCAGAGCCGATGAAGAAGTGTCCCTGCAGGGGATCGTCGCTGCCGTTGGCGAAGTAGAAGATGCGCGAGTGCTCGAGGAATCTGCCGATCACCGATCGCACGCGCAGGTTGTCCGTCCATCCCGGCACGCCCGGCTTGAGACAGCAATAGCCTCGCACGAGCAGATCGATCTGCACACCGGCCTGCGATGCCGCCGAGAGCGCCCGGCACATCTCCAGGTCTTCGACCTGGTTCATCTTCACCACGATGCGCGCGGGTCGCCCGGCGCGTCCATGCTCGATCTCCCGCTCGATCAACTCGACAAAGCGGCTGCGCATGTTGGCCGGCGCCACGAGCAGTTTGCTGAAGCTCGGCGCGGTCGAGCGCCCCGTCAGATAGTGAAAGAGCTTCACCACGTCCGAGGTCAGCACCGGATCGCACGTGAGCACACCGACGTCCGTATACAGGCGCGCAGTCTTGACGTGGTAGTTCCCGGTAGCGATATGCGCGTAGCAGCGCAGGCTCTTGCCCTCACGGCGCACGACGAGCGCGACCTTGGTGTGCGTCTTGAGCCCGACCACCCCATAGGTCACATGCGCGCCCACCTTCTCCAGTTCCTGCGCCCAGACGAGATTGCGCGCCTCGTCGAACCGAGCCTTCAGCTCGACGACGCAGGCAACCTGCTTGCCGGCTTCCGCGGCGCGTATCAGGGAGCGCACGAAGGGCGTGTCGTCGCCTACCCGATACACGGTCATCTTGATGGCGAGCGTTTGCGGATCCTCGGCCGCGGCGCCGATGAAGCCCTCGACACTGTGCTCGAAGCTGTCGTACGGATGGTGGAGCAGAATGTCGCCTGCCTGAATGGCGGCGAAAATGTTGATGCCATCCGACAGCCGGATATGCGGCAAGGGATTCCAGACGGGATCGCGAAGCGCCGCGATGTCCAGTGATGCGATCTGGAACAACCCCGTATAGTCAAGCGGCCCGGACAAGCGCAGGTACACGTCTTGCTCGGACAGCCGGAACCGATCGAGCAGCATCTGCTTGAGCACGGCATTCGGCTCCCCGGCGAAGTCGACGCGCACCACCGGCTCGAATCTTCGCATCCGCAGGCTTTGCGCCACGGAATCGCGCAGGCTCTCGTTCTCTTCCTCGTCGAGTTCGATGTCGGCATTGCGCACGATTCTGAACAAGGTGGCATCGAGCACGCCCATTCCGGGAAACAGTTGATCCGCGCTGTGCCTGATCAAATCCTCGAGCCGCAGGAAGCAGCGTTCGCCAGGCGCGACGTCGGCCTGCAGAGGAATCCACTGCGAGAGCGTATTCGGAATCTTGACGCGAACCGGCACGAATTCCTCGGTATCGCTCGCCTGCAGCTGAAATCCCCAGTTGGTCGAAAGGTTCGACATGAAGGGAAACGGATGGGCGGGATCGAAACCCAGAGGGGTGAGCGCCGGCGACACGTTGCGCTCGAAATAGTCGGCAGCTTCCTCGCGCTGCCGCGCGGTCAAGTCGCCCCAACCGACCAGCCGCACGCCATGCGAGCGCAGCGCCGGCAGCAATGCGTCGTAGCATCGCGCTTGTATATCCAGCATGCCCAGCACGACGGCGCGAATGCTGCCCAGGAGATCTCGTGCATCGCCGGCGCAAACGGTCGAGCCGCCTTCGGCCTCGGCGCGCGCCTTGCTCCGAAGCAGTCCGATCCGCTTCATGTAGAACTCGTCCAGATTCGACGCGAATATGGCGAGAAACTTGACCCGCTCGAGCAGCGGCGTGCGCTCATCGAGCGCTTCGTGGAGCACGCGCCGGTTGAACGCCAGCCAACCCAGGTCACGATCGAGCCACGCGTGTTCGAGCAGGTGCTTGGCGTCGGGCAAACCGATGGCCGCCGGCACCGATGTCTCGGTGGGCGCGCCGCCGCCCGCTCGATGATCGCCGGCCCCGGTACCTGCAGGGGCAGCGGTCGCGCCCGCTCGTGCTCGCTTCATCGATTCATCTCCCTGCTGTCCTGAGTCGGAAATTCGCTGAACGAAAGCGCCGAGCATCGACGCCATGCATGGTCGGAAATCCTCGCCGGGTGTCCGACCCGGCTGCGGCTCGCTTCGCGTCCGACGCCGATAGCGACGCTTGCGTCCCTTCGACGCCGTCGACACCGTTCGGCCAGTCGTCCACGAATCTGCGGCTCGGGACACCAGGCCCGGGTACCGCATCAACACCCAGCAAACCGCCGACGTTATCCGAGCCGCATGGCGATTGCGTGACAACGCGCGACAGCTCCCACCGCAGACCCGGACGAAGCTCCGATGCGCGCGCCCCGCGCGGGTCACCCGGTCGCGCCCGGCGCCGGCACGACGGGCACGACATGCGCCGGCACGCTCGCAGCAGATCGCACACCGAGTCCGACGCCCGCTCCCCGCCACTTGCCGCCTGCCGAGTGATAATCGAGCCTCGCGAAGCCCAGGCCCAGGCGTCTTCGGAAGGACAGCGCCGAGGCGCGGCTGTCATCGATCGTTAACGCGCATCGCTTAGCTTCGAGCGGATTCGCCGAGAAGGAAACGCATGTACTCACTGACCAGAATTTGCATGGCGCTTTGTGCCGCGGTTCTCACCGTCCCGGCGCACGCAGCCGAAAGCCACCCCAACCGACCGATCCGCTTCGTCGTGCCCTTTCCGCCGGGCGGAGGCAACGACATCGTCGGTCGCATCGTCGCGACCCAGCTCGCCGAGCGGCTGGGGCAGCAAGTCGTCGTCGACAACCGGGGCGGCGCAGGCGGCACCATCGGCACCCAGATCACCGCGAACGCGCCCGCCGACGGCCACACGATGCTGGTGAACAACATCAGCCTCGCCGTCAATCACACGCTGATCAAGAAGCTTCCGTACGATGTCCTGAAGGATTTGGCGCCGGTCTCGCTCCTGGGCCGGCAGCCGAACATGGTCGTGGTGCACCCGGGCAACCCCGCCAAGACCGTGCGGGAACTGCTCGAGATGGCGCGCGCCAAGCCAGGACAGCTGCAGTACGGGTCCGGCGGCGTCGGCACGGCTTCGCATCTGGCCACCGAAATGCTGAAACTCATGACCTCGACCGAGATGACCCACGTGCCCTACAAGGGCCTCGGTCCCGCGCTGACCGACCTGATGGGGGGGCGATTGCAGCTGATCATCTCGACGATGGCCTCCGCGCTGCCGCAGATGAACGCGGGCAAGCTGCGTCCGCTGGCGGTCACGACGGCGCAGCGCTCCTCGTTCTTTCCGAGCGTGCCGACGATGCAGGAAGCCGGCGTGAAGGATTACGAGTTCAGCACCTGGTACGGACTGCTGGTGCCCGCTGCGACGCCGACTGCAATCATCGCGCGCCTGAACACCGCGACGCGCGCTGCCGTCGATTCGGCCACGGTGAAGGAGCAGTTCTCCCGGCAAGGTCTCGAAGCGGCCTCATCGACCCCGGACGAATTCGGGGCCTATCTGCGCAGCGAAGTCGCGAAGTGGGCGCGGGTCATCAAGGCCTCCGGCGCCACGGCGGATTGAGCGCGCTCCGCTCGTCCTGCGCCGAGGGCATCCGCCGCAGCCGCCACGACACCAAGCGACCGGATCCGATACGACCATGACCGATCAATGCAAGCCCGTTTTGTTCGAGCGGCCGTTCTACTTCCTGCGCCACGGCGAAACCCGCATGAACGCGGACCGGCGCATCGCCGGCTCGGTCGACACCGAACTGACCGAACGGGGCATCGATCAGGCCCGGCAGGCGGCACGTGCGCTGGCCGACCAGCCGATCACCGCCATCTATGCCAGCCCGCTGCAGCGGGCTCGAGACACGGCGCTCATCGTCGCCGAGCGCTTGCGATTGCCGATCGTATCGATCGCCGAGATCGCCGAGCGCAACTGGGGCGTGCTCGAAGGGCAGCCGCGTGCCGTTCGCGTTCCGGGCGTCACGCCGCAAGGCGCGGAAACCCCCGAGGCCTTTGCCGATCGTGTGCTCGCCGGTCTGGCCAAGATCGATGCCGCAGTGCCCCTCGTCGTTGCGCATTCCGGGGTATTCCGCGTGCTCTGCCGCAGCTTGGCGATCATCGAAACCCAGGCGCCCGTCGCCAACGCGCTGCCGCTCAGATTCGAGCCGCATCCGCAGGGATGGCAACTCGTCGGAATCTGAAGGGCAGGCGGACCGATGCCGGCGCAGCGGCCGGAGCCTGGACCGGAGAACGCGAGAAAACGGCGAGCCGGTTCGTCACCGGCTCGCCGTGTCGCGTCGATGCGGGCGCTACTTCGCGGCCGCCGGCTTGGGTTTTCTTCCCGAGGGCAGGCCGAGGCCGCGGCGAGCCACCTGATCGCGCATCACCTGCACGCTGCCGTGATTGATGCCCGACTGGAAGGAGCCCAGCACGTTGTGCGCGAAGATGCCTTTCTCGACCGCGTGCGGCGAAGTGCGCAGCAGCGTGCCGTACTGGCCGAGCATCTGCGTGATGGCTTCGGTGGTGCGCACGCCGTGCTCCGGCGCCCACACCTTCTCGGCTGATCCTTCGTACGTGAAGTTGCCTCCCTTGCGCACGATCGACATGCTGCGCATCGTCATCAGGCGGCACACCTGGGCTTCGATCCACATCTCGGCGATCTTGTCGCGTATGGCCGGATCCTTGCCCGGCGCGTAATCGCCGATGTTGTGCTTCTTGACGAAGTTGACGATGTCCTCGTCGCGCTGCACGGAGATCAGGTACCGCCATGCGCCCACGCGGTCCAGATTCAGGCCCATGGCCCCGACCCGCCAGCCCTTGTTCTCTTCGCCGAGCAGGCAGGACTTGTGGATACGCACGTTGTCGTAGAAGGTTTCGTTGGTACGCGCGGTGCCGTAGGTCGTGCCCAAGGGCGCGGTCGGGTTGTTCTGGATGGTCCACAGCGGCCGCACGGTGATTCCCGGCGTATCCATTGGAAACAGGAAGATCGATATGCCCTCGTGCTTGGGCGCAGTGCGATCGGTGCGGGCCATCAGATAGATGTGCGTCGCCATGTGCGCCGAACTGGTATACATCTTCTGGCCGTTGATCACGTAGTAGTCGCCGTCGCGAACGGCGCTGCAGCGCAGGTTCGCGAGATCGGCGCCGGCGTGCGGCTCGGTGAAGCCCAGCGCGAACACGATCTCATGCTTGATGAGGCCGGGGATGAAGTGCTTCTTCTGCTCTTCGGTGCCGGCCGCCATGATCGCGGGCGCACCGCTGCCGCCCAGGCTGATGTCGACCCCGACCCGCCGGAACTCCTCTTCGACGATGTATTGGCTCAGCGGATCGCCGCCCTGCCCCCCGTACTCCTTGGGATAGGTGATCCCGAGCCAGCCGCGCTGGTAGATCTTCTCGTAGAGCTCTTTCGCCTTGGGCCCCAGCCCCCGCTGATCGCCTGTCGAAGCTTCGGGATCGAGCTCGGCGGCGAGTTCCGCGCTGATGTTTTCCTTGATGAACTTCCGCACGTCGCGCCGGAGCGCTTCCTGCTCGGATGTGTAAGCGAATTCCATGATGCTCCCCTCGGTGATCCGGCGCCCGAATATGCGGGCTGCACGTCCTGCCGTGGCTGGCCGCCAGTCGCGGCTGCCGATCGGCGGCACGCCTTGGCCAAGGATAGGAGATCCAAGCCCCCTCGGCAATCATCCCGACGACCAGCCCGCCGGCGCGTTTGACCGCCCCAACCAGAGTGGCTACAGTGACTCGCACAGGAGCGAGGGCGAATTTCCACACCAAGGAGGATGCCATGAAGGTCGGCGAGGCGATTGCGCGCATCATGAAGGCGGAGGGCATGCAGGTACTGTGCGCCTATCCGGTGAATCATCTGATCGAGTTCGCGGCCGCGGCCGACATCCGTCCGGTCATCGTGCGCCAGGAGCGCATCGGCATCCATATGGCGGACGCCATTTCCCGCGTCACCTCCGGAGACACCCTCGGCGCCTTCTGCATGCAGCACGGGCCGGGCGCCGAGAACGCCTATGGCGGCGTGGCGCAATGCTACGGCGAGAGCATTCCGGTCCTGGTCGTGCCCCAGGGCTATGCCCGGCGCATCGCGGGTATCGACCCCAACTTCAGCTCCAGCCTGCAGATGCGCGGCGTGACCAAGTCCGCCGAGCACGTCATGCTGCCCAAGGAAACCCCGAATGCGCTGCGGCGCGCGTTCTCGCGGCTGCGCAACGGCCGCGGCGGGCCGTGCCTGGTAGAGATCCCTACCGACATCTGGAACGAGGAGATCGGAGACTTCACCTACACGCCAGTGACGAAGGCGCGCACAGCGCCGGATCCGGCTGATGTCCGCAAGGCCGCAGCCGCGATTCTGGCCGCGAAGCGCCCGCTCATCTATGCCGGCACCGGCGTGCACTGGGCCAAGGCCTGGCCGCAGCTCAAGCAGTTCGCGGAGCTCCTGGGTGCCCCGGTGACGACGAGCCTCGGCGGCAAGTCGAGCTTCCCGGAAAGCCATCCGCTGTCGCTCGGTTCAGGCGGCAATGCGGTGCCGCTGCAGGTGCACCACTTCGTGCAGAACGCCGATCTCGTCATCGGCATCGGCTGCTCCTTCACCGAAACCAACTTCGGCATCAAGTTTCCCGACGGCAAGAAGATCGTCCATGCCACGCTGGAACCCGATCACCTGAACAAGGACGTGCGTGCCGACGTGGCCCTGCTCGGCGATGCGCAGTTGGTGCTCGAGGCGCTGATCGGCGAACTCGGCCAAAGCATCCGGGCGCCGCGCGATGCCTCCGCCGTGGTCGCCGAAATCGCGCAGCTGCGCGAGCAGTTCATGACGCAATGGATGCCGCTGCTGACATGCGAAGACGCGCCGCTCAGCCCGTATCGCGTGATCTGGGATCTGTTGCACACGGTCGATCCCGATCAATGCATCATCACCCATGACGCGGGCAGCCCCCGCGATCAGATCTCGCCCTTCTGGCGCTCCGACGCCCCGCTGTCCTATCTCGGCTGGGGCAAGACGACGCAGCTCGGCTACGGCCTCGGTCTCGCGATGGGCGCGAAGCTCGCCAAGCCGGACAAGCTGTGCATCAACGTCTGGGGGGATGCGGCGATCGGTTTCACAGGCATGGATTTCGAAACAGCCGTGCGTGAGCGCATCCCGATTCTCTCCATCCTGCTCAACAACTTCTCGATGGCGATCGAACTGAAGGTGATGCCGATATCCACCGAGAAGTACCGCTCCACCGACATCTCCGGCAATTACACCGACATGGCGAAGGCCTTCGGCGGCTACGGCGAGCGTGTGACGCAACCCGCGCAGATCAAGGCGGCGATCGAGCGCGGCATCAAGGCCACGCAAGAAGGCAAACCGGCCTTGCTGGAATTCATCACCTGCAAGGAGACCCGCGTCTCCAAGCTTTGAGCGCCTCGGCGCGCATCGCCGAAGCTCGTTCGATCATGCGCGCAGGGCCATCGGCAGGCGCGCGATGCTCGCCTGCACCGGCCGCAGCTGCCTACTCGTGCAGTTCCGCGATGGCGATGCCGGATTCTCCAGCCACTGAATAAAGCAGCCAGGTGCGCGCACCCTCGCGATAGATCGCGGGATCGCGCAACTGGAACGCCGGCCCGTCGGCCAGCCCGCGCGCGGAAGGCACGCGCGCCTCGAATGCGCCTTCGTAGGCCAGCTCCGGGGCCAGCACTTCTTCGATGCTGTCGAGGGTCCACGCGTGCCAATCGCGCGCAAGATCGATGCGACCCCGCAAGATGCGCTCGGGGCAATCGCCGACGTTGGTGAAGTAGACCGTCAGACAGCGATCGTCCAGCGCAAGCGCGCAATGCCGCATGTTGGGCGTGGCGAGCGTCGGGCCGCGCTCGAAGCCCGTCAGCCCATCGGGCGAGCGATAAACGATGCCCGGCATCGCCAGCGCGTAGTGCATGCCGGCCCAGGCGAATGCACGAAAGTACGGCCCGCCCAGATTCTCGCCGCTGCACTCGAAATTCAGTCCGTCGCCGGACACCGCCACACGCGTGTACTGCTGACCGCGCCCGGGCGCACTCGGCGCGTCTGCGCCATGAAAATACATGCGGATGCGCTGCTGCGCATGATCGACATGCACATCGGGCGAGGCGACATGACCGACGAAACGCGCCTGCGCCAGCGACAACACGCCAGGGCCGTGGATCTTCCAGGGCCCTGCGATCTCGTCGCTGTAGGCGAGGCGGATGTAGTGCCCGTCGTGATGAGCGAAATAGAGGTAGTAGCGCCCGAGGCGCGCGCTGATCCAGTCGGGCACCCGAACGAGCGAGGGCCCGTTGATGTTCTCTCCCATGCGCTCGTCCATGTGCGGGCGGATCAGGGGATTGCCGGAAAAACGCTCGATGCGCATGTCGAAGGTGTCCTGCACAAGCGTGGAAGATGTCCTCGGCAAGGATAGGTGATGGCCGCCACGGCGACAATCGCCGCTCGAATCGAGCCCATCGCCGATGCCTGGCAACGCCATGCTGTCAGCGGCCGCCCAGGCGACGCGAGGTCGATGGCGGCCGATCGGCCTCATCGATCGCATCGGTGTCGCTACGCCCTCGCCCCCTCGCCGTACGGCGACGAGCGGCATACGGCGATCGCGGGCTCGCGCCCCGGACAATCGAGCAAGACCCGAGCAGCCCCGCGCAAAGGCGTAGAATGGCCCTCCGCCGCCGTCCGCGTTAGCGCGAGGCCGCGAATCTAAGGCGCCGATGAAAATCCCGAATCGAATACAGCCCCTCGTCGAGGAAGGTTTGGTCGACGAAGTGCTGCGACAACTCATGAGCGGCAAGGAGGCGCAGGTGTATCTCGTGCGCTGCGCGGACGAGATACGCTGCGCGAAGGTGTACAAGGAGGCAAGCAAGCGCAGCTTTCGCCAGGCGGTTCAGTACACGGAAGGCCGCAAGGTGAAGAGCAGTCGCCGCGCACGCGCCATGCAAAGCGGCTCGCGTTACGGTCGCGCCCAGCAGGAAGCCGAGTGGCAGAACACCGAGGTCGACATGCTGCGCCGACTGGCCTCGGCCGGCGTTCGAGTGCCTCATCCCTACAATTTCCTGGACGGCGTTCTGATCATGGAACTGATCGACGATGCGTTCGGCGAGCCGGCGCCGCGACTGAACGACTTGAGTCTCACGCAGGAACAAGCGCGCGACTACCATGCGATCTTGATCGGCGAAGTCGTCCACATGCTGTGCGCAGGCGTCGTGCACGGAGACTTGTCCGAGTACAACATCCTGGTCGGCAAGCGCGGTCCCGTCATCATCGACCTGCCGCAGGCCATCGATCCCGCAGGCAACAGCAGCGCCGAAGCCATGCTCGAACGCGACGTCGAGAACATCACCCGGTACTTCGGCCAGTTCGATCCCGCACTGCGCTCGACCGATTATGGCAAAGAGATATGGTCCATCTACAAGACCGGCAAGCTGCAGCCCGACATGGCTCTGACCGGCAGCTTCGCCCGCAACGAGAAGCCCGCCGATGTCCGCTCCGTTCTGCGGGAAATCAGCGACGTCACCGCTGAAGAAGCCGCCCGGCAGCGCTACGCCAACGGTTTGGGCGGCGGACGCGCACCGTAGTTCAGGGACTCGCGACGCCGGACGCGCTCCGGTCTTCGGGTAACGATACAGGTTGAACCCTATGCGGCCGGAACGACCGGCCGTGCCTTGGAGGAGGAGCTCGATGAAGATTGCACTGTCGTGTATGTCCCTTGCCTTGTGCGTCACGGTTGCAGCCCCGGTGACGGCGCAGGAGTATCCGAACCGTCCGATTCGCCTCGTGGTCGGTTTCTCGCCGGGGGGCAATGCCGACGTGTCCGCGCGCCTGGTGGCGGCTCGGATGGGCGAACTCCTGGGAACCTCGATCGTCGTCGACAACCGCGCCGGCGCAGCCGGCGTCGTCGCCGCGCAGATCGTCGCGCGCGCTCCGGCGGATGGGTACACACTGGCGTGGTCGAGCCAGGGCGCGCTCACCATCAGCCAGATCACGGAGAAGAACCCGCCCTATAAAACCGAGACGGCATTCGCGCCGATCGGACAGACGTTCACCTTCGCCAATGCGCTCATCGTTCGACCCGATTTCCCCGCAAAGACCGTGTCCGACGTGGTGGCCATCGCCAAGCAGAAGCCGGGCGAGCTGAACTATGCGACCCAGGGAATCGGCTCGGCCGGTCACTTGTCCGCTCAGATGCTGCAAAGCGTCGCCCGGATCAAGCTCACGCATGTCCCCTACAAGGGCGGCTCGGATGTCATCACGGCTCTGCTCGGCGGCGAGGTCCGGGTCGGCTTCGCGGCCACCACCACGGCCGCGAACATCCGCAGCAAGGTGCGCGTCTTGGCCGTGACCAGCCGCGAGCGGGATCCGAGCCTGCCCGATGTGCCCTCCATGCGCGAGGCCGGACTCACCGGGTACGACGCAACGTTCTGGTTCGGCGTGGTAGCGCCTGCGGGCACACCCGCGCCGGTCATCAAGCGGCTGAACGCGGCGCTGAACGACGTGCTCAAGGAACCGAATCTCGTGCAGACCACGCGACGCCAGGGGCTCAATCCGGCACCGTCGACGCCGGAGCAACTCGCCGCCCTGATCAAGGACGAGATGCAGCGCTGGCGCGATGTCGTCGCAGAGCGCTGATCGAGCAAGCGACGCGACGCGGAACGGCTGACTCGCCGTCGATCGGCGCGCTACGCCTCGCTGAGCGCAGACAGCAATCCGGTCGGCAAGGCCAGCAGCGCATCGCGGATCGCGCGGTCGATGACGATGCCTTCGCGCAGATGGCGCGCACGCTCGCGAAACGAGCGCTCCGAGGGCAGCCGGATCTCGTCCACGCCCGGCTGGCGCGGCGTCGCCTTCACGCGCGCCAGCATCTCGGCCTGATCGCGCTTGAATTCTTCCAGAGGCACCATGAGGTCCGGGCGCAGCGCGATGACGAAATAGCCGTAATTGCGCTCGACGTCGGTGGCCGAACCGGCCAGCACGCCGAGCGACTGCATCGCCATGGCCAGCGCGAAGCCTTTGTAGCCGGCGAGCGTGAGGATCGCGCCCTTCTTCGCCTCGACCGGATCACGCGTCGGGCGCCCCTGCGCATCGATCGCCACTCCCTCGGGCAGCAGTTCGCCGCGCCGCAAGCGAAACTCCATGTCGGTGGACATGAAGGCGGAGGTGCCCAGATCGATCACGAACGGTTCATCGATGCCCGGGAACCCGAACGCAACGGGATTGGTGCCGATGGCCGCTTCGGCGCCGCCCGGCGGCGCGACGTGGCGCGTCGAACTGATCGTCAGCATGCCCACGAGACCGGCGCGGGCGATCCGCTCGACGAAGTAGGCGCTGCGACCGCTCACCCAACTGTTGTTCACGCCCGCGACTGCGAAGCCGTGCGCCGATGCTTTCTCGATCGCGGCCTCGGTCGCGCGGTACAAGGCCACCATGCCGACGTTGTTGCCGCCGTCGAAGCGCACCGAAACCGGCGTCTCGTGCACCACGCGCATCGCGCGCCGCGGCTGGCGCAGCCGGCGATGCTCGGCCACGTTCAGGATCTTGGGCAACCCGGAGTATTCGTAGCCGCACAGCGCGGCATCGAGCACGTGGTCGGCGACGATGCTCGCCTCCTGCGCGTCGTAGCCGATGCGCTGCAACGCGCTCTCGGCGAGGCTGCGCGCTTCGTCGACGCTCAGTCGCACGCGGTCGGAAGATGTCTCGTTCATGGCTTGGGTCATCGCGTCTCCTTCGTTGGACATCGCACGGCGAGGCGCTGCGGAATCCTCAATCGACCTTCGCGCCTGACGCCCGGATGATGGGGGCCCAGCGATCGATCTCGGACTTGATGAACGCGTGGAACGCCTCCGGCGAACTCGCGGTCGGCTCCGCGCCGTCGTTGATCAGACGCTGCCGCAGATCCGGACTCTGCAGCGCGGTCGTCATCGCGGCATGCAAGCGCGACACGATCGCGCCCGGCGTGCCGGACGGCGCGAGCACGCCATACCAGAGGGTGACGTCGTAGCCCTTCACACCACCCTCGGCGATCGTCGGGATCTCGGGGAAGGCCGATACACGCTGCGCACCGGTCACCCCGAGCGGGCGTACCCGCTTGCTGCGAATGTGCGGCGCCACGCCCGTCACACCGCCGAAGACCACCGGCACCTGGCCGGCGATGAGATCGATGTAGGCCGGCCCCAGACCCTTGTAAGGAATATGCACGAGGTCGGTCTTGGTCAGCAGCTTGAAGTACTCTGCGGTCAGGTGCGCGCCGCTGCCGTTGCCACCCGAGCCGTACACCAGCATGCCGGGGCGGGACCGGGCCAGCGCGATCAGCGCCTTCACCGAGGTGGCGGGCAGTGATGGATGGACGACCAGGATCTGCGGCGACTTGGCGATGAGCGAGATCGGCTGCAGATCCTTGACCGGGTCGTAAGCCAGCTTCGGATAGAGCGTCGGATTCACCGCCAGCGTGGCGATGTTGCCCAGAAGCAGGGTATACCCGTCGGGCGCGGCTTTCGCCGTCATCTCGACGCCGATCGATCCGCCTGCGCCACCCCGGTTGTCCATGATCATCTGCTGGCCCAGCACTTCGCCGAGCTTGCTGCCCACCATGCGCCCGATGATGTCGTTCGCTCCCGCGGGCGCGAACGGGATCACGAACCGGATGGGCCGACTCGGATAAGTCTGGGCCTGCGCGGCGACCCCGGTGGCGGCCAGCAGGGACGCGGCCACCAGTCCACCCATCACGCTTCGCATGCCCGCGTCCCTGTTCATCGTCGTTCGCCTCGTTTGTTCCTGGCCCAGCATGCCGATACCTGCGCGAGCGCGCGCAACGGTGCGCGCCTTCTTGGCCGCGCTAGGGTTTACAGCCCTTGTCGCACCCGGGGAAAGACTTCCTCGGCCAGCAGGTTGAGCGTATCGAGCACCATGTTCTGCGGCATGCCCGGCCACTGGCAGCTCAGAACGTGGTGGTTGATGCCGGTGGTACGCGTGTAGTCGATGATCTGCTGCGCCACTTCGTCCGGCCCGCCGAGGAAGAAGCGGTCCTTGATCAGCTCGTCGAATTCCAGACCGAGATCGTTGTCGCCTGCCGGCATTGCCTTGTCCTGCCCCCAGGCGTGATAGACCTCGTATTTCTTTGCGAGATAAGGCTTGCACAGGCGGATGGCCTCCTCGCGCGTCCGGGCGACGAAGCACTCGCGCCGGCCGGGGAACTCGGTCGGGAAAGGCTTGCCGGCGGCATCCAGCGCACGCTTGTAGACCTCCACCTGCTGCTGGATGGTGTCGATCCGGTTATGCGGATTGACATACCAGCAATCGCCGATGCGGGCAGCGCGCTCGATCGCCGGATCCGCGTTGGCGCCGATCCAGATCGGTGGATGCGGCTTCTGCGCCGGCTTGACAGAGGCGTTGGCCTCCAGCAGCTCGAAGTAGGTCCCCTTCATGGAGACCTTCTCTTCGGTCCACAGTCGCTTGATCGCCTCCAGGTTCTCCGTGAACCGGCGCACGATCTGTTTGCGCTCGACGCCGAAGGCGGCCAGCTCGACCTCCCGATACCCGAGGGCCGCGCCGAAGATCACACGCCCCTTCGAGATGACATCGAGGGATGCGAGCTGCTCGGCGATATCCAGCGGCTTGTGCAAGGCGAGCAGAATGATGCCGAAGTTCAGCCGCAGGTTCTTCGATTCCGCAGCCATGCGCGAATGCCAGACGATCTGGTTGAACGCCTGCAACGGATGCGAGGCGTAGTGCATGCCCTTGGTCAGGGACGCGAAGCCGAGCCGGTCGACCAGACGCACCTGCTCGACCATCTCCTCGAACCGCGCGCCCATGTCTTCGTTCTGCGGAAACTGCCCGCGGATCATCAATCCAAACTGTATGTCGCTCATCGACAGCCTCCTGGCGAAAATCGTGTACCCCTGCGGAATGGCGACGGCGGCATCCCCGTGCAGCACGGAGGGTCTGCCGAAAATCGATCTGCTCTTGCCGATGCGGGGAAGTAATCGATGTTCGCGAGACGGAGTCACGCCTTCGAGCGCCAAGGCGATCATACCCATTTTCCGGATGGGCGGCCGCTGTCGGGGCGGCAAGCACGCAGGTCGCTTCATACCCCGACTCGGCTTGACTTCCGTCGGCCCGATCGCCTAGTCTGTGCTCGTCAACCGGGGATCGGCAGGCTCCCCGGGGCTACTATCCAGACGTTCGCGTCCAAGCGCTGCCTTCGTGTACTCGCATCTGCGCGAAGGATGATCCATGGACGCCGCCATTTCCCCGCATACCCTCATCGCTGCTCGTTCATCGAGCGCCTGCCATGCAACGAGTACCCGCCAGGGGAGCGATTGAACATGTCCGTATCCGACACGACGCCTGACCGTACCCGCATCGATACAGCGCCCGCACCGCCCACCCTCGCTGAAGCATTCTGGTTCTGGCTCAAACTCGGCTTCATCAGCTTCGGCGGTCCGGCAGGCCAGATCGCGGTCATGCACCAGGAACTGGTCGAGCGGCGGCGATGGATCTCCGAAAATCGCTTCTTGCACGCATTGAACTATTGCATGCTCCTGCCCGGGCCGGAAGCGCAGCAGTTGGCGACCTACATCGGCTGGCTGCTGCACCGGACTTGGGGCGGGATCATCGCCGGTGGCCTGTTCGTGCTTCCCTCATTGATCATCCTCATCATCCTGTCCTGGATCTACATCGCCTTCGGCAATCTGCCCGTGGTGGCCGGCATACTCTACGGCATCAAGCCCGCCGTCACAGCGATCGTGGTATTCGCCGCTTTTCGGATCGGGTCGCGCGCACTCAAGAACGGCTATCTGATCGGCATAGCCGCCGCGGCATTCGTGGCGATCTTCCTGCTGAACCTGCCCTTTCCGTTGATCGTGATCGCCGCCGGCGTGCTCGGCTACATCGGCGGAAGACTGCGCCCGCGCCAATTCGCCACCGGAGGCGGTCTCGGAGCGTCGAAGCAGAGCTACGGTGCGGCTGTGATCGACGATCACACACCGACGCCGCTCCATGCCCGATTCTCGTGGCGCCGGCTGACATGCGTCGCCCTCGTCGGACTCGGGCTGTGGGCGGGCGCCATGGCCGTCTTGATCGCAACCCACGGCATGAGCGCCACCCTCACCCACATGGGGTGGTTCTTCACCAAGGCCGCATTGCTTACCTTCGGCGGCGCGTACGCCGTGCTTCCCTACGTCTACCAGGGCGCCGTGGATCACTACGGATGGATCACCGCAGCACAGATGATCGACGGCCTCGCCCTGGGCGAGACCACGCCCGGCCCGCTCATCATGGTGGTCGCCTTCGTGGGCTTCGTCGGCGGGTGGGCGCAGGCGATTCTGGGACCCGATGCAGCATTCCTCAGCGGCGCGCTGGCAGCCGGTGTCGTCACCTACTTCACGTTCCTGCCGAGCTTCATCTTCATCCTGACGGGCGGTCCGCTGGTGGAAACGACGCACGGCGATCTGAAGTTCACTGCCCCTCTCACCGGCATCACGGCCGCCGTGGTCGGCGTCATCCTGAATCTCGCGCTCTTCTTTGCTTGGCATGTGCTCTGGCCAGAAGCCACCGAAGCAGCCCCGTTCAGCGGCCGCTTCGAGTGGCCGTCGCTCCTGATCGGCATCGCTGCCTTCATCGCGCTGTTCCGCTACAAGGTCGATGTCATGATCGTCCTTGCCGCATGCGGCGCCCTGGGCACCGCTTGGCACTTTCTCTCCCGCGCGCTCGGCATGTGAACACCGGGATCGGCGAGAACTCTCCTCGCGCCCGACCCCACCGGCCGCTTCGGCGTACCGGCCTTACTTGATGGAGAAGACGAGGAAAAACTGATAGGGAAGAAAGTCGTGCTCGGCGACGAGCGCATAGCCTTGGTCGGCCATGTCTTGCTTCACCTTCTCGGGTGCGACCCGCATCTGTGCCCGCGCGCCTATCGGCGAGTCGATACGCGTCGACACGATGGCCACCCGGCCCCCGGGCTTCAACATCGAGCGCAACCGTGCAAAGTAGTCTCCGGGCCGCACCATCAAGCCCTGGACATTGACCATGAGCACGAGATCGACCGGCTCCGGCAAGCGTGGATCATCGCGCGCAGCTTGCACCGCGTGCAGGTTGCCGATGTCTTCTGCTGCAGCCCGATCGCGCAAGTGCCGCACCATCTCCGGCTCGACATCGACGGCGTAGACCTTCCCGTCGGGGAGGGCGCGCGCGAGCCGCGCCGAGAAATATCCCGTGCCGGCGCCGATGTCGGCGACGACGGCCGAGCGCGGCAGGGCGAGTGCGGAAAGTACTTCGACCGGCCTCTGCCACGCATCGCGCCGTTCGCTGTCGAAACGGCGCGACCACTCGGCGGCGTCACTGAACGGGCGCGCAACTTCCGTCGGGGACTGCGCCAAAGCAGGCAACGCGGCCAGTGCCAGTGCCAGAAGGACGCATAGCCGCTGAGTGAGGCAGGCAAGGGTACGCATGGCTGGCGCAGGGAAGAAGGACAACACCAGCCTCAGTTTCTCCTGGCAGCGCCGCGTTCGCATTGACACACGTCAATATCCGCGTTAAGCCTGATTCCGCATTGTACGCGGACGATGTGAGCAGCGCCGTCCGATTCGCCTCACGGTGGCCACCGAGCGCGTCGCCAGAAACACGAGCGCCCGATCAATACTCGTTTCGGCGATGAACATCTGGCACACGCGGATGCGCATGACGCCAAGGCCGAGCCGGCACAGGCCGCACCGAAGGCGCGCTGTGCGAGGCAGATCGGCGCGTCGGACACGAGCCTCCTGCGCGCGGGAACGCCGCGCAGCGCTGGCAGGCGATTGATGCCCCGGGCCGCGACGCCCTACTTGATGGCGAACCGAACCGTGACAGCCTTCTTGTTCGGCAAGGCAAGGGCCGCCACGAGCTTCGCGCCCTTGGCAAGCTTGACGCCCTTGGCTTCGAGCTTGTCGCCGGCAGCGACCAGATCCACATCCGATCTCTGCGCGCCGACCATGACGGTGAGCTTTCCGGTCATGCCCGCCGTCGACATCGGCTTGCCGTGATCGCTCACGTGAATGTCGACGCCTGCATCCCTGATGACGAGTTCATACGAAACATCGTTGACGACCTGCACGATCCCGCCATGGCGGGGCTTCGGATCGTCATGCGAAAAACCCGCGGGACTTGCGATCAGCAAGCCCCCCAGCACGATGGCAGCCACTGCCTTCTTGAACACGGTCCGTTTCTCCTGCGTGACGCGGCGCACTTGGACAGGCGGCGCCGCCCGAGCCTGTAGCGTCAGTACGCGTTGCCGATGCCCTTATCGTCCGGCTCGTCGGTCTGCGAGAGCAATCGCTCGGTCGCTCGCCGGCCGAACAGCCCGTAGAGCAGCGGCGTGAGCAGCGTATCGAGCAGCGTCGAACTCACCAGACCCCCGAAGATCACGACGGCCACGGGATGGAGTATCTCCTTGCCCGGCGCATCGGCGGCCAGCAGCAGCGGCACGAGCGCGAAGGCTGCGACCAGCGCGGTCATCAGCACGGGGGTCAGCCGTTCCAGCGAGCCGCGCACGATCATCGCCTGAGAGAAGGTCTCCTGCTCGAACTTGCACAGGTTGATGTAGTGGCTGATCTTGAGGATGCCGTTGCGCGTCGCGATGCCGGCCAAGGTGATGAAGCCGACCATCGACGCCACGGACAGCTGCACGCCCGCTATCCACATCGCCGCCACCGAACCGATCAGCGCGAGAGGAATGTTGGCCATCACGATGCCCGCCAGCACCGCCGAACGATAGCGCGAGTAGAGCACCAGGAACATCATGGCGAGCGAGATCAGAGACAGACCCGCGATCAGCTTGGTGGCCTGTTCCTGCGCCTGGAACTGGCCCTCCAGACTGACGAACGTTCCGGCGGGCAGCGCCTGTTCGGAGACGACACGACGGATGTCCTCGACCACACGGCCGAGATCGGTACCGTCGGTGTTGGCATAGACGACGATCCGACGCCGACCGTTCTCACGTCCGATCTGGTTCGGCCCGTCGTTCTCCTCCACCGTGGCGATTGCCGAAACCGGCAGGCGCCCCGCGGGCGTATCGATGAGCGTCCGGCCCAGGTCCTGAGGCGAACGCTTGTCGTCGGGCAGCCTCAGCACCAGATCGTATCGGCGCGGGCCGTCGATGATCTGCGCGCCATGCGCGCCCTCCGTGAGCGCCTGCAGGATGCGGATCGCCTCCCCGGGTGAGAGTCCCGCTTGGGCGGCCCGCCGCTGATCGAGCCGAACGGTGATTTGTGGAATCAGCACTTGCTTCTCGACCGTGAGATCGACCAGACCGGGCACCTCGGCGAGCGAGCCGCGCAGCTGCTCGGCAATCGAACGTAGCCCATCGATGTCGTCGCCGAAGATCTTGAGCGCGATTTGCGCCCGCACGCCCGAGAGCAGGTGATCGAGGCGATGGGAAATCGGCTGTCCGATCGCCACTTGCGCCGGCAGGACGGCCAGGCGTCGACGTATGTCGGCCATCACCTCTTCGCGAGTGCGCTGCGAGCGCCGCAGATCCACGTCGATCTCGCCTGAATGCACGCCTTCGGCATGCTCGTCGAGTTCGGCGCGTCCGGTGCGACGCCCGACCTGCAAGACTTCCGGCACTTCGCGGATGAGCCCCTCGGCCACGGCGCCGATGCGATTGGCCTCGGCCAGCGACGTTCCCGGATTGAGCATCAGAGAAAGCACCAGGGAGCCCTCGTTGAAAGCGGGCAGAAACGCGCGCTGGAAGAACGGTACGGTGGCCGCCGTCGCCGCGACCGCGAGCACCGTGACGACCACGAGGCTCTTCGCATGCCGGAAAGACCAGCCGAGCAGTTTGGCATCGACGCGCTTGAGCCAGCCGACGAGGGGACTGTCGCCGTGGTCGAGGCGCTTCATCGTCGGCAGCAGGTAGTAGCAGAGCACCGGCGTGACGGTCATCGACACGACCATCGACGCCGCGATGGAGACGATGTACGCGATACCGAGCGGGGCGAATAGCCGGCCCTCGATGCCGGGCAGCGCGAAGAGCGGCACGAACACCAGCACGACGATCACGGTGGCATACACGATCCCCGAGCGCACCTCGACGCTCGCGCTTCGCACGACCTCGAAGACGGGCGCCGGCACAGCCAGCATCCGGTTCTGCTTGAGCCGACGCAGGATGTTCTCCACGTCGACCACCGCATCGTCGACCAGTTCGCCGATGGCGATCGCCAGACCGCCCAGCGTCATCACGTTGATCGACTGCCCCAGCCAGTGAAAAACGAGCGCAGTGACCGCCAGGGACAGCGGGATCGCAACGAGCGATATGAGCGTCGTCCTCGCCGACACGAGAAAGGCGAAGAGCACGATCGCCACCATGATGGCGCCATCGCGCAGCGCGCCCGATACATTGGCGATGGACGCCTGGATGAAGTCGGCCTGGCGAAAGAGTACCCTCGGCTCGGCCATGCCCTCGGGCAAGCTCGGTTTGAGTTCGGTCAAGGCCGCTTCGATCACTGCCGTGAGCTTTACCGTGTCCGCCCCCGGCTGCTTTTGCACGCTGAGGATGACCGCAGGCAAACCGTTGTAGCCTGCGTCGCCGCGCTTGAGTCCGGGAGCGAAGGCGACCGTCGCCACCTGCTCCAGCAAAATCGGGCGAGCGTCCTTCCAGGCCACCGCGACGCCGGCGAGATCTTCCAGGCGGTTGGAGCGGCCGAGGTGTCGGATCAGATACTCGCGGCTGTTGAGATCGATGAAGCCGCCGCCGGCATTGCTCGCATAGCCCGACAGCGCGCGCTCCACCTGCGTGAGCGACACGCCGAACTGAGCCATGCGCGCCGTATCCGGCGCGACGCGCAGGGTTCGGACATCGCCGCCGATCGGGATCGCCTGCGATACGCCCGGGATCGACAACAGCCGCGGCCGCAGGACGAAATCCGCGTACTCACGCGCCTGCATGGGCGAGACCCCTTCGGCGGAACCGTTGCCCGGCTGCAGGGGCAACGCGATCAGCATGATCTCTCCCATGATGGAGGACACCGGGCCCATCATCGGCGTAATGTCCGCGGGCAGCCGTTCGCGGATGAGCGCCAGGCGCTCGGCCACCAGCTGCCGATTGCGATAGACGTCGGTGCCCCAATCGAACTCGGCATAGACGATCGACAGCCCCACGCCCGAGGTCGAACGCACGCGAGTCACCCCCGGCATGCCGTTGAGCGCGGTCTCGATCGGAAAGGTCACGAGTTGCTCGACCTCCTCGGGCGCCATCCCCCCCGCCTCGGTGAGCACCGTCACCAGCGGCTTGTCCAGATTCGGGAAGACATCGATCGGCGTTCGCAGGGCGGTCAGAGCCCCGTAGACCATGAGCATGCTCGCCACCGCGAGCACGAAGAGGCGGTTCTGCAGGCTGAAGCGGACGATCCAGTTGAACATGCTGTCGCTCGCTCAGCGGATCTGCGCGATGAGGGACGCGCCCTGCACGACGACGCGATTGTCGGCCCCCAGGCCCTGCGTGACGACGACAGTGTTCGCATCGACCGTCTTGAATTGCACGGGCTGAGGGATGAAGCGCTCGGCCCCCGACTTGATCCAGACGACCGGCTCGTTGGCTGGGCTGCGCACGATCGCTCGCGCCGGAAGGACGTAGCCCTGAATGCGCTCGCGCATCGACACGATCAGCGTCACGGATTGTCCGACGGCGAGCGGCAAGGCAGTGCCTGGCTTGGCGTCGATCGCGAAGGTCAGTGGCAGCATGCCCTCGCGCAGCACGCGCGCAGCACCGATGAACCTGAGCGACGCCTCGGGTGCGCTCGGCAGCGAGGCCGATGCGATGCGTGCCGCCAAGCCGGGATCGGCTGTCGCGGCTTCGACGAGCATCCGGCCCGGGGCGATGATTTCGAAGAGAACATCCCTTGCCTCGACCACCTGACCCAAAGCGACCTCGGCGCGCGCGACGACACCCGACACCGGCGCAACCAGGGCTTCGCGCATGGCGAGGCTCGCGCCGATGCTGCGCTCGCGCTCCGCCAACCCTTGGGCTTCGGCACGGGCCGCGTCGATTTCCTTTCTGGGCACCGTGCCTTCCAGTTCGGCCAGACGCTTCGATCGCTGCTCGGCGATCTGGCGCTGGGCGCGCAACTCGGCAAGCTGGGCCTGCTGATTGCCGAGTGCATACGGCTCCGCGTGGTGCCGCACGTAGGCGAGCACATCGCCTCGGCGAACGTTTTGTCCCGCCAAGGGCAGGCCTCGTGGGCCCGCTTCGACGCGGCCGCCGTGCGTCGCCTGTACGCGCCCGCTGGCATTGGGATCGACGACCACCCGTGCCGGGAGTTCGACCGTCGCAGCCGACTCGGATGCCTTCGCCAGCACCGTCCTGACCTCCATGCGACGCTGAGAAAGCTTGGGGACGCTGACGCTGCCGTCGGGCAGTCGTCTCAGCCCGTCGGGTGTCGCCGCCCCCGATGGACTATCGAGGTGTTCCCCGTCCGGACCGTGAGCGCCTGGGCCGGCATGCGCAGTCGCGACGAGCATCGACAGCGCCACCAGTGCAAGACGCATTGCGCGGCGGGGTACTCCGTGTCCTATCGAACGATGGTTCCTCATTGCGCTGCCCGCCTTTGCACGTTCGCTACCCGCCTGCGCCGCCGCCAGAGGAAAACCAGCCCCGCTGCCAACGCAGCGGCGCCGAGAGCAATCCACACCGCCCGCTCGAACGCGGGGTCGTGATCGTGACCGTGCTCGGCAGACGACGCCGGAACGCGCGACTCGGCCACCACCAAGGTGCCGTTCAGCAGATCGCTGTCGTCGCCGGACACGATGGAAATCACCACGGCATGTTCTCCGGGTTGGCTGAGTGCGGCAATGAAGGCGGGATCGTCGACGGCGTAGTCGCCGTGATCGGCGTGAAACTTGGCCGCGGCCTTGCGGCCCGCCGCTTCCACCTCGACGCGTGCTTCAAGTACCGGCGCGTTGCTCTCGAAGCGATCGATGAGGATCGACAGTTCGCTACCGGCCAGCACGGCCACCAGTTCGAAAAGCTCGGTTGCCGCCTCGAAACGGGGCTGCGCGCGCTTCGCTGCCGTCACCGCACCGGCGGGATCCAGATGCTCGCCGTCCGGACCGTGCGCGCCCGGACCGGCGAATGAAGGCATCGCAGCGGACATCAAGCTAATGAACGCGAGTGCGAGGCAAGCTCGCAACCCCACTGCCAGCCTATTCCTCATGGCAAGACTCCGATGGCTTGTTGCAGACGAGCACGCGAGTGCTCCAGAACGATGGCCTGGCGCAGGGCAGCCGCCTCGGCCTGAGAGGCCGTCTCCATCGCCCTGAGCAATTCAGGCAGCGCGCTTTCTCCGGCGCGAAACGATCGATCGATGAGTTGGGCGCGCTCTCGAAGCAGCTTCGCTCGCTCCTGCTCGACAAGAAGCTGCTGCTCCGCCGACAAGAGCGCGACGTGCGCCGCGCTCGCATCAGCTTGCAGTTGCTGACGCAACCTTTGCTCGACCGCCTGGGCTACCGAGAGCTCGCCTGTGGCAGCCGCTTCGAGCGGGCGGTTACGGTCCAGCGTCGCGAAAGGGATGCGCACCCCCAGCTGCAGACTGTTGTGCGAACCGCCCACGCCGCCGGAAACATCTTGCCTCACACCCACCATGAGTTCCGGCGGTTCTCGCGTCGATGCACGCACGACGTCCAAGCGGCGGCGCGCGTGCTCGACACCTTTGCCTGCTGCATCCAATTGGGGATGATCGGCGCGAACCGTCGTCGAATCGATCGACTCGGTCATGGCCTGACGGCTGGGCGCCGCCCGCAACCCGGTGAGCTCGTGCCATCGTATCCGCGATTCGTCCAGGCGCTGCTCCCCACTGCTGATGCGAGCCCTGGATTCGAGCCACTGCGCACGTGCCGCCAGCGCGTCGGCGCGTGCCAGATCGCCGGCCTTGACCCGTCGCTCCACATCGAGATAGAGCTTGTGGAGCACGTCGCTCTGGCCCTCGAGCAAGGCGCGGTTGGCCGCATCGCCGATCAGCCGCCATGCGCCCTCGCGCACGAGCCCGGCCACCTGCAATCGTGCCGCGCGGATACTGCTGTCGGCGCGGTCGAGACCTGCCTGCGTCATGGCCTCGTTGGCCGAACGCTGCCCCGGCAGCCACATCGGCCAGGCGATCGCCAGTTCGGTCTCGCGCCGCCCTGCATTGCTCTGCAATCGGTCGTCCCGATGCATCGCTTCGACGGAGGGCGGCGTCGCCCACGGCCTGCGGACAGCCTCCTTGTCGGCCGTTGCCCGCATCCGCATCGCCTCGGCTTCGCGCGCAATCGTGGCACGCTGCCACGCGGCCTCGACAGCCGCAGGCAATGTCGGGGCGTGTTCGTATCGTTCCGGACTCGCGAGCGGCGCTGCGTCGGGCCTTGCGCCCGATTGCGCGCCGCAAAGACTGCTCCATACCATGCCGCCTGCCAGCATGCAGGCAACCGCTGTCGAAAAGAGGTTCACATTGGCCCCGCTGATTGCGATCTTCGAGGGCGCCAGGTGCCGGTCCGACGGATAGGGCTCGAAAAGTCGGCCGCGCCACCGAGCGCGCTTGGAACCAGCGCCATCCTGCGGACGGACTGGTCCCTAGGCGATCAAACGGGGGGTCGGGGAGGACGCAAGGGCCCCTCGACGAAGGGCGAAGCGCGCGTATCGTCCGGCGAGGCTCGTGGCGCCGCATCGGCCGTGCGCAAAAGCTGAAGCGGCTGCAGGGACACCATGGTGGCCGTGGTCCCGGAGTCGAAGGTCATGTGCAGGTACGAGGCCAGGGAGTCGTCGAACGCGACCGCCCCATCGGCATCATGGTGATGCGACTGCATGTGCAGGTGCATGTGTGCATGGCTGGCATCGCCCGAGACCATGATGCCCGGTCCGCCGAAATACGCGAGCGCCACCGCCTGCCACACCAGGCAGACCACGAGCGTCACGATCGCGAAGACACGTTTCATGGGCGAGGAGTATAGCGCAGGCTCGATTCGATCCGACGACGACACCGCACCGTGTTTCGCCCGAGGTCTGTCGGGACACTCGCCGGATGCCGGGACCTCGCGAGTGAACTGCTGGCGTCGGCGATCTTCCCTTCATCAACCGCCGCGGGTTCTGCGGAGGCACCCATTTTCGAGAAGATGGCGCCATGAACAAGTCGAACAAGTTTTCTTCCGAAGTATTGCTTGCCGGGATCGGCGGGCAGTTCGCCATCGAGGTCGCCGGACAGCATGGCCAAACGCGCATGCATCATGTCGCTCGGGATCGCAGGCTTTCGAGCGCTGTCTGAGTCACTTCTGGTGCGATCCCCTGACTGCCGATGATCAGCCTTCTTCGCCCCTCGGCATCGACAGCGCCGAGCAGCAGCCAGCTGAAATGCGACTGCTTGGCTGCGTCCCAGAACGAGGAGCCATCGGCAATCGTGAGCACGACGGTGCTGCCCTCGGATGAGACACGTTCGATCGTCGTCGGACCGACGTCGGACCAGGGCACGAACACCGGCGAACCGCGCGGATCGGAGCCGAGGAAATGCAGCCCTCGTGTGTCGACCGCCAGCGAGATCGGCAACCGCCACAAGGAGGGCCGGACAAGCAGACCGAAGAACGGAAGCAGCATGGCGGCCAGCAGCAACTCGTCGGTTCCGGCATCGCCGCGCATCGCGCGCAAGGCGACGAAGCCCAGCCCACCCATCACGACGAGCAGCGCCACGGCGAGCAGCGTCCGGAATTTCCAGGCTGGAGGATGGTGCAGATAGCACGGCGCCTGGAGACCCGCCAACGCTGGCGGCAGGCCCGTGGGCAGGACGTCGTGTCTCATATCGCAGCGCCGTCAGCCCAGGCCACCGACCACCGCGAAGTTCACCGGTCTGCCGCATGCCTGTGTGGCGGCCGAGTCACCCTTGCACATGCGTTCGCAAGAACACCCACGATGCGGCGCGAACAGGAATCGACGGCGACAACATCGCCCCCCTCTTGCATTCACGCGGGTTGCGACAACGGCAAAGTTGATCATCGCTTCGGTATGAAGAAGACGTCTACACGTGCATGTTCATGATGTCCTGATAGGCCGACACCAGCTTGTTGCGCACCTGCACCATCTGCTGGAACTGCACGCTCGCCTTCGACATGTTGATCATGACGTCATGCAGCTGCACCCCGGGCTTGCCCAGTTCGAAGTCCTGCGTCAGGCCCTGGGCCTTGCTCTGGGCCGCCGCGACCTGATCGATCGACGCCTTGAGCGCAGCCGCGAAGTCGGGCTTGGTGGCGCCGTCTACCGCGGCGTCCCTGCCGACTCGCGCTGTCAGCTTCGAGGCCAAGCTTTGCGCGGTGCGCATCTGCCCCAGCAGTTGATCGACTTTGGTGTTGATTTCCATCGTTGTCGTCTCCGCGTCTGCCGCTATCCTGATTCAGAGATTCCTTGCCCGGCGCGCCCGACCCGCGGCCGCGCCTCAGATCGCGCCTTCCAGCCGGTATTGCTGCAGCTTGTAGCGCAGCGTGCGTTCACTGATGCCCAGGCGCTGCACAGCCAGTTTGCGTGAGCCGCCCACTTCCTTGAGCGTTGCGATGATGTGGTCGCGCTCGAGCGTCTTGATGTCCGTCACCGGGGCTTCGATCCCCATCGGCTGCATGCGAGGAACGGCCGCGGACAACACGATGTCGACCGCGGCAATGACGTCTCCGGTCGCAAGGATCAGGGCGCGCTGCACGGTGTTCTCGAGCTCGCGCACGTTGCCCGGCCAACCATGAGCGCGCAGCAGCGACTCCGCTTCGACCGAGAAGCGCAGCTTGCGGCCTTGCGCGATGCGGGCAGCGAAATGCCGAGCCAGTGGCACGATGTCCCGTGGACGATCGCGCAAGGGCGGTATGTGCAGCGGAAAGACGTTCAGCCGATAGAACAAGTCCTCGCGGAACCGCCCCTCGCCGACCATCTCCTGCAGATCGCGGTTGGTCGTCGCGAGGACGCGCAAGTCCAGCGGGATGGGCTTGCGACCACCGACCCGCTCCACCTCGCGTTCCTGCAGCACACGCAGCAGCTTCGCCTGCAGGCCGAGCGGCATCTCGGAAATCTCGTCGAGCAGCAGCGTGCCGCCATTGGACTGCTCGAACTTGCCCGGCTGCGACTGCGCCGCCCCGGTGAAGGCGCCGCGCTCGTGACCGAACAAGGTCGCCTCCAGCAGGCTCTCGGGAATGGCTGCGCAATTGATGGCGATGAAGGGGCCGTTGGCCCGGGTGGAGCTCGCATGCAGATAGCGGGCGAACATCTCCTTGCCGCTGCCCGATTCGCCGGTGAGAAGCACGGTCGCTGCAGATTTGGCGACACGGGCGGCGAGGTTCAACACTTCGATCGTGCGCGGGTCCTCGGCGATGAACCCCTCCGGCGCGGCGGCCGAGGGTGCGGTCAGCAAGCGTCGCGCGAGTGCCACCAGTGCCTGCGCCTCCACCGGCTTGCTGAGGTAATCCGCAGCGCCAGCGCGCATGGCCTCCACTGCCTGCTCGACCACGCCATACGCCGTCATGAGTGCGATCGGCAGGTCCGGCCGGCGGCGGCGCACCTCGGCGAGCAAGGCGAATCCGTCCATCGGCGCCATGCCGACGTCGGAGATGACCAGGCCGATGTCACGTGCCGTGAGCAATTCGAGCGCGCTGCCGCCGTCGGTCGCGCCGAGCGCCGAGATCCCGGCCAGTTCGAGGGTCGCGCAGACCGCCTCCAGCAGATGGCGGTCGTCGTCGACCACGAGCACTGTTGCCATGCTTATGCGGCCTCCCGATTCAGCGGCCGGTCGACAGCGCCTGCGCACCCGTCCCGCGAACAGGCCGACGCCGAGACTGCCGCGGGCCTGGCCTCGTTGGAGCACGGCAGCGTGATGGTGAAACTGGTGCCCGTGTGCTCGGAGGAATCGACGTCGATGCTTCCGCCGTGGGCCTCCACCACGCTCTTGACGATGGCAAGACCGAGCCCGGTGCCGTCCACACGGGTGCTGTAGAAGGGCTCGAACAGGTGCGGCAAGACATCGTGCGCGATACCGCTGCCGCTGTCGCTCACCTGAATGCGCACGTGCAGGCTGTTGGCCATGCCGCAAATGCGCACCTTGCCGCCTTGGCTGGTGGCCTGTGCCGCATTCTCCAGCAAGCTCAGCAGAGCGGCCGCAAGCCCGCGCCGATCGCCGAGCAGGATCGCACCGGCCGTATGGTCTTCGCAGACGAATGCGATGCCGCGGGCCGCCATGAGCGGCTCCATGACTTGAGCGGCTTCGCTCAGCAGCGCACTGACTTCGATGGACTGCTCGTTGGCTCGTTCGCCGCGCACGAAGCGCAGCATCTCGCGCGAGACCCGCTCCAGGGAGCGCAAGCGGGAGAGTATCCGGTCGCCCAGTCCGGCACGTTCGGCCTGCGTCAGATCACCGCGCTCGAGTTGGCTCGCGTAGAGCATCGCCGTGGCGAGCGGGGTGCGCAGTTGATGAGCCACACGCGCGGTCATTTCTCCCATCGTGGCGAGTCGTTCGTTGCGCTCCTGCAAGACGCGCGCCGCGTGCGCTTCGGTGATGTCGTTCAGCAGAACGATGCGCCCGCCGCGCTCGTCCGTCACTTCCTGGACGTTCAACCGCCGCGGACAGCCCTCGTTGGTCAGCCATTCGAACGGCGTCCCTGCGCTGGTAAAAGATGCTTTTACGATATGCCAGTGCTTACCAACCAAATCAAGGCCGAACAGTTCCAGCGCAACGGCGTTGGCCTCGCGCACGAGACCGGTCGTATCGACGACGAGGACGCCCGCGGGCAGGGCTGCCAGCAACGCGGCCTGTCGCTCGGCCAGCGACTGCTTGTCCTGGAGCTGCCGGGTGAGTTCGCCGTTGGCCTGCGCCAGCTGGCTCGACAGTTCCTCGACGCGCGAGCGCAGGCTCGAATACGTGCCTTCGAGCCGATCGGCGGCCTCGACGAAAACGTGAAATGCTTCACGCAGCTTCGCGCTATCGGCGGACTCGACCGTGGCTGGCCCGACATGCCCTCGGGCCTTGTTCCAGCGCCGGCGCGTGGCGCCCAGCACATTGTCCAGCGCCTCGGTCAGACTGCGCGACTCTCGATATGCGCCCACGCCAGGCAGCTTGCTCGCCTCTGCCCGTGCATAACCGTTTTCCATTGCTCGGCTCCCTGCGGATTCACGACGCCGGCAGGTTATCAAGCGGGCGCGTTCGGGCACTGTCCGATAAACCCGGCAAAGGCGGCTCTTTTTGCCGCTTGGGCTTGCCGCGTCGACTTTCATAATCGCCGACGTCGAATAAGCCCAATCCCCAAGCTTCGATCGGACCTGATACACCATGGCATCCCCAGTACAAGCCCTTTCGGAACATCTGGCCGGCCTGACGCAGACACCGCTGCATCAGAAGCTCGGCTACCTCATCACCTTGGCCGCATTGATCGCCGTGCTCGGCGGCATGTGGATGTGGAGCAAGACGCCGGACTACCGGGTTCTGTTCACCGAGTTGAACGACAAGGACGGCGGCGCCGTCATCGCGGCGCTGAGCCAGATGAACGTGCCCTACCGATTCTCGGAAGCAGGCGGCGCCATCATGGTGCCCAACAGCCAGTGGCACGACGTGCGCATGAAGCTCGCGGCGCAGGATTTGCCGCGCAATTACGCCAACGGGGGCTTCGAGGGCTACACCAAGCTGGACAACCAGAAATTCGGCACCAGCAACTTCGTCGAACAGATCAATTACCAACGGGCGCTCGAATCGGAGCTGGCGCGGTCGATCCAGACCATCGCGAGCGTGCAGTCGGCTCGGGTCCATCTCGCCATGAACCGGCCATCGATCTTCGTGCGCGATTCGCAGAAGCCCAGCGCATCGATCGTGCTGCAGCTTGCGCCCAATCGTCCGCTCGACCCGGGCCAGGTGACGGCGATCGTCAATCTGGTTTCGAACAGCGTGCCGGATCTGCCGCCGCGCAACGTCAGCGTCGTGGATCAGACGGGCACCCTCCTTTCCAATCAGGTCGCGCAAGCCAACGGCCTGGACCCGACCCAGATCAAGCAGAAGCGCGAGTTCGAGCAGGAAATGATCGCCCGCATCGAACGCCTGGTGCTGCCGATCGTGGGAGAAGGCAACGTGCGGGCCCAAGTCACCGCCGAAATGGACTTCTCGAAGATCGAGCGGGTCGAGGAGAACTTCTCGCCGAACGGCCAGGCCGACACGGCCGCTGTCCGCAGCTCGAATGTCTCCGAATCGGTGCAGAGCGGGTCGGGACCCAATGGCGGCGGCGTACCGGGCGCGGCGAGCAACCAGCCGCCTCAGCCGGCCGAAGCGCCGATCGCCGCCGCACCGGGCGCGCAACCCGGCGCGACAGCCGCCGGCGCCCAGACGAACGTGAACCAGCAGAAGACCGCGACCACCAACTACGAGGTCAACCGGACCGTCACCCACAACCAGCAACAGGTCGGCTCGCTGCGCAGGATCTCGCTCGCCGTGGTGGTGAATCACCGTTCCGTCGCCGCCGAGGACGGCACGACGACGAGCAAACCCCTCAGCGACGCAGAGAAGCAGGAAATCACTCAGCTCATCAAGGGCGCAGTGGGCTTCGACGAAAAGCGAGGCGACACGCTCAACCTGCTGAACGCCGCATTCACCCAACCTGCATTGCCCCCGGTCGAGGAAATACCGCTGTGGAAGAACCCGGAAATACTGACGTGGGCGAAGGAGATCGGCCGCAATCTGCTGATCGCCGGCATCGCGCTCTACCTGGTGCTCGGCGTGCTGCGCCCGATGCTGCGCACCTTCGCCACCCCGCCCGCTCCGGAACCGGAACTCCTTCCCCCGCCCGAGCCCGAAGACACCCCGGTGGCGGAGAAATCGGCCACTTATGATCTCAACCTGCAGGCGGCCAAGCAGATCGCGCGGCAGGATCCGAAGCTGGTGGCCAACGTCGTGCGCGATTGGGTGACGAACGATGGATAACGAGGGCATCAATCGCAGCGCCGTACTGCTCATGTCCCTGGGCGAGGACGAGGCCGCCGAAGTCTTCAAGTATCTGGCGCCGCGCGAAGTGCAGAAGATCGGCAAGGCGATGGCGAGCCTGAAAAAGGTGTCGCGCGAAGAGGTGGACGGCGTGCTCGGGCGCTTCTGCGCCGAGGCGGGCGATCAGTCCACGGTGGGCGTGGAAGCGCGCGAGTATCTGAAGAGCGTGCTGGTGAAAGCGCTGGGCGACAAATCCGCCGTCATCATCGAGCGCATCCTGCAAGGCGGCGACACGTCGGGCATCGACAAGCTGAAGTGGCTCGACTCGAACACCATCGCCCAGCTCATCTGCAACGAGCACCCGCAGGTCGTCGCCACGATCCTGGTCCATCTCGACCAGGACCAGGCCTCGGAGATTCTGTCGAACCTGACCGAGCGTCTGCGCGGCGACGTGATGATGCGCATCGCCACGCTCGACGGCATCCAGCCCTCGGCGCTCAAGGAGCTCAACGACACGCTGGCCGAAGTGCTCGCCGGCGCCGACAGCCTGCAGAAGAGCTCTCTAGGCGGCGTGCGCGCAGCCGCGGAAATCCTCAACTACCTGCCCAGCGCCCAAAGCAATCAGATCATGGAGGGCATGCGCGACAACAACGCCGAACTCGCGCAACAGATACTCGACGAGATGTTCGTGTTCGAGGATTTGCTGCAGCTCGACGATCGCGGCGTGCAAACGCTGCTGCGCGAAGTCCAGTCCGAGTCGCTCATCGTCTCCCTCAAGGGCTGCAGCCAGGAGCTGCGCGACAAGATCTTCAAGAACATGTCGAGCCGCGCGGCCGAGATGCTGCGCGAAGACCTCGAAGCCAAGGGGCCGGTCAAGCTGTCGGAAGTGGAGAAGGAACAGAAGGAGATTCTGGGCGTCGTGCGCCGTCTGGCCGACGAAGGTCAGGTCGCCATGGGCGGCAAGGGCGACGACGCCTACGTGTAATCGACAAGGACCGCGCCCGGGTGTCGACCGGGCCGGGGGACACCCCCCCGTAGCAACTGCAGAAAGAAGCGATGAACAACTTCATTCCCAAGGATCGCACCGGCGCCTACCAGCCGTGGAAGCTCACCAGCCTCGAAGGCGGCGCCGGCGCCAAGGACCCCGCGCAGACCGAAGCTCAGGCGCAGCAACGCGCACGCGAGAGCGCCGAGCGCATCAAGATGATCAACCAGCAGGCGTATCGGCAAGGCCATGACGCAGGCTACGCCCAGGGGGCCGCCCAGGCGGCGCTCGAAGCCGAACGGCTGGCGGCCTTGCTCGGCAGCGCCCATCAGGAAATGACCGCATTGGAGCAGCGCGTCGCCGAAGACCTCGTGCGGCTCGCGCTGACGCTGGCTCGATCGCTCGTGCGCGAATCGCTCAAGGTCCATCCGGAAATCATCGAAGCCATCGTGCGCGAAACCGTGCGCGACGTGCCCCCGTTCGGCCAAGGCACACGCCTGCGCCTGCATCCCGACGACGCGGCCCTGCTCGGCACGCATCTGGCCAAGGAAGTAGGCGCAGAGTGGACCGTCGTCGAGGACGCGAGCATCACCCGGGGCGGCTGCCGCATCGAGAGCGCCACCTGCGAGATCGATGCGACCCTCGAAACCCGCTGGCAGAAAGTGTGCGCAGCGCTCGCGCAAGATCACGAGTGGATCGCATGACGGCCGCGACTCAGCTCACCGCCCACTGGCAGAACTACCTGCGTGACTGCGGCGAGGTCGCTGCAACGGTGAAACCGGTCACCGTCGCCGGGCGCCTGACGAAAGTCACGGGTCTGGTGATGGAAGCCGCCGGCTTGCGCCTCGCGGTCGGCAGCTGCTGCATGGTCAATCTGCCGAATGGCAACAACGTCGAGGCCGAGGTGGTCGGATTCTCCGACGATCGGCTCTTTCTGATGCCGACCAACGACGTGCACGGCCTGACTCCCGGTGCTCGCGTCACCCAAGCCGAGCCCAAGGCGATGCCGTCCAGACCGGGCGGGGCGCCACGGCCGCGCCGGCGCGCCTCCGACTATGCCAAACACGTTCCGGTCGGCCCGGGACTGCTCGGGCGCGTGCTCGACAGCGCCGGTCGGCCGCTGGACCAGCTGGGACCGCTCAACTGCGAGCAGCATGTATCGCTGCACAACCGTCCCTTCAACCCGCTCGAACGGGCCCCCATCAAGCATGCCCTCGATGTCGGCGTGCGCGCGATCAACGCGATGCTCACGGTCGGACGAGGGCAGCGCATGGGATTGTTCGCCGGCTCCGGGGTCGGCAAGAGCGTGCTGCTCGGCATGATGGCGCGCTTCACCGAAGCCGAGGTCATCGTCGTCGGGCTCATCGGCGAGCGCGGCCGCGAGGTCAAGGAGTTCATCGAAACGATCCTCGGGCAGGAAGGCCTCTCCCGCTCGGTGGTGGTGGCCGCGCCGGCCGATGTCAGCCCGCTCATGCGCATGCAGGGGGCCGCTTACGCCACGGCGATCGCCGAGTATTTTCGCGATCAAGGCCAGCACGTGCTGCTGATCATGGATTCGCTCACCCGGTACGCGATGGCTCAGCGCGAAATCGCGCTCGCGATCGGCGAGCCCCCCGCGACCAAGGGCTATCCGCCCTCGGTGTTCGCCAAGTTGCCGCAACTGGTGGAGCGCACGGGCAACGGTCCCGAAGGCGGCGGCTCGATCACCGCCTTCTACACGGTGCTGACCGAGGGCGACGATCAGCAGGACCCGATCGCCGATTCGGCGCGCGCCATCCTGGACGGTCATATCGTGCTGTCGCGCACGCTGGCCGAGCAGGGCCACTATCCTGCCATCGACATCGAAGCCTCGATCAGCCGCGCGATGACCTCGCTGGTCGATGCGCAGCACTTCGATCTCACGCGCCGCTTCAAGCGCCTGTATGCGCGCTACGAGCGCTCGCGCGACCTGATCAGCGTCGGCGCCTATGCGCCGGGAAGCGACCCCTTGCTCGACCAGGCCGTGAACCTCTATCCCCGCTTGGAAGCCTTCCTCATGCAGGGCATCGACGAACGCGAGCCCTACCCCAGCAGCCTGGCCTCGCTCAAGGGGCTCTTCAATGCTTAGTCATGCCGCGAATGACCGGAGCCACCGATGACCTCCCGCTTCAGCCTACAGCCTGTGATGGACCTCGCGCGCGAAGGGGCCGATGCGGCAACCGTACGCCTGGGTCAGGCGATGCAGCGTGCCATGGACGCGGACAAGCAGCTCAAGACCCTGCTCGACTACCGGGAAGAGTATCAGGCACGGTTCAAGAGCACGGTCACGACCGGCATCGACAGCGGCGCATGGCACAACTTCCATCTGTTCATGGCCAAGCTCGATGCCGGCATCGATAGCGCGCGGGCCCAAGCGGACGCAGCGCGCGAAGCCGCCAAGCGCGCGCAAGTCCATTGGCAGGAGCAGCAACGCAAGCTCAAGGCCTACGGTGTGTTGTCCGAGCGGCACGATCGGGAACAGCACGCGCTCGTCGCCAAGCGCGAGCAACGCGAAACCGACGAACATGCGGCGAACAGCTTCACCAGGAACTCCACCGCGAACAGGCTGCGCTGAGCCGTTCAGGATACTGGCATAGCCCTTGCTCATATTGAACCGCGCTCGGGTCACTCTCCGGGCATGAAACGAGATCGATGGAGATCGGCATGGACGCGATGAATCTGGCGTTACCCACGAACACTTTGACGAACGCCGTCATGGGCGTCGGCACCGACCCCGCCCTGAATGCCGAAGCGGACGATGCGCCCATCGACTTCGCCACCTTGCTGGCGGCGGCCGGCATGGATCTGCAGCAACTGTTGCCCCAGACGCCCGACGCCGCTGCTGAACTCGCAAAGGCAGCTGCGCAGACGCCTGTCGAGGAGGCCCAGACTTCGGCGCTCCTCGCCGATCCGGCCGCGACGCTGGCCAATACGACACCGCAGCTTCCCGTACCGACGGCATTGGCGACTCAACTCGCCGAATCGGGCCAGCGCCTTGCGCAATCGACCGGGCCTCAGCGCGAATCGGCATCGACGACAGGCGTCTTCGCGGCAACGACGCGCACCGCTCTTGCCGCCGATGCGGCAAGCATTGCCGCTCAGACGACCGACGGCGACGCGCTGCGCCAGCAAGGCGCAGCCGGCCTGGATACCGACCTTGCGACGCAGGCGGAAATGATGGCGAACCTCGCCGCAATGGCGAACGAAAGTGCGCCCGTGGGCGAAGCATCGGCGCGCGTGGCCCCGATGATGCAGCAGATCGAACAGCGCCCCGCGACGCAGTCGACCGCCGTGCTGCAGGTCTCTGCGCCCGTGAGCAGCCCGGGATTCGCCGACGCGCTCTCGCACCAAGTGGTGTGGATGGTGGACAAGGATGCGCAGGTCGCCGAACTGCGCATCAATCCGCCCGAACTCGGCCCAGTGGAGGTCCGTCTCACGGTCGCCGATGGCGAGGCCACCGCGCAGTTCGTATCCACCCACGCGGAGGTCCGGACAGCGATCGAAACCGCGATCGCGCGCCTGCGCGAGTCGCTCGCCGAAGCAGGCATACAGCTTGGCCAGGCATCGGTCAGCGCGGAATCGTTTCGCGATCAGGCACCCGAGCAGTCGGCGTCCCGGCAGCCGCACTCGCGCTACGGCACACCGGGAGAGAACGCCGACGAGGCCGCGTCCGCGCACCCTGCACGCGCGCTTCGCGGTCTGGTCGACACGTTCGCCTGACGCCACACCCCGGCAGGCCTCGCCGCCGCGGCGCGCCCGCGCGCGGCTTCGAGCGCTGCTACGTGCTCCCCAGCCAGTATCGCCCCCTTCCCGGTCCGGACATCGCATCCCACAGGCCGGGCGCATTCGGTGAGTGCGCCCTGCGAGCGTGATCCCGTGCACAGAAAATCTCGAGATGAGCCCCATTGTCAGGTCTGTTTGCGGCATGACCTGCCTTGCCGGACTCGCATAATCGCTTCGTCTAAAACGAAGGAGATCGCATGGCCACCTCTGCCGCCAAGGCGCCTGCGGACGCCGCAGCCGCCCCCAAGAAGAGCAAGCTTCCGCTGATCATCATCCTGGTGGTGGTGCTGCTCGCCGGCGCGGGCGCCGGATGGTTCTTCCTGGGCCGCGATGCCGGCGGAGAGGAGGAGGAAGACCACAGCGCCGCGGACAAGGCGACCGTCTTCTTTCCGCTCGACCAGTTCACGGTGAACCTGCAGCCCGAGGAAGGACAGCAGTTCCTGCAAGTCGCGATAACCCTCAAGGTCGTGAACCAGCAAACGGCGGATGCCATCAAGGCGGCGCTGCCCGAAGTGCGCAGCCGCGTGCTGCTGCTGCTCTCGAGCAAGAAGCCCTCTCAGATCGCTTCGCTCGAAGGCAAGGCGAAGCTCGCCGAGGACATCATTCGCGAAGTCGAGGCGCCGCTCCCCTACGAGAAGAAGAAAAAGAAGCGCAGGAAGCCGAGAGCCGCAGAAGAGGACGACGGCAAAACCAAGAAGGCCAAGGGCAAGGCGCAAGAGGAAGTCGAAGAGGAATACGATGCCCCCGAGCGGGTTCTGGACGTGTTCTTCACGCACTTCATCGTCCAGTAAGCGACGCAGCCAGCAGTCATGAGCAAGGAATTTCTATCCCAGGACGAGGTCGACGCGCTCCTCAAGGGCGTGAGCGGCGAAGCCGACGAACCCGTCCAGGAAGAAAAGCCCACGGCTGGCGTGAGGCCCTACAACCTCGCCACCGAAGAGCGCATCGTCCGGGCGCGGATGCCGACCTTCGAGATGGTGAACGAGCGCTTCGCACGGCAACTGCGCATCGCCATGTTCAACTTCCTGCGGCGCAGCGCCGACGTGACGATCGCACCACCCAAGGTGCAGAAGTTCAGCGACTTCGTGCGCAACCTGGTCGTGCCGACCAATCTGAATCTGGTGCAGATCAAGCCGCTGCGCGGCAGTTCGCTGTTCATCTTCGATCCGAACCTGGTCTTTCTCGTGGTCGACAGTCTGTTCGGCGGCAGCGGCCAGTTCCATACCCGAGTGGAGGGCCGCGACTTCACCCAAACCGAGATGCGCATCATCCAGCGCATGCTCGAGCTCGTGTTCGAAGAATACGAGAAGAGCTGGAAATCGGTGTTCGAGATCAAGCTCGAGTACGTGCGCTCGGAGATGAACACCCAGTTCGCGAGCATCGCCACGCCGAACGACGTGGTGATCGTCACCACGCTGCACATCGAATTCGGTCCCGCCGGCGGCGAGATGCACATCTGCATTCCCTACACCTCGCTCGAACCGCTGCGCGACATCCTGTACAGCAGCATCCAATCGGACGCGCACGACACCGACAAGCGCTGGTTCACGCAGATGCAGCGAGAAGTGCAGAACGCCGAGGTGGAGCTGGTCGTCAACCTCGGCCGCACCGCCCTGACGCTCGAGCAGATCCTGAACATGCAGACCGGCGATGTGATCGGCATCGATGTACCCGAGACGATGCTGGCGGCCATCGACGGCGTGCCGGTCATGGAATGCAAGTGCGGCGTGTCGAACGGGAAGTATGCCGTGCGCATCGAGCGCACCGTCTCCCATACCAACGAGAATTAGGAGAACATCCGTGTCCGAGGCCACTACCGATCAGGATGCCGTCAGCGACGACTGGGCCGCCGCCCTGAACGAGCAGAATGCCACGGCCGGTGAAGAAACCACCGTGGACGATGCGTTCGCCGCCGCGCAGGAGCCGCGTGCCGCAGCGAACCCCGCGGTCTTCCAGCAGTTCGACAGCCCCAGCACGCGCTCGGCGACGCGCAACGATATCGACCTGGTGCTCGACATTCCCGTGCAGCTCACGGTCGAACTCGGCCGCACCAAGCTGCCCATACGCAATCTGCTGCAGCTCGCGCAAGGCTCGGTCGTCGAACTCGACGGGCTCGCCGGCGAACCCATGAACGTGCTCGTCAACGGCTGCCTGATCGCTCAAGGCGAGGTCGTGGTGGTGAACGAGAAGTTCGGCATCCGTCTCACCGACGTGATCACGCCCAGCGAGCGCATGAAGAGGCTGAACAAGTGAGTCGAAGCGCTACCTGGTGGACCGGCGCAGTCGCCGCGCTCTACCCGATGGGCACGCTTGCAGCGGATGCAGCGCCATCGCCATTGGGCCCCGGCAACCTGCTGCAAGTGGTGCTCGGGCTCGGCGTCGTTCTCGCGCTGCTCCTCGGCGGCGCCCTGTTGATGAAGCGCATCGGTCGCCTGCCCGGGCTCGCCGATCAGGCCATCAAGACCATCGCCGCCGCCTCGGTCGGAACACGCGAGCGCGTCGTTCTGCTGGAAGTGGCCGACAACTGGATCCTGATCGGGGTCGCGCCCGGTCAAGTGCGTGCGCTGGCGACACTGCCCAAAGGACAGCTTCCGGCCGCTGCCGAGTCCACGACGACGCCGGCCCCGTTCGCCCAGCTTCTGCAGCGCTTCGCGGATCGCCGCAATGCGCCGTAGCCTTTCTTTTCTCCTCGGTCTGCTGCTCGCCTTGCCGCTGAGCAGCGCCCTGGCGCAGAGCGCCGGCCTGCCCGCCTTCACGTCCACGCCGGTGCCGGGCGGCGGCCAATCCTACTCGCTCAGCCTGCAGACGCTGCTCATGCTGACGGGCCTGACGTTCCTGCCGGCCGTGCTGCTGATGATGACGGGCTTCACCCGCATCATCATCGTGCTCTCGCTGTTGCGGCAAGCGCTCGGCACCCCGACTTCCCCGCCGAACCAGGTGCTGATCGGCCTGGCGCTCTTCCTGACGCTGTTCGTGATGGCGCCGGTGCTCGAACGCATCTACAACGAAGCGTGGGTGCCGTACTCGGAGAACAAGATCGAGTTCACCGAAGCGCTGGAGAAGGGCGCCCAACCCTTGCGCGGCTTCATGATGAAGCAGACGCGCGAGACCGACCTCGCCCTGTTCCTCAAGCTTTCGGGCAAAGGGGAGGTGAAGAGCCCGGACGACGTGCCTTTCACCGTCTTGGTGCCGGCCTACGTGACGAGCGAACTCAAGACCGCGTTTCAGATCGGCTTCATGGTGTTCATCCCGTTTCTGATCATCGACATGGTGGTGGCCTCGGTGCTCATGTCGATGGGCATGATGATGGTGTCGCCCGCGCTCATTGCGCTGCCGTTCAAGCTCATGCTGTTCGTGCTCGTGGACGGGTGGAACCTGCTGCTCGGCTCGCTCGCGCAAAGCTTTGCCCCATGATGAAGAATCCACGCTTGGAAGGATCACAATGACCCCGCAAACCGTCATCGCCCTGGGACAGCACGCCCTGGAACTGACGCTGCTCATCTCCGCGCCGATGCTGCTCGCCGCACTCGTGGTGGGCCTGGTCGTGAGTGTCTTTCAGGCGGCCACGCAGATCAACGAAATGACCTTGTCGTTCATTCCCAAACTGATCGCGATCTTCGCCGCGCTGCTGTTCTCCGGCCCGTGGCTCATCACCACGATGACCGACTATATGCGCCGCCTGATCACGAGCATCCCGACCATGGTCGGCTGACCGCCGACAGCCGCGATGCTGACGGTCACCGCAGCTCAGCTGGAAGCCTGGCTGGCCGGGTTCCTCTGGCCGCTCACGCGCGTCCTGGCGATGCTGGCATCCGCACCCGTGTTGGGACAGACGCGCATTCCGATGCGGGTTCGCGTGGGGCTGGCGGTCGTTCTGGTGGTGGCGATCGCCCCGAGCCTGCCCGCGCTGCCTCAGGTTGCGCCCGGTTCTGCGCCGGGGATGCTGATCCTCGCCTATCAGATCATCGTCGGCGTGGCGATGGGCTTCGCGCTGCGGCTCGTATTCACGGCGGTGGAAATGGCGGGCGATCTGATCGGCCTGCAGATGGGCCTGGGCTTCGCCATGTTCTTCGACCCCGGCAATGCGCAGCACACGCCCGTCGTGGGACGCTTCCTGGGCCTGCTCGCCACGTTGATCTTTCTCGCCATCAACGGCCACCTGCTGATCATCTCGACGCTGGCGCAAAGCTTCCACCTGCTGCCGATCACGACCGAGCCGATGCACAGCGGCTTCTTCGTCACGATCGCCCGGCACGGGGCGATCATCTTCATGGCAGGACTGCAACTGGCCCTGCCGCTGATCATCACCCTGCTGGTGGTCAACCTCTCGCTCGGCGTGCTGACCCGAGCCGCCCCGCAGTTGAACATCTTCGCCGTGGGATTCCCGGTGACCCTCGCGATAGGCTTCGCGGCGCTGATACTGACGCTGCCCTACTTCGCGCCGGTTTTCGAGCGCATGCTCGACGAAGCCTTCCGGTTCGTGATGCGACTGCCGCCGTCGTAGCCGGCACCGAGAGGGCTGATCCGCCGGGCTGCCCTCTTCGAACCCCGCAACGAGCCGCCGCCGCTATTGCGCCTGGATGCCGGCCCCCTTCGCGACCTTCGTCCACTTGTCCGTCTCCGCGGCGAGGAATCGAAACAGCTCGCCTTGGCTGAGGTAATCGACTTCGGCCCCCATGTTCACGAACTTGGTCTTGATCTCGTCGTTCGCCAGCACCGCGGCGAACGTCTTGTCGAGCCGGGCGACGATGGCCTTGGGCGTCTTGGCCGGCGCCAGCACGCCCCACCAGTTCGAGCCCTCGTAGCCCTTGACGCCGGCTTCGTCCAGCGTCGGAAGATCGGGCAGAGCGGCGTTGCGCTTGGAGCCGCCCGTGGCCAAGCCCCTGAGCTTGCCGGTCTTGATGAGCGGCAGCATCTGGACGATGGTGCCGATGGCGATCTGCGTGTTGCCCGCCATCACGTCGACCATCGCGGGCGAGCCGCCCTTGAACGGCACGTGCACGATGTTGACGCCGCTGAGCATCTTGAAGTACTCGAACCAGAGGTGCTGGGCGCTCCCTACACCCGCGCTGGCGAAGTTGAGCTTGCCCGGATTGGCCTTGGCGTAGGCGATCAGATCCTGCATCGACTTCGCCGGCACAGAGGGATGGACGGTGAAGACGCTGGGGCCGGTGCCCAGCTTGGAGATGGGCTCGAAGGACTTGACCGGATGATAGGGCAGTTTCTTGTAGAGCGACGGCCCGAACGCGTGCGCGGCGGAGATGATCAGGATCGTATAGCCGTCCGGCTCCGCCTGAGCGGCGAGGCCGATGCCCAGCGTGCTGCCCGCCCCAGGGCGGTTGTCGATGACGACGGTCTGGCCGAGTCGCTCACCGGCATGTTGGCCCACCAGGCGCCCGAGGATGTCGTTGCTGCCACCGGGAGGAAAGGGAATGATCATTCGGATGGGGCGCGCTGGGTATGCATCTTCCGCCTGGACTGCGTCACCCACGACGATCCCTGCCAGGAGCATTCCCGCCGCCGCTGCGTAAAGCTTGCTCATGTCGGACCTCCTCCGGTTCTCGGCGCATCGCCGCGTGGAAGCATAGGCAGCAAGCGGCCGGCGAGACAATCGAGCCGCTGCCGCACGTGGGCTTCTTACGTGGATTTCCGCGACTTTCCCGATCGCCGTGTTCTCCTGCGACGCGGCATTTGCCAAAATGCACACCTGCCGACCCGGCAGCAAGGAGGAACACGATGAAAGTCACCCGAATAGAGACGCTGCGCTGCGACGCCGGCTGGCGGATGTTTTCGTTCCTGAAAGTCACGACCGACGAGGGTCTCGTCGGCTGGTCGGAGTACAACGAAAGCTTCGGCAGCGCGGGCTTGAGCCAGGTCATCGAGGCGCTGTCGCCGATCGTCGTCGGCAAGGATCCGCGCCAGATCGAGCTGATCAATTGCCATATCCGCACGCAGACCGTGCAGTCGCGCGGCGGCATCAATCGACAAGCGGTGGCCGCGATCGAGAACGCGCTTCTGGATATCAAGGGCAAGGCCCTCGGCGTGCCGGTCTACGAACTCTTCGGGGGCGCTGTGCGCACGCGCATTCCGGTCTACTGGTCGCACTGCGGCAGCTATCGCGCTCGCTATCCAGAACTGCTGGGGGTGCCTCGGGTGACGAGCTATGACGATCTTGCCCGACTGGGCGAGGAGGTCCGACGACGCGGATTCAAGGCGCTCAAGACCAACGTCATGCTGAGCGACGGAAAAGCCCTGAGCGCGTACCGCCCCGGCTTCGGCTACAACGCCGGCTTTCCGGAGTTGAACTGGAATGCAGACATCGTCAAGGCCGCCGTCGATACGGTGGGCGCCTTCCGCGCCGGTGGGGGTGCATCCATGGGCATCATGCTGGACCTCAACTTCAACTACAAAACCGAAGGCTTTCGGCGCATCGCGGCGGCCGTTGCACCGGCGAACCTCACCTGGCTGGAGATCGATAGCCACGACGCAGCCTCGCTCGCATTGCTGCGGCGCGATTCGCCCTGCCCCATCGCTTCCTGCGAGACGCTGTGCGAGCGGCGCGATTTCAAACCCTTCTTCGAAGCGTATGCCATGGATGTGCCCATCATCGACGTCATCTGGAACGGCTACGCCGAGTCCCTCAAGATCGCTGCCATGGCAGAGGTGTACGAGATGAACGTCGCCCCGCACAACTTCTACGGTCATTTGTCGAGTATGATCTCCGCCCACTTCTGTGCCGCCGTGCCGAACCTGCGAATCATGGAGACCGACATCGACGCCGTGCCTTGGCGCGACGAACTGGTCGATGCGCCCCCGGTCATCGAGAACGGCGAGTTCGTCTTGCCGACGCGACCAGGCTGGGGTATGGAAGTCAACGAAGCGGCGGTGCGGGCACGGCCGCCGAAACGCTAGCGCCCGCCACCACGGCAGACGTCACGCATCAGCGTGCTCGCGCGAACTGCACCACGCCTCGCGAGACACGCTGTGCGATCGGCACATGGGATTCGATCGCTTCGGTGTATTCGAGAAGTTCGAACCCCGCGTAACCTTTTTCGGAAGCGAGCTGGTCGACCCGCCGCTTGAACACCTGCATCGCCTCGCCGTCGCCACCGGTCGCGAAGCGCTTCTTGGTCAATGCAAAGGCATATCGATCGGCGCCGAGGCCCTGCTGCTCGATGCGCCAGTTCGGCGCCAGCGGATCGAAGGCCGGCCGCTTCGGCACCTTCGTGCTGTTCTTCGTGCTCGCGTTCGGGATCTTCGGCTTCCTGCTCAAGCAGGTGATCAAGTGGTGGCTTGGGATCGAGTGACCACGGGTGCCTCGCCCGCTTGCGCGTCCACGATGATCTTCGCCAGCCGGCCAGCCGACAGTGGCTTGCGGGCAAGCATCACGCCGGCTCGCCGGCATTCTTCCTCCAGTCCCGACCGCATGTCGCCGGTGACCAGTACCGAAGGGATGTGTTCCTGCAGTTGTTCGCGGATCGCACCGATCGTACGCAACCCGTCAGTCTGCGCACCCAGCCGGTAATCGCAGATCAGCAGGTCGGGGATGCGCATGTCGCCGGCAAGCCGCTCCAGCGCTTCGTCTGCCGATGCACACGCGAGGCAGGCCGCCCCCATGCTTTCGAGCAGCGCCTTCGCTGCGAAACGGATCAATTCCTCGTCGTCCACCAGCAGCACGAAAATCCCGGCCGCGATGCCGTCGGGGTCGACCTGCCCGGCGCTGAGCGCAGCCCCGGTGTCTGAGGACAGCGACAGCGCGACCGAAAAGAGCGAACCGCGCCCGGGCCGGGACCGCACTTCGATGTCCGAGCCCAGCAGATTCGCCGACCGGCGCGCAATGGACAGCCCCAGCCCGACACCCTTTGAACGGTCGCGCTGCGGGTTTCCGACCTGAAAGAACTCCTCGAAGATCAGCGCACGATGCTCGAGGCTGATGCCTATGCCGCTGTCCCAAACCTGCACCACGCATCGATCGGCCCGCCTGCGGCACCGGACGAGAATGCCGCCAGACTGCGTGTAGCGGATCGCGTTGGCGATCAGGTTACGCAGGATACGGTCCAGGACGAACGGGTCTACGTGAACCACGTAGCCGCATCGCCGCCACTCGAAGGTGAGGCCGCGCTCCCGTGCGATCGGCCCGAACTGCAGTTCCAGGTGGTCCAGCACGCTGTCAAGGAACACCGGCCCCGGCTTTAGCGTGACCTCACCGGCATCGAGCGTAGAGACATCCAGGATGCCCGCGCACAGGCCCTCGAGCGCATCCACGGAGCGTTCGACCAGAGCGAGCTGCCGATCGCGCACGTGTTCGTCCGGCTGGCGCCGAAGCGCTGCCACCAGCAGGCCGATCGCGTGCATCGGCTGGCGCAGGTCGTGGCTGGCCGCTGCCAAGAAGCGGCTCTTGGCGCCGTTCGCCCGCTCCAGGTCTTCCTTCGCGGACTCCAGAGCCATGCGGTCCTGCTCCGATCGCGCCAGCTGCCGTTCCAGTGCCCAGCTGAGGAAGGCACTGCGCGTAACCGCGCGGTTGACGCCGATGTTCACGATGGCACAGACCGCCCCCAGCACGAGGAAGCTGAGGCTAAGCAGCGCGTAGTTCTGCTCGGCACGCGCCACGAGACCGGCGGCGATGACCACGGCGATCGTCGACTGGAAACTCACTGCGGCGGGCATGTACGCGTACTGCTGGCTGGCACCACCGGCCATCGTGATCGCCAGCAGAATCAGCAGTACCGCCTGCAGTGCCGGGCTGCCGGGCACGAGGAACCAGACTGCGCATCCCCAGACCACCGCGCAGTAGTTGAGGCCGCAAAGGTAACGCACCACCCACGTGCGCCGGTCCTTCGAATCATAAGGCGCCCGCGCGAATGCCTGGGTGAGGATGATGCCGTAGCCCATCCCGGCGATGATCGCGACCGCCCAGAGCAGCACGGTCGCGGGCGGGGTCGAGGGCCATGCCACCACGCAGATCAGCGCGATGGTGGACAGCGACGCAATCAGCTGTGCCGGCGTTCCGGTGTAGATCAGCCGCAACTGCATGTCATGGAGCCGGTCCAGCAGTTCGGGCCGGTCGATGTCCCGCAGCGGCGGCAGCGATCGCGCGAAGGCTTCCTCGCCCCCGCCGAGGATCAGCGAGTCGAGCACTTTCATTCGTACCCCCGTTATCTAGTCGATTCGGATGCCGCGCCGCGACAGCGCCACGATCGCCTGCAGCCGATCGGTGACGCCGAGTGCCTTGAGCACCGGCGACACATGCTTCTTGATGGTCGACTCCGACACCCCGAGCTCGCGCGAGATCAACTTGTTCGGCTTTCCCTGCACGACCGCGCGGAACACCTCGATCTGGCGCGGGGTCACGTCGAGGTCGCTCAGCCGAAGCGGTCTGTTCGAGGGACGCACGCCTTCGGCGACCGCCGGATGCGCCACCCATTCGGGCAGGTACACCCCGCCGACGATGATCCGCTGCACCGCATCGATGAGCACACCGTGGGGGCTTGTCTTCGGGACGTAACCCATCGCCCCCATCGCGATGCATTCATGCACCCGCGCGGCCGACTCGTCGGCCGACACCACAACGACCGGCACCGAAGGCGCGCCCGTACGTATCAGGCGCAGCGACTCGATGCCCGCCGTGTCACGCAGGGTGAGGTCAAGGAAAATGAAGTCGAACGGGGCGCCACTCGCATTCGCTCCGAGGGCCAGATCCACGGCTGCCCCCGCGGTCTCTGCACGGTCGACCTGCACTGCTGGCCATTGGCTCTGTACCAACGCAGCAAGGCCGTCCATGAACAACGGATGATCATCGACGACAAGCACTCTCAAGCGGGGCCTCCCTGGCCGGAAAGGCGGCTCTCGCGCCGGCAGCGGACGCTCAGCATTCTCACGAGCCGCTTACGGTTCGTCAAGGCGGCACCCGCGCTCCGTTCAATGGGTGGTACCAAGGGCCCATTTCCGTCAGAGACGGCCTGGCGCAACATCGGTGGCCATCGCGCCGTCATTTTCCTGGGTTGGCGGGACGGGATCGCACAACCTTGGAGGTCTGCATGAAGTTTCCACAGCCACCCTGCGTTGATTTGGGTAGCCGCGGCAGGCTGCGGTGCTGCGCATGATGATGGGCGGGCTGCTGTTGACTTTCTCCGCAGCAGCGCTTGCTGTGGGTCGGGTTGGAGCACCGTAGCTTGCGTATCGTAATGCTCGCGCGCTACCCATGGCGTCATATGTCTCGATTTCTAGATTGCACTTTTGACCTTTTTTACAAGGGGAGGTCGACGGGTTATGAAGCCAACAGTTTTGACGATGGTGTCTAGCTTGGCGATGTCGTGCTTCTGGACCGCTGTGTTCGCCCAAGGTCAAGTTTGCGCCGGACCAGAGCCGGGGCGAGTGGAGATTCCCGCGAAAACGTATGTTCGTACGAATTATCCCATCCTGCCTGCATCACAAGACCCCGATGCGATCATGACTCACCCTGAATGGAAGTCGGGCCGGGTTACGTGGTAATATGAGTTCACGGTAGGAAAGCCGTGCGACATGGATGTATATGTGGT
>LNFM01005158.1_pt1 | contig 47866 bp, 50 predicted proteins | sample 596031 | NCBI WGS metagenome assembly LNFM01 (sample SAMN04254537, study PRJNA301005) | activated carbon metagenome | isolation source: dual media filters at the Ann Arbor, Michigan drinking water treatment plant | place: USA: Ann Arbor
TCCGCTCCAAAGTCAGACCGCCTGTTCCAAATCATTCGACGACGGACAGGTGGCACAAATGCGGGCCCGTCGGGTTAGAAGACACGGATACGCTATCAAAGGGCCAGACCCGGAAAGGTCTCTGCGTGTTCAAGTTTCAAGCCTCGTCGAACTCCGATTTGACGGATCATCCCGCAAGGATCAAGCTCGCTTCTGGCTTGGGTGCTCAGCAGGCGCCCCCGGCTTGCAGCACCTTGCCTTTCCGGGCCTTTGCCCTCACCTTCCGCCGCAAAAGTGGAGGTCATGATGCAGGACAGGACATTCGGCAAGCTTGGGCGCAGCGTATCGGAGATCGGCTTTGGCGCCTGGGCGATCGGGGGATCTTGGGGCGAGGTTTCCGACACGGATGCACAGGCCGCTCTGAACGCAGCGCTGGCTGCCGGGGTGACGTTCATCGACACGGCGGACGTCTATGGGGACGGCCGCTCGGAACGGATCATCGCCGAGGTGCTGAAGTCCCGTTCGGACCGCCCCTTCGTGGCCACCAAGGCAGGCCGTCGGCTGAACCCGCACCTGGCTTCGGGCTATACCCTGGAAAACCTGCGCGACTTTATCGACCGCTCGCGCCGGAACCTGCAGGTCGAGACGCTCGACCTTCTCCAGCTGCACTGCCCGCCGACCGAGGTCTTCTACCGCCCCGAGGTTTTCGAGGCGCTGGAAGCCATGGTCGCCGAGGGACGCATCGCGGCCTATGGCGTCTCGGTCGAGAAGGTTGAGGAAGGGCTGAAGGCTTTGGAGTATCCGGGCGTCGCCTCGGTGCAGATCATCTACAACATCTTCCGGCAACGCCCGGCCCGGCTTTTCCTGCGCGAGGCCCAGGCGCGTGGCGTCGGCGTGATTGCCCGGGTTCCCTTGGCCTCGGGACTACTGACCGGCAAGATGACGGCCTCGACCGCCTTTGCCGCGGATGACCACCGCGCCTTCAACCGCCACGGCGAGGCATTTGACCGGGGCGAGACCTTTGCAGGCGTGCCTTATGACGTGGCCCTGCAGGCCGTCGAAGAGATCCGTGCGCTGCTGCCCCAGGGGGTCGATATGGCCCAATTCGCCCTGCGCTGGATTCTGATGGACGCGGGTGTCACGACTGTCATCCCGGGGGCGAAGACGGCGGAACAGGCCCGGGCCAATGCGCGGGCTGCCGACCTGCCACCGATCGGCGAACGCGAGATGGCGGCCCTGCGAACGATCTACGATCAGAGCATCGCCCCGCATGTTCACCAGGTCTGGTGAGGATGAAGCGGTCGCACAGCACCACCGCTGACCTCGGACGCGAATAGTCCTGGGCAGGGTGGTCCGGCCTTCTCGCCACCTGATCGACACGCGGGCCGGGGCAACCAAGACCGTTTCGCGCTCGGCTGAAAGCCCTGGCGATCAGTTCAGGTCATTCAGAAGCCGTCCGTGCTTGCGCACCTCGGTCAAAACATCACCGAAGGTGGCAAGACCGCGCCCGGCCAGCATCGGCACCAGTTTCAGGAACGCATCCGCCGTGGCCACGGTGTCTCCGATCGCGGTATGTCGGGCCTCTTCCGGGATCGTGATACCCAGCCGGTGAGTCAGGGCGTCCAGACTGTGCACCTCGTGCTGGCCATAGATCACCGCCGACAACAGCACGGTATCCAGCACCGGCATGTCGAATGTCAGGCCGATCTTGCCTTCCAGACGGCGCAGGAATTCCATGTCGAAGGGCGCGTTGTGCGCGATCAGCACGGCACCTTCGGCAAACTTGTGAAACTGGCGGACGACCTCGGCCACCCCCGGTGCATCGGCGACCATGGCATCCGTGATGCCGTGCACATTTGTCGACACTGCCGGGATCGAACGGCCCGGATTGATCAGCGTGTCAAAGACCTCACCCTCGACGCGGCGGCCATTGACGATGCGCACCGCGGCAAGCTGCACCAGTTCATCCCCCTGCCGAGGGTTGAGGCCCGTCGTTTCGCTGTCGAAGACCACATAGGTCAGCCGATCCAGCCGGGTTTCGGCCAGCTTGTCGGTGCGGGCCGGCGACAGGAGTTCGAAGTCGTAGACCACCTTGCGCGCCACGGGTTTCGGCCGGGCCACGGCGCGGCGGGCCTGGCGGATCGGCAGGCACAAGGCCGCGCGGTCGCCAAGGGCTTCGGGCCAGATTTCGGTGGCATGGGCAGCCAGGACGGCCCGGGCGGTCCGGTCGGGGGTTTCGGGCGACAGGGGGCCGTCGAGCCAGCGGTCCAGCTCGCCCACGCCCGCCCGCGGCCCTTGCCATGACAGCCGGATCGCGGCGCCGCTGGCCTCCTCTTCGACGGCAATCAACATCTGTCCGCCCTGGGCTCGGTCGATCAGTCTGAGTGCAAGCGCCTCCAGCAGCGTGATGATTTCATAACCGTTGCAGCGCAGGATCAGATCCGCGACCTTTGCCTCCAAAGGAACGCCGCGCGCAGCGAGCCGGGCCACCAGCCCCTCGGACAGGTCCGATGCGCGGGTAACGGGCAGCGAGCCCGCCTCGGACAGACCCTCGTCCCGCGCTGCTCCGAACCGGGTGACGGCCTGGGACAGGCGCATCACCTCTTCTTTCAGGGCGCTGTGCAGCGGGGCGGGCAAAGCATCGTCCGGCAGCACGGCAACCAGCGTCGTCAGGGCTGCTGCAGGGCGACGCAAGCTGTCGAGCGCCTCCTCCAGCATCGCTTCGCGCCGGGCATCGGCGGCCATGTCGCCGGTGATGTCGCGCAGGGTCAGGACATAGCCCGAAGCCCCCCCCTCCCCCAGGATCCGCATTCTGGCGGCAAGGACCCGGGCGCCGGCGGTGGTGGTGCACAGGAGGTCCGAAACCGCGTCAGCGTCGCCGGTGGCGACAAGGCGATCGTAGGCATGGTGCAGGGGTGCGGCGTGGAGATAATCAAAGAGCTTGCGGTCAAGCCCGGCCTCCAGCCCGCCTGCCCTGCCGGTGCCGATGATGGCCGCGGCGGGACCGTTGTAGAACGCAAGCGCATGGTCGGAGGAGCACAGGATGACACCGACAGGCACGTCCGACAGGAGCGCCTCCAATCGGGCCTTTTCGCTGCCCAGGCGCAGGGTCTCGCGCGCGACGGCCTCGGCCAGGGCGCTGCGGGTCTCGGCCAGGCTTTGGGCGGCGGCCCGGGCGGCGGGGGCAAGGTCGCCGAGGTAGCGTGCGATGGCCGCGTCCATCTCGGCGGTGACGTCGGAATGGGCACGGGCGCGGAGCGCGCCGGACAGGGTCTCGATCGGCTTTGCGACGTTCAGATCGAACAGATACCAGACGGCCGCGACCAGCCCCAGTGCAGCAAAGCACGCCAGCACGCCCGCCTGGACGAAACCCTGCCCGACGCCCGGCTGGCCAAGTCGGCTGAAACCAAGCCAGAGACCAAGGATAGTCGCTGCGACAATCGCGGCGGCAAGGCCGGCAAAGATCAGGAAGACCCGCAGACGCAGGGACAGGCGGGTCAGCATGGCCTAAGCGCCCGGCGCAAGAAGCCGCCGCACTTCGTCGCGCAGGTCCTTCAGTTCGAAAGGTTTCGATATGAACCCGTCGGCACCCAGCGCCAGACCCTTGCGCCTCTCGATGGCAGAGCCCCGCGCCGTCATCATCAGCACCTTCACCGCCGCCAGCTTCGGGTCCATCCGGATGCCTTCGCAGATTTCATAACCCGACAGCTCGGGCAGCATCACGTCCAGAAGGACAAGGTCGGGATGTGTTTCCCGAATGCGCGGCAACGCATCGGTGCCCGAGGCCACACGGTCATAGTCATAGCCTTCACGCGTCATCAGGTAGTTCAGCGCGACGGCAATGTTGTCCTCATCCTCGACGACAAGGATGCGCGGCTTTCGGTCCATGGCTAGCCCTCCTTGCAGGCGATTTGCTGCAGCGGGTCGCCAGCCGGGGCGGCCAGCCAGTCGCCACCCACGAGGTCCCCCTGATCGGTGATCGTCACGCCGTCGACCACAAGCACCTGCCGGTTGCCCGTGCAGTCGATGGCCATCAGCCCTTCGCTGACCGGCTTCCAGCGGGCAAAGCTGTACAGCGTGACCATGCGCAGCCCCTCCTTCTGTGGATGGGCCAGCGTCTTGCGGTGGTCCAGTGCGACAAACCGCATCTTGATCGGCTTCAGATAGGTCCAGGGCCGCAGGGGCATCGCCTCGTCCTGGACGGCCACGACTTCCAACCCGGACGGCAGTGCGGCCGAGACGCGGGAATACCAGTTGTACTCGCTCCAGATGGTGAAGACGATCAGGCCCATGGCGGCGGCCAAGGGCACCGACCATTTCGGCAGGCCAGTGAAGCGGCGACGCAGCGCCCAGACCAGAAGGCCCAGCGAGGCGGCGGCGATCAACGCGGCGATCAGTTCAAGGGCCATTCAGGTCTCTCAACTTCTGGCGCCGCGGGACGATCCCACGGCGGATTGCATGGTGCGGACGACCACGAAGGCGTCGCGCAGGTGGCTGCGTTCGAAATCCGACAGTTCCGACGGCGCGATGAAGTTGTCGGGCCTCTCGCCCGCCTTCACCCGCCGTGCCTGATGCTCCAGCCGGGTCTGGGCGATCAGGTCGTAGGCATCCAGGAGATCGGCCCCGCCGCTGTGCGAGATCACACCGGCCTCGATCGCCGCTTCCATCCGGGCACGGGTGTTGGCCGCTGGCAACTCGCCGATCAGCGCGTAGATCCGCCCAAGGTCGACCACCGGCACCACGCCGTTCATCTTCAGGTCGATGTGGTTCTTGTGCTCGCCCGACCGGATCGTCGCAAAGCCGCGCAACAGGCCCAGCGGCGGCGTGTGCTTCAGACTGTTGGAAATCATGTGCGCCACGAAGATCGAATTCTTCGCGGCCATGTCCAGCACCTCGGCCTGCAGGTCGGAATAGAGGCTGGCGGTCCCGCCGATGGGCCGCAGGTCGAACATGACCGAGGCCAGCATCTGAGCCATGGGGTCGGGCGTCGCCACCCATTTACGGAAATAGCCGCGCCAGACGTCCATCCGCTGGCACCATTGCGGGTTGGTGGCCATCATGTCGCCCGGGCAATAGACATAGCCACAGGCGTTCAGCCCATCGCTGACGATTTTTGCCAGCCGCGCGAAATAGGCCATGTCGGCATCCGTCGCGGCATCGTCGATCATCAGGCAATTGTCCTGATCGCTGACCCCGGTCTGTTCCTGCCGCCCCTGCGATCCGCAAGCCAGCCACAGATAGGGAACAGGCGCCGGTCCCAGTTCCGCCTCGGCCATCGCCAGCAGCCGCCGCGTCACCGTGTCGGCGATGTCGGTGATCAGCCGTGTCACCACCTCATGCGCCGACCCGCCACCGACCAGTTGCACCAGCAGGCGGGGAATGCGGGCGGTGTTCTCGGCCAGCTCGGCCACGGTCTGCGCGGTCGCCGCATCGCGCACCAGCAGCGCGGACGAAACGGCCTGAAACCGCACCAGATCGGTCTGGGTGATCATCCCGACCAGCTTGCCGTCATCGACCACCGGCAGGTGCCCGATCCGGTGTTCCAGCATCCGGTTCAGCACGTCCGAGCCCAGGCTGTCCGGCGACAGCACCATCGGATCGGCGGCCATCACCGTGCGGACCGGGGCCGAGGCGTCCAGCCCCTGCGCCAGCACCTTGTTCACGAAATCCCGCGCAGTGACGATGCCCACCAGCCGCTCGCCCTCGGTGATCGCAAGGCAGGAAATATGCGCGTCCCGCATCCGTTCTGCCGCCGCACGGATCGTCGTCTCTGGCGGCACGGAAATCGGCTCGCGGGCGATCAGGTCCCCGACCTTGCGGGTCGAGATGTCGGCCTCGCGGTTTTCATGGGCGCGTCCGCGATGGAAAAAGCGCTCGAAAGCCGGATAGGTCGCGATCAGGCGGCGAAACTCGGCCTCGGGCAGCATCAGGATCTCGGCGCCCTCGGTCGCGCGGGCGGTCGTTACCGCCACACCGTCCCGCATCAGGCCGCGTTCGCCGAAACTGTTGCGCGGCCCCAGAAGCGAGACAAGACCGCCCGAAGGCTCCAGCACTTCGACCGATCCGTCGAGGATCAGGTAGATCCCGGTCAGCGGCTGTCCGGCGGCATAGATCACCGCCCCGTCGTCGTAATGTCTGCGGCTGAAGGAGGTGGCGACCCGCGCCATCTCGTCCCGCGGCAGGCTGTCATAGGGGTGCACCGTCTCCAGGAAGGCCAGAAGCGTGGTGCTGTCCTGATCCATGATCTCCCCCGGAGGCGCAGAGTGCTTAGTGAGCCGTTGCCTTGCCCGCACCTTTGGGCACGCGGATCGACTCGATCAGGTCCACGACATGCTGCGGCGGAGCCTTGGTCGCCATCGAGACCACATACGCCACGATGAAGTTGACCAGAGCGCCGATGGTGCCGATGGACAGCGGCGAGATGCCGAAGAAGTACTGGTCCGCAGTATCGGGCAGCCAGTTGGTGCCCGGGAAGAAGAACCAGCCCTTGTACATGAAGATGTAAAGCGAGGTGAAGACCAACCCGGCAAACATCCCTGCAATCGCCCCTTCCTTGTTGATGCGCTTCGAGAAGATGCCCATCATCAGGGTCGGGAAGATCGTCGCGGCAGCCAGACCGAAGGCCAGAGCCACCACCTGCGCGGCAAAGCCGGGCGGGTTGAGGCCGAGGTAGGTTGCGACAATGATCGCACCGGTCATGGCGATACGTGCCCACATCAGCTCGGACTTTTCCGAAAGGTTCGGATTGATCGAGCCTTTGATCAGGTCGTGGCTGATGGCCGAAGAGATGGCCAACAGAAGACCCGCAGCGGTCGAAAGAGCAGCAGCCAGCGCACCGGCAGCAACCAGAGCGATGACCCAACCCGGCAGTGCAGCGATTTCAGGGTTCGCAAGAACCATGATGTCGTTGTCGACCTTGGTCAGTTCGTTGCCTTTGAAGCCAAGCTCGGCCAGCGACTTGTCGCCCAGCTTGCCTTCGATCAGCGACGCGTCAAACGCGGCCTGAGCCTCGACGATCGCTGCTTCCAGCGGTGCCTTGTCAGCATCGGCGGCGGCATCGGCCAGGGCCTTGTTCGCTGCAGCCAGTGCCTTGCCGGCATCGGCCACGACCTTGGGCTCGTTGAAGTACTGGATCAGACCGTCGCCGTTCTTGTCGGACATTTCCAGAAGCTTGGTCTTTTCCCAGGTCCGGATCCAGCTCAGGTTCGGGTTGCTGTCGATTTCAGCAATCGAAACGGCCGGAGCCGACAGGGCCGTCCCGGTAACCGCACCGGGCCAGAAGGTGGTGGTCAGGTTCAGACGCGCCATCGAGCCGACGGCCGGAGCCACGGTGTAGAGCAGCGCGATGAAGACCAGTGCCCAACCCGCCGAAGACCGGGCGTCAGACACTTTGGGCACCGTGAAGAAGCGGATGATGACGTGCGGCAGACCCGCAGTACCGATCATCAGCGACACGGTGAAGAGGAACATGTTGAACATGTTCGGGCTGTCCGAGGTATAGGCCTTGAAGCCCAGCTCGGTCACGACGCTGTCCAGTTTGGCCAGCATCGCCACATCACCACCCGACGGAGCGTAGGACCCGATCAGGCCCAGCTGCGGCAGGAAGTTGCCCGTCAGTTGCAGCGAGATGAAGATCGCCGGAACCGTGTAGGCGATGATCAGAACCACATACTGCGCCACCTGGGTGTAGGTGATGCCCTTCATCCCGCCAAGCACGGCGTAGACGAACACCAGGAAGCCACCGATATAAAGGCCGGTGTCGGTCGAGACTTCAAGGAAGCGCGAGAAGGTCACGCCCACGCCGCGCATCTGGCCGATAACATAGGTGACCGAGATGATGATCAGGCAGATCACCGCCAGCAGTCGCGCGCCGCCCGAATAGAAGCGGTCGCCGATGAACTCCGGCACGGTGAACTTGCCGAACTTGCGCAGGTAGGGCGCAAGCAGCAGGGCCAGAAGCACATAGCCGCCGGTCCAGCCCATCAGGAAGGCCGACTGTTCATAGCCGCCGGCCGGAGCCAGCGCGATGATGCCTGCCATCGAAATGAACGAGGCCGCCGACATCCAGTCCGCGCCCGTCGCCATACCGTTCATGACCGGGGGCACACCCTGACCGGCCGCATAGAATTCCGCGGTGGTGCCCGCACGGGCCCAGATCGCGATCCCGATGTAGAGGGCAAAGGTCGCGCCCACCACGATCAGGTTAAGGGTAAACTGATCCATTTGTCCTGTTCCCCCTCACTCTTCCACGCCGTGTTCTTTGTCTACCTTCGCCATCATCTTCGCGTAGACGAAGATCAGGATGATGAAGATGTAGATCGAACCGTTCTGCGCGAACCAGAACCCAAGATCGGCACCGCCGACCATGATTCCCTTCAACGCAGGACGCAGCAGGATGCCAAGCCCGAACGAGCATACGAACCAGATCGCCAGAGAAATCAGGATGATCCGGACGTTTGCTGCCCAATAGGCGTTGGCAGATGATTTGTCCGCCATGTGTGCTACTCCCTTGTTTTGTTTTCCGCACCCCCGGCGCACCCGGGGGAACGGCCCCTCCCGTCAGGCTGAGACGCGCCCCACGATGTCGGCCAGCTTGTCGCGGATACCGTCGATGGACCCCATCGCCGGCACCCGTTCCAGAACGGACAGACGGTCGTAATGCGCGATCAGCGGTGCCGTCTCGGCGTGGTAGGCTTGCAGCCTGGCCCGCACCGTTTCAGCGTTGTCGTCGGCCCGGCGCTTGAACGCCGAGCCGCCACACTTGTCGCAGGTCCCCGCCGAGGCGGGCTGCTTGAACGTGTCGTGATAGCCCTCGCCGCACCCTGCACAGGTGTAGCGGCCCGAGACGCGGGCGATCATCGCCTCGTCCTCGACCTCCAGACTGATGGCGGCGGTGACGCGCTGGTCTGACGCGGCCAGAAGCTTGTCCAGCGCGGCCGCCTGCCCTGCGGTGCGCGGAAAACCATCAAGGATCACACCCTTGGCCACATCGGGCTCTGCCATCCGGTCCTTCAGGATCGCCAGCACGATGTCGTCATTGACCAGTTGCCCGGCCTCCATCACGGCCTTGGCCTTCCTGCCCGCCTCGGTTCCCGCAGCCACCGCCGCACGCAGCAGGTCGCCGGTCGAAAGCTGGATCAGACCGAAGTCTTCCTCCAGCATCCGCGCCTGGGTGCCCTTGCCCGCGCCGGGGGGGCCGAGAAGGATAAGGACGGGACCCACCGGTCAGGCCTTGTTCATGCGGTTGGCGATCAGGTCATCGACCACCGACGGATCGGCCAGCGTCGAGGTGTCGCCCAGTGCGCCAAAGTCGTTCTCGGCGATCTTGCGCAGGATGCGGCGCATGATCTTGCCGGACCGGGTCTTCGGAAGGCCCGGGGCCCACTGGATCAGGTCGGGCTTGGCAATCGGGCCGATCTCGGTCCGAACCCAGGCCTCAAGCTTCTTGCGCAGGTCCTCGGTCGGCTCGATCCCTTTCATCAGGGTGACATAGGCGTAGATGCCCTGCCCCTTGATGTCGTGCGGGTAGCCCACCACGGCCGCCTCGGCGACAGCCTCATGCGCGACCAGCGCGGATTCGACTTCCGCCGTCCCCATCCGGTGACCCGAGACGTTGATCACGTCATCGACCCGCCCGGTGATCCAGTAATAGCCGTCCGCATCGCGGCGGCAGCCGTCACCGGTGAAGTAATAGCCTTTGTACTGGCTAAAGTAGGCTTCCTCGAAACGGGCATGGTCACCCCACAGCGTCCGCATCTGTCCCGGCCAGCTGTCGGCAAAGCACAGCACTCCTTCGGTCTCGACCGCGTCCTGCACCTTGCCCGAGGCCGCATCCAGCACTACCGGCTGCACGCCGAAGAACGGCACCGTGGCCGAACCGGGCTTGGTCGGGATCGCGCCCGGCAGCGGCGTCAGCATGTGGCCGCCGGTTTCGGTCTGCCAGAACGTGTCGACGATCGGCAGCTTTCCCTTGCCGACATGGGTGTTGTACCAGGCCCAGGCCTCGGGGTTGATCGGCTCGCCGACCGAACCCAGAAGCTTCAGGCTGGAGAGATCGTGCTTCTCCACCCACTCCGGCCCCAGACCCATCAGGCTGCGGATAGCGGTCGGCGCGGTGTAGAACTGGCTGACCTTGTGCTTGGCGCAAACCTCCCAGAACCGGCCCGCATCGGGATAGTTCGGCACGCCTTCGAACATCAGCGTCGTGGCCCCGTTCGAAAGCGGGCCATAGACGATATAGCTGTGGCCGGTGACCCAGCCGACGTCGGCGGTGCACCAGAAAATATCGCCGTCATGGTAGTCGAAGGTGATCTGCTGCGTCATCGAGGCATAGACCAGATATCCGCCCGTCGTATGCACCACGCCCTTCGGTTTCCCCGTCGACCCCGAGGTGTAGAGGATGAACATCGGGTCTTCCGCGCCGACCTCGACATAGGGGCAATAGGGCTTGGCCGCCGCCATCTCGGCATTCAGGTCGAAGTCCCGGCCCTCGACCCACGAGGTCTGGTCGCCGGTGCGCTTGACCACAAGCACCTTCACCTTGTCCGAACAATGCAGCAGCGCCTTGTCGGTATTGTCCTTCAGGCCCGTTTTCTTGCCCGCCCGCGGTGCCCAGTCGGCGGTGATCACCAGCTTGGCGTCGCTGTCGTTGATCCGGTTCGCCAAGGCGTCGGGGGAAAAGCCGCCGAAGACGATGGAATGGATCGCGCCCACCCTTGTGCAGGCCAGCATCGCATAGGCGGCCTCGGGGATCATCGGCATGTACAGGACCACGCGGTCGCCCTTGGTCACGCCATGCGCCTTCAGCACGTTGGCCAGCCGACAGGTCTGCTCCAGAAGCTCGCGATAGGTGATGTGGCGGGCAGGCGTCTTCGGATCATCCGGCTCCCAGATGATCGCGGTCTGGTCGGCACGAGTCAGCATGTGGCGGTCGATGCAGTTGGCGCTGACGTTCAGGGTCCCATCCTCGAACCACTTGATCGAGATATTGCCCGGCGCGAACGAGGTGTTCTTGACGCGGGTGTAGGGCCGGATCCAGTCGACCCGCTGACCTTCGCCCCCCCAGAACGCCTCGGGGTCCGCCACCGAGGCCGCATAGCGCGCCGCATAGGTTTCGGCATCCACATGAGCTTTCGCCACGAAGTCGGGCGAAGCGGGGTAAACGGTTTTCAAGGCAGTCTGGTCGGTCATCTCTCTCTCCTCCCGAGTCGGGTGTGGGCCAACACCCCGAAGTGCCGTAAGGCTGGTCAGGAACTTCTCATTCCGGGGGCACTTTAACACTAAGTAAAGATTTTCGTAACCCCATAATTTCAAAGTATAAATCTGTAAATTAGTTTACCGTTTGGCGGTCATTCTTGTAAACTGTGGAAAATCCGGCCCAGCAATGCCGTGCGATTTCAACCCCCTAACGCTCACGCGGCTGTGATCAGACGCGCCTGCCTTCGCAACGGCAGCCGAAGCGTCATCCTCAAGCATCTGGACCCGTCTCGGCGGCGTCGGCCGCAGAAAGAGGCAAGTAGACTCAGGAGGAGGAAGTTCGGCAGTGGTCGCGGCGATGCCGTCACGGACCTGCGTGTCCGGATCGCCCAGCAGATCGCGGTCTTCCGACCGGGAGCGCCACCGCCTTTGTCCGCGAGACTTGATCGCCGTGCCTGGACTGCCTACAGTTTTTGGGCGGAGGCCAGCGGATCATGATCTCCGGCGTCTAGGGTCAGACGGCGCGGCTCACCGCATCCGCCGCGGGCCCTCGATGACTGTGACAAAGAGTTAACAGAAAGTTAAACTTCACAGGCGAACTATTTCACAGAAATCGCCAAACTTTGCCTCAATCTGCTTCTAGCTCATCCCTCGCTACAATAATACTATAGAGGGGTGGACAAGGGTGCAGGCAATCGTATTGCCAGCTGCCATGCATGGGGCCGTCATCGGGACCTATCGGCTGGACCAGGCGGATCTAGTTCCGGGCCCGGGGGCGCAGGAGAGCATGCCTGCCACTGTGGCCGCGCTCTGGAGCGTTGTGCGCCGGGTCGATACTGCCCGGATCATGGTTCTGCACCACCGCGACCGCCTTTGGGTCGCGACCGGAAGCCTGCTGGTCGAGGGTCAGAAGGGGCTGAACGTCGGCTTCCTGATGCCGACGCTGCGCGCCGAAATGACCGATGTCGAAGGTGCGGGCCTGCCGCCCGTCCGACTGGAAGGCGACGCGCGCAAAGTGCTCTGGGGTCTTGCCGCTCGCATCGCCCGGGTCGAGGAGACGCGCGTGTTTCTTCTCGATACCGGAGAGGTCATGCCGATCCGCGTCAGCCGCGACGGCTTTGCCCTCCCGTCCGGGATCGAACCAGGTGCTGTCAGGTCAGCCATTCATGCGGCGATCGAGGCGGGACGCAGCGTCCGCTACAGTCTGGGCGAGGACAGGGAAACCGGCTGGGGTCCACAGCATTGCCTCGCCACCCTCTTCGGCGACACAGAGCCTGGCCCGGACATCCGCATCGCGGGCGATCTTTGGCCCGCATCCGCCCCCGAGGCGGCACGCCTGGAAGATTTTGCCCTGGCGCTGACGCTTGCAGACCAGCTCGCGGTGCTTGGCCCCGATCCCGACGGTCGGCTTGTGGTGCTTGGGGCCACGGCGCAGCCCTTGGCAACGGTAACGAAAGACACGGACGCCTGGGTGGTCCGCGTCCAGCAATCGAAGGTACGGTGATGATCAGCACGGCAATTGAACGCAAGTCGGGGGCAAAGGGCGACATGGTGATCGCCGGTCAGCCGCTTAGCCGGTTCCTTGCGGGATCGTCCGAACAGACGGATGTCAGCGCGCATCGGCTGGCGGCGCATCTTGCGTCGATCAAGGCCTTGCTGGCCCGGCTGGAAGATCTGGCTGTGCCGGAACGTCAGGGCGTCGTCGCCAAGCTGACCAAGGACGTGGCGACCTTCCGGGCCCACGTGTCGCTGATCGGTCAGGTAAAGGCCGGCAAGACCAGCCTGACCAATGCCCTGACCGGCATGCCCGAGATGCTTCCCTCGGATGTGAACCCCTGGACCTCGGTGGTGACCTCGATCCACGTCAACACGCCAAAGCCGCGCGGGTCGGATGCCGTCTTCACCTTCTACACCGAAGAGGACTGGGCCGGGTTGACCGAAGACGGCGGGCCCTTGGGCAAACTGGCTCAGCGCGCCAACTTCGAGGCCGAGCTGGAAGAAATGCGCGACCAGATCCGCGAAATGCGCAGCAAGGCCGAAGCCCGGCTTGGGGCCAACTTCGGGCTGCTCCTCGGGTCGCAGCACCAGTTCCGGGGCTTTGGCCCGGCACTTCTGGAGAAGTATGTCTGCCTTGGTGATGAAAGTCAGGTCGGCCAGACCGCAGGTCGCTATGCGGATCTGACAAAATCCGCCGATCTCTACATCGACTCACCCGAGTTCGTGCTGCCGACCACCATCAGCGATACCCCCGGCGTCAACGACCCCTTCCTGGCCCGCGAACGCGCCACGCTGGCGACTTTGGGCAAATCCGACATCTGCGTCATCGTGCTGAGCGCCAACCAGGCTTTCAGCACCGTCGATCTGGCGCTGATGCGCGTGCTGATGGCGATGAAGGCGGAACAGATCGTGCTGTTCGTGAACCGCGTGGACGAGCTGGAGGATCCCGACACCCAGATCCCCGAGATCGACGCCTTCATCCGCGGCGTTTTGCAGTCCAAGGGAATCAAGACCCGCGTCCCGATCATCTTCGGCAGCGCTGCCTGGGCCGCGCTTGCGCAGCTGGGGGACGACGCCTCGATCAGCCGATCGTCGGTCGGACGCCTGATGCTTCTGGCCGAGGCCCGGGCGAGCCGTGCAAGTCGGGCGACGCCCGGCGACCGGCTGCATCTGGGGCAACCGCCCTACAGCACCGACAAGGTGCATGACCTGTCCGGCTTGAACGAGCTGAAGAGCCTGATCACGCACAAGTCGGTGCTGAATATCGGCGCACCCTTCGCCGCGGACATGCTGATCCGGGCGACGGACGTGGCGATGCAGTCGATCGTGATCCTGTCCCAGACCATGGACGGCGATCTGCAGATCAAGCCCGGCCTGGACATGCGGGCGATGATCGCGCGCCTGCAGCGTCTCCAGCAGGGCCTGGACGTCGATTTCCCGCAGCTGACCGCCACCATCACCGAGCACATGCTCATGAAGATGTCGGTCGCCTTCCGCGAGTTCATCCTCCGCGAAACCGCAAAGCTGCGGGACATGTCGCTGGCCGGGCAGCGGCTGTCGAACTGGACGCCGGACACCGATGTGCTCCGCACTGATCTCAACAACGCCTATCACGTCTTCGCAACCGAGATGAGCGCCGACATCGGGGCAATCTACGAACGGACGGCAAAGTCCATCGGCGAGATCTATGCAGAAATCCTGGACGGACAAAGCCAGCTCTTTTCGGTCAAGGCCCCGCACATTTCCGAGCCGCGCACGCCATCAACCCTGATGCGGACGATGAGCTTTGATCTGAAGACAACCTGGATTGGCGGATGGCTGGCCAAGGCAACGGGACCCGGGGCGATGATCAATCGCCTGAACGATCTTGTCACTGCCGAGATGGTCAACTTTCTGGATGAGATTCGCGACGATCATATTCGAGGTTATGTCCAGACCGCGAAAGACAATCTGCAAAACTTCCTGACCGACCATCTGGAAACTCTGCAAAAGATTTCGGCAATGGATGGAACCGCGCGGGGAACGCATGCGCGGCAAAAACTGGGAATCGAAATTGAAGTGAAGCAGCGCCTGGTATCGCTGAAAGGTCTGCTATCCGAATTGCAGGCGCAGACCGATACCATTGTCTCTGATTTCCGGCTGAGACGGAAATGAGCGCGAAAATCTCCGAACGCGCCCGCAACTACCTGGCGGCCTGGCACTCACGCCGGCCGGCCTTTGCGACGATGGGCGAATTCAGCTCGGGCAAGTCGGCGCTGCTGAACTGTCTCCTCGGTCGCACGCTTTTGCCGACCCGGGCGACGGCCACCGACATGCCGGCAATCTGGATCACCCACGGCAAGACCGAGACGATCCGGGGCCTGAGCTTCAACGGTCACCTCGTCACGCTTTCGATGGACGATCTCGCCGAAGGCAGGGCGATGCAGTATCTCTGCGTCCGGATCGAGACCTCGGCCGAAATTCTTGCGCAGGTCGATGTCATTGATACCCCTGGCATTTCCGACCCGCGCATGACAACCGGAATCGTGGAAGAGATGGCCCGGCACGTCGACTTCGTCGTCTGGTGTTCGCCGATGAATCAGGCCTGGCGGCAGACTGAACGGGCGTTCTGGGCGTCACTGCCCCAAAGCGCCAAGTCCGGAAGCCTGCTTGCATTGACCCGGGCCGACCTGATGAGCAGGCCGAAGGATATCGAAAAGGTGGTCCGGCGCTGCGTTGCCGAGACAGATGGCAGCTTTGCGGCGGTCCTGCCCATCGCAGCACCCTTGGCGATTGAGGCCGGGATTGCAGCCACGGCTGAAGAGCGTGACCTTCTGTTGCAGGCCAGCGGGGTCCCAGCCTTTACTGAAACGCTGCGGGATTCGGTGATCGAAGCCGCAAAGAAATGCGCAGCCAGGCCGAGTATAACAGAGCCCGCCGTGCTGAAAATCCTGCCCCTGACAAAGGAAATGCTTGAACCCGCTGAGGTTCCGCAAAAAAAGGCAAAGAAATCCAGTCCGAAGGCGCAATCTCCCAAGGTTTCGCGGAAAACAAAAACTCAACCGTTTGCCCTGTTGGATGCAGCCAAAAACTTCCCAAGAAATGAGCATGGATTGGACATAATCCGCCATCTTATGACCCAATTAACCAAGGATAAAACCATTGGTGTCGAGCATCGGACCGTATTGGCCCGGGCACTGACGGTGGGTGATGCGGGTGATTTGGTAATGGAGCGGCTCATGAAGCAGGTGGAGAATGAAATTCAAGACTTTGCTGACGGCCCTTGGTGTGACCTCCGTCGGTAGATCATCGGAAAAGATGGCGGATCAATCGACCGCCACAGGCAATGAAACTGAGGGAATGGCCCTCGAAGGGAAAGAAGAAATGGCAATCGACCTTAAAGGACTGAATGATATCTCCGGCTTCATCGCCGGCTGCCTGGTGGACAGCGACACCGGCCTGATGATGGCTTCGGAAGGCAGCGGTGCGTTCGACATCGAGGCTGCGGCCGCGGCGAACACCGAAGTGGTGAAAGCCAAGCGGAACGCCATCGCGATGCTCAAGCTGGGCGACCACATCGAAGACATCCTGATCACGCTGGGCAAGCAGTACCACCTGATCCGCCCGATGGAAAAGACCCCGGCCGTCTTCATGTACGTGGCCCTGGACCGCAAGGCGGCGAACCTTGGCATGGCACGGGTGCAGGTCAAGAACGTCGAGCAAACCCTGTCGTTCTGATCCCGGAACGCGTCTCCGGCAGCCGGTTTCCCCGGCTGCCGGAGACGTCACGGCCGCAAAACCGCCCGGCCGACTGGTGTCGCGCTGGGGGTCAGGCCCCATGCACTGCGGGAAGCTGCCGCATCGGCAAGTTTCAGGCTCCGCTACGGACGGCGGCGCTTTCGGACGACCGAGAACCGGCCTCCCGACCCCCACCACTTGCATGGTCGCTGACACCGGCCCACCGACGTTCCCCCCTTCCCCCCGCCCCCCGGCCCGTGCAAATTGCGCGACATGGCCGAGCCGAAAGACCAGCTTCCCGAACCCGACCGCCTTGAAGGCGCCCCCCATCCGCGGGAAACGCGGGTCCTCTTCGGCCATGCCGCCGCCGAGGCCGAGCTGCTGCGTGCCCAGCAATCAGGCCGTCTGCACCACGCTTGGATGCTGTCCGGCCCGAAAGGTGTCGGCAAGGCGACGCTGGCATGGCGCATGGCGCGTTTCCTTCTGGCGACCCCGCCCGATGACGGCGGCATGTTCGCCCCGCCACCCCCTGAAACGCTGGACATCCCAGACAGCCACCCGGTCGCCCGCCGCCTGTTGCAAGGGGCCGAGCCGCGGCATTACCTCCTCCGGCGCGGTCCGAATGAAAAGGAAACCGCACTGTCGCAGGTGATCTCTGTCGACGATGTGCGCAAGATGAAAAGCTTTTTCGCCCTGTCCGCAGCCGACGGCGGCCATCGCACGGCGATCGTCGACAGCCTGGATGAAATGGGGCCCGCCGCCGCCAATGCCCTTCTGAAACTTCTGGAAGAACCCCCTGCAAACGTGACGTTTTTCCTGATCGCGCACCAACCCGCGCGGCTTTTGCCCACCATCCGCTCGCGCTGCCGCGAACTTCGTCTGACACCGCTTGCGCCGCAGGAACTGGCGGACGCGCTTACTCAGGCCGGGGGCGAGATTGAACCCGAGGATCGCGCTGCACTCGCCGAACTGTCCGGCGGCTCGGTGGGTGAGGCGTTCCGGCTGACCAACCTTGACGGGCTGAAACTCTATACCGCCCTGATCCGCCTGTTCGCCACCCTGCCGCGCCTTGACCGGCCGCAGGCCCTGGCCCTGTCCGAACTTGCCGCCGCCCGTGGCGCTGCCGAAACCTTCGACCTCCTCGTCACACTCATCGACCTGGCGCTGGCCCGGCTCGCCCGCTTTGGCGTGACCGGTCAGCTGCCGCCCGAGGCCGCCAAGGGCGAAGCCCAGCTTCTGCAGCGCCTGTCGCCAGATCCCATCGCCGCCCGCGCTTGGGCCGACCTTGCGCAAACGCTCGCCGCCCGCGCCCGGCGCGGCAAGGCCGTCAACCTTGACCCTGCCGCGCTTCTGATGGATATGCTCCTGAAGGTCGACGAGACGGCGGGGAGCCTCGCCTTGAGGTAAGCCGAAATGTCCCCCACTGCCCTTGATCTGGTCGACAGCCACTGTCACCTGGACTTCCCCGACCTGATCTCTGAGACCGCCGAGATCATCGCCCGCGCCCGCGCTGCCGGGGTGAACCGGATGGTGACGATCTGCACGCGCCTCAAGAATGAACCACGTGTCCGCGCCCTGACCGAGGCCCATGCGGAAGTCTTCTACGCCGCCGGCATCCACCCGATGAGCGCGCATGAGGAACTCCCGGTCACGGTCGACCAGCTTGTCGCCTTCGCCCGCCACCCGCGTTTTGTCGGCATCGGCGAAACCGGCCTCGACTACCACTACACCGCCGAGACCAAGGCGATCCAGCAGACCAGCCTGCGGCTGCACATCGAGGCTGCACAGGAAACCGGCCTGCCGCTGATCATCCATTCGCGCGACGCCGATGAGGACATGGAGGCGATCCTGGCCGAAGGCATGCGCGCCCGGCCCTACAGTTGCGTCATGCACTGCTTTTCCTCCGGCCCCCGCCTTGCCGAAGCCGCGCTGGAGATGGGCTTCACCCTGTCGATCTCCGGCATCGCTGCCTTCCCCAAGTCGCAGGACCTGCGGGACATCTTCGCGAAAGCCCCGCTGGACCGGCTGATCCTGGAAACCGACAGCCCCTACCTTGCGCCGCCGCCCCATCGCGGCAAGCGCAATGAGCCATCTTACGTCGCCCATACCGCGCGGGCGATGGCACCGGTCTTCGGCCTCAGCCTGGAGGACTTCGCCGCCCTCACCACGGCGAACTTCGACCGCCTCTTCCCCCGCGCTGCCCGCGCCGCACAGGCTGCGTGATGGCCAGGCTCACCTTCACCATCCTCGGCTGCGGCTCCTCGGGCGGGGTCCCGCGCCTGGGCGGCATCTGGGGCGACTGCGACCCCACGAACCCGAAGAACCGCCGCCGCCGCTGTTCGATGCTGATCACGCGTGAGGCCGCCGAGGGCGTGACCCGCGTCCTGATCGACACCTCGCCCGACATGCGTGAGCAGCTGCTCGATGCCCAAGTCGGAGCGCTGGACGGCGTCGTCTACACCCACAGCCATGCCGACCATATGCACGGCATCGACGATCTGCGGCAGGTGGTGTTCAACCAGCGCCAGCGCCTGCCGGTCTGGGCCGATGGCCCGACACAAGAGGCGCTCCTGTCGCGCTTCGGTTACGCCTTCGTCCAGCCCGAAGGCTCACCCTATCCGCCGATCCTTGACCTCCACACCATCGACGGCCCGGTCACCGTGCCCGGTGCCGGCGGCCCGGTCACCCTGACCCCGTTCCGCGCCGACCACGGCAGCATGGACGCGCTTGGCTTCCGCATCGGCCCCTTGGCCTACCTGCCCGATGCCGTCGACATCCCGGCGGAAAGCTGGCCGGTGCTGACCGGCCTCGATTGCTGGATCGTCGACGCGCTCCGCCGCAAGCCGCACCCGACCCATGCGCATCTGGACATGACCCTCGGCTGGATCGCCCGCGCCAAGCCCGCCCGCGCGGTCATCACCAACATGCATGTCGATCTCGACTACGCGACCCTCTGCGCCGAGCTTGCCCCCCATATCACGCCCGCCTTCGACGGCATGACCATCACCTATGACAACCAGCCCTGACCCCAGATCTTTCTCTTCCGCAAATATCCCACGGGTGCGTCCATTGAGTGCGCCATTGGTTCGAGCACCAATGGACGCGGGGGGTGTGAAACTCCCGGTCCGACGCCTGCCATGAGCGCCCTTCTCGACGTCATTCTCCCGGTCTTTCTGGTCATCGGCTTCGGCTACGCCGTGGTCCGGGCCAACTTCATGGCCGAAACCGCCATCGACGCCCTGATGCGGTTCGCGCAGAACTTCGCGGTGCCCTGCCTCCTCTTCCGGTCCATCGCGCATCTCGACCTGTCGGCGGCCTATGATCCCGGATTGATGACCAGCTTCTACGTCGGGGCCTTCGCGGGCTTCTTCGCCTGCTTCTTCGGGGCGATGTACCTCTTCGGCCGCGCGATGCCCGACGCGGTCTCGATCGGCTTTGCCGGGCTTTTCTCGAACTCGCTGCTCCTCGGCCTCGCCATAACCGAGCGCGCCTACGGGACCGAGGCGCTGCAGGGCAACTACGCGATCATCTCGCTGCATGCGCCGCTGCTCTATGGCTTCGGCATCGCGCTGATGGAATGGGCGCGGACGCGCGGAGATGGGCTGTCAGGCACGGCTCTGCTGGGCCAAATCGCCCGCGCGATCCTGTCGCAGTCGCTGGTGATCGGCATCCTGCTGGGTTTTGCGGTGAATCTGGCCGGGAACCCGCTGCCGGGATTCTTCTGGTCCGCCGTCGACATGATCACCCGCGCTGCGATCCCCGTCGCGCTGTTCGGCCTGGGCGGCGTCCTCGTCCGCTACCGGATCGAGGGCAACATCGGGCCGGTCCTTCTTGTCACCTTCGCATCGCTGATCCTGCATCCCGCCGTGACCTGGGTCCTGGCGACGCAGGTCTTTTCGGTCGGGACCGATGCCTTGCGGTCGGCCGTCGTCACCGCCGCGATGGCGCCCGGCGTGAACGCCTACATGTTCGCGCACATGTACGGCGTCGGAAAGCGGGTCAACGCCTCGGCGGTGCTGGTGGCAACGGCTCTGTCGATCCTGACAGCCTGGGGCTGGCTGCACATCCTGCCCTGACGCTCCGGGCCGCGTTCAGCGCCCCGTCACGCCCCGCAGCCGGTCCGACCGCCGACGTAGCAGCTCGACCGAGGCCAGAAGCAGGGTCGAGATCACCACAAGGATCGTCGCCACCGCCAGGATCGCCGGACTGATCGCCTCACGGATGCCGTTGAACATCTGGCGCGGGATGGTCTGCTGGTCGGGGCCTGCGATGAACAGGACCGCGACCACCTCGTCGAACGAGGTGACAAAGGCGAACAGCGCGCCCGAGATGATGCCGGGCAGGATCAACGGCATGATCACCTTGAAGAAGGTCGTGCGCGGATTGGCCCCCAGCGACTGCGCCGCACGGATCAAGGATTGGTCGAACCCCGACAGCGTCGCCGTCACCGTGATGATCACGAAGGGGATGCCCAGCACGGCGTGGGCCACGATCACGCCAAGATGCGAATTGGCCAGGCAGCCCTTTTCCGACAGCGCCCAGCCGAAGATCAGCGCCATTCCACTATCGGGGGCCACGCAGGCCTTGGCGAAGAAGAAGCTCATCCCCACGGCGATGATGATGATCGGCACGATCATCGGGCTGATCAGCAGTGCCATGATCAGGCGACGATAGGGCATTTCCGGCCGCGACAGCCCCAGTGCGGCGACGGTGCCCAGCACGGTCGCGAGGATTGTCGCCCAAAGCCCGACCCAGAACGAGTTCTTCGCTGCCTGCACCCAGGTCGCCCGCTCCCACACGGCGGACCACCAGGTGTTGTCGCGAACCGTTTCCGGTGCCGGATGGCCAAGCGTCAAAAGCGTGTCGTACCAGCGCAGCGAATAGCCTGTCGGGTCAAAGGACAGCATCTTCTCGGTGAAGGTGAAATAGGGCTCGGCGTTGAACGACAGCGGGATCACGATCAGGATCGGCGCGATCAGGAACAGGAACACCAGCCCGCAGATCACGAGGTAGGTGTAGTACCAGATCCGCTCCAGGGGCGATGCATAGGTCGGAAGTGCCATCTCGTTACCCCAGTTTCAGCCGGTCGATGCCGACCAGGCGGTCGTACAGCCAGTACAAGAGCAGGATCGCCGCCAGCAGCATCCCGGCAATCGCCGCAGCCAGCGACCAGTTCGATTTCGTCATGTGGAAGCTGATGAGGTTCGAGATCAGCTGCCCGTCCGCCCCGCCGACCAGCGCGGGCGTGATGTAGTAGCCCACCGCCAGAATGAAGACGAGAAGCGAGCCGGCCGCGATCCCCGGCAGGGTCTGCGGCAGGTAGACCCGGCGGAAGGTGGTCCAGCTGGTGGCCCCAAGGGACCGCGCAGCACGGGCGTAGGATGGCGGGATCACCCGCATCACCGAATAGAGGGGCAGGATCATGAACGGTAACAGCACATGCGTCATCGCGACGATGGTGCCGGTCATGTTGTACATCATGCTCAGCCGTCCCTCGTCGGTGATCAGGCCGATGCCGACCAGAAGGTCGTTGACGATCCCCTGTTCCTGCAGAAGTGCGATCCACGAGGTGGTCCGCACCAGAAGCGAGGTCCAGAACGGCAAAAGCACCATGATCATCAGCAGGGACGACTTCGCCATCGGCAGCGTGGCCAGAAGATGCGACACCGGAAAAGCCAGCAGCAGGCAGATCACCGTGATGATGCCCGAGACCAGGAAGGTCTTGAAGAACAGGTAGAGGTAGATCCTCTCGTTATCCTCGCCCCGCGCCCAGCCGTCATCGTTCAGCTTCATGTCCGAGGCGACCTTGTAGAACTCGGCCGTGTAGACGTGGGACGCCGATGCCATGCCGCGCCAGAGGGCCGGTTTGCCCCAGTCGGCATCCACCGCCACAAGCGAGGTCTTGAACGGCGCGGTCAGATTGGCCGCCTCGCGCGCGCCCTTCTTGAAGAGACTGATCGTGCCGGGAACCGAATAGTTGATCCGCGTCCCGGCGATGCCGGTGGTCTTCTCGGTCTGCATCCGGGCCAGATCGGACACGAGTGCGGCAAAGGCCTCTTCCGGCGGATTGGCCGGGTCGAACCCGGGGTTTGCCTGGAACCATGCGACAAGTGCGGGGGAAGACGAGGCAAAGCCGTCATGCTCGAACGACCGTTTCAGCATGTAGCCGATCGGGACCAGAAAGGTCAGCAGGACGAAGACCAGAAGCGGCAGCACCAGAAAGAACGCGCGGCGCTTTGCCCGGGCTTGCGCGGCGACAAGGGCTTCTTTCAGCGGTCGGCCGTCAGCGGTGGTCAGAAGTTCGGGGGTCGCCTCGGCCATGCCTGCCTCACGAGGGATAGGTTCGGGCGCGGGATGGTCCCGCGCCCGAGGTCGATGCTTACTGCGCCAGCCAGGCCTGGAAGCGCTCGTTCAGTTCTGCGTCGTGGTCGACCCAGAAGTCTGCCGAGGTTTCCAGCGCGTTGCCGAGGTTCTCCGGAGCGGTCGGCAGATGGGGCGCCATCACGGTCTTGCCGTCCTTGAACACGATCGGTTCCGCGAACGAAGACTTGCGGGCCGGACCGTAGGAGATCTGCTGGGCTTGCGCGCGCAGGCCTTCGGTCGAGGTCGCGTACTTGATGAACTCCATCGCGAGGTCCTTGTTCGGCGCACCCTTCGGCACGACGTACATTTCGTTCTCGTAGATCTGGCCATCCCAGACGATCTGGAAGGGCTTGCCCTCGTCCATCGCGGCCGCGAAGATCCGGCCGTTGTAGGCGGTGGTCATCACGACTTCGCCGTCAGCCAGCAGTTGCGGCGGCTGCGCACCGGCTTCCCACCAGACGGTTTCGGCCTTGATGGTGTCCAGCTTGGCAAATGCGCGGTCAACGCCTTCGGGCGTGTCAAGAAGCGCATAGACTTCGCCCGCCGGGACGCCGTCACCCAGCAATGCGAATTCCAGAACCGCCTTGGCGCCCTTCTTCAGGCCGCGCTTGCCGGGGAACTTCTCGAGGTTGAAGAAGTCGGCAGCCGTGGTCGGGACTTCGCCGGTGAACTTCGAGGTGTCAAAGGCGAACACGTTCGACCAGATGTCGGTCGACACGCCGCATTCGGTGACCGCGCCGGCCAGGAAGTCTTCGGCGGCCGGGGTGCCGTCAGCGCCCGCGGGCAGCGACGCCACGTCGATCGGCTCCAGGATGCCTTCGTCGCACAGACGGATCGCGTCGGCATATTCGACCGAGGCCACGTCGACGGTGACGTTGCCGGCTTCGACCATCGCCTTGATGGCCGGGGCCGGGTTGTCGCTGTCGACCATGATCGTCGCATTGCCGGTGGCAGCCGCCCAGGGCTTCACATGGGCTTCGTTCTGGGCCGCACCATAGGCACCGCCCCAGGACATGACCGTCACGTCGGCATTGGCGGCAAAGCCAAAGCTGACCAAGGCGGTCGTCAGGATGAGGGTCTTCTTCATTCGCAAGCTCCCTAGGTTGAACTGAAGTTTCATTGCTCTTTTCCGACCGGGGGGCAGCCCCCCGCACGGTATCAGGGGTCGAGCGCGCGGGCATCCTGGGGATGCCAGCCCACCTTGATCTTCTGGCCGGGCGACAGCTTGGTCTGTCCCAGCGTATTGCGCATCTTCATCACGAACTCGTTCGAGCCCGCGACCTTCAGGACCGCGCGCAGGATGTCGCCCATGTAGATGACCTCGACCACTTCGGCCTCGATCGTATGGGCGCCGGGCGGCATCATCTCGGGCTTGAACTCCACCCGTTCGGGGCGGATCGAGACCAGCGTCTTGTCGCCCTTTTGCTTGACGTTGACCGCGGTGGCGTCGATCAGCTCGCCCGTGGGCAGACGCACCAGCGCGCGGTCGCCGTTCAGTTCCTCGATGGTGCCCAGAAGCTTGTTGTTCTCGCCGATGAACTGGGCGACGAAGCTGTTGTCGGGGCGTTCGTAAAGATCGGACGGAGGGGCCAGCTGCTGGATGCGGCCGTCGTTGAAGACGGCGACGCGGTCCGACATGGTCAAGGCCTCGCCCTGGTCGTGGGTCACGTAGACCACGGTGATACCCAGGTTCTCGTGCAGGTGCTTGATCTCGAACTGCATGTGTTCGCGCAGCTGCTTGTCCAGGGCACCCAGCGGTTCGTCCATCAGCACCAGTTTGGGGTCGAACACCAGCGCCCGCGCCAAGGCGATCCGCTGCTGCTGGCCGCCCGAAAGCTGCGCCGGCCGGCGGTTCGCAAAGGCCCCCATCTGCACCATGTCCAGGGCGCGCTTGATCTTCGCCTCGCGCTCATCCTTGCCCATGCCGCGGACTTCCAGCGGGAAAGCCAGGTTTTCGCCCACCGTCATGTGCGGAAACAACGCGTAGTTCTGGAACACCATGCCGATCCCGCGCTTGTGCGGCGGCACCTCGTTGATGTTCACCCCATCCAGCCGGATTTCGCCATGCGTTGCCGTCTCGAACCCGGCCAGCATCATGAGGCAAGTGGTCTTGCCCGACCCCGACGGCCCGAGCATCGTGAGAAACTCGCCCTTGCCGATCGACAGATTCAGGTCCTTCACAACGAGCGTGACGCCGTCATAGCTTTTCTGCACGTGCTCAAACGCGACGAAGGCGTCGTTGCGGGGCTCTTGCGTCACCCATGTCTCCCTGATGGTTCCGGGGCTTCTCGCCCTCTGGCTTGATTCGACTAAACCGAAAGCCGCCCCCCATTGCAACGCACTTTTTCGACGTCAAACGGCACTTTGGCGACCTGTTTGGGCCAGATTGCGCCGCTCCGGGAATATCGCACAGGATTGCGCGCTTCGGCAGTCGATCTGCCTGCATTTGACGCAAGAAAAGGATGCAATCCTGCGGCGAGTCGGGGCCGGAAAGGCGAAGGGCGCGGGGTTTCCCCTGCGCCCTTGGCTTTGTCCAGCGAACCCTGGTGCGGATGAAAAGACTCGAACTTTCACTCCGGTTAAGGAACAGCGACCTCAACGCTGCGCGTCTACCAATTCCGCCACATCCGCATGTGGGCCCGGTTTGGACGCCCGCTATCTAGCGGCAGTCGCGCAGGATGAAAAGGGGCTTTTTCGCCGTCCCTCACCTCTCCGTCAGGTGTAGCTGACCACCTCGATCTCGATCCCGTTGGATTCGACAAAGTAGAACCGCCGCCCCGGTTCATAGTCGGCGTGGTTACCCGGCACGAAACCGGCCGCCTTCACCCGAGCCTCGGTGGCCACGATGTCATCGACCACCACCGGGATATGATTCAGCGCAGCGCGCGTGCGATAGCTTTCCTGCCGCGCCGCCTCGGGCTTGCCGTAGCTGAAAAGCGCCAGGTACGAGGTCTCGTCCCCCACATGCACCGTGCGCCCGGTCGTCATGCCCGGCCCCGCCCAGCGAACCTTCCAGTCAAACAGCGCGCACAGCGTCGCCGCTGCCGCATCCGGGTCCGCCACCGTGACGTTCACGTGTTCAAGTCTTGCCATTTCGTCCTCCTGTTTGGCCGCGTCCGATCGCGCACCATTGCCAAGCTCGACTCGCTGTGTAATTTCTCAAGTTAACTTGAGATCAAGGGCTTTCTTGCCATGCGCCAGGGATTGACGATCGGCGAACTTGCGGACCGCTCCGGCCTCGCCGTCTCGGCCATCCGCTTTTACGAGACGCACGGAATCGTTCGCCCGCTGCGCAATCAAGGCGGCCACCGCCGCTATGGCAACGCAGACTTGCGGCGGCTGTCCTTTGCGATGATCGCCCAAAAGCTGGGCTTTCCCCTGGCCGAGATCGCCCGCCACCTGTCCGCCCTGCCTGCCGACCGCGCCCCCGACCGCCAGGACTGGGAACGCATCGCCACCGGCTTCCGGGCAAAGATCGCCCAGCGGATCGACGCCCTGCAGCAGCTGGCCGACAAGCTGGACGGCTGCATCGGCTGTGGGTGCCTGTCGCTGGACAAATGTTCGCTCTATAACCCTCAGGATCGGGCGGCCCGCAACGGACACGGCCCGCGGTATCTGATGGGCGACAGGCCCGAGGACAGCGATGGTTGACTGGACGCATATCCCGGGCCTGGCCCCCTACCCCGAGACCCTCGCGGCCATGGAGGCGCATGTCGCCGCGATGAACGCCGGGAAGGCGGGCGAGGCGATCTGGCTTCTGGAACACCCGCCGCTTTACACCTCCGGCACTTCGGCCAAACCCGCCGACCTGGTCGACCCCGACCGCTTTCCGGTCTACCCCGTCGGGCGCGGCGGGCAATACACCTACCACGGGCCGGGTCAGCGGGTGATCTACTGCATGCTGGACGTCAAGGCGCGCGGCGGCGACGTGCGCTGCTTTGTCCGCGACCTCGAACGCTGGGTCATCGACACCCTGGCCGAGTTCAACGTGACCGGAGAGATTCGCGATGGCCGGGTCGGCGTCTGGGTCCAGCGGCCTGACCGTCCCGGCCCGGATGGCCGCCCGACCGAGGACAAGATCGCCGCGATCGGCATCAAGCTGCGGCGCTGGGTCAGTTTCCACGGCATCTCGATCAACGTCGAGCCGGATCTGTCCCACTTCGACGGCATCGTTCCCTGTGGCATCCGTGAACATGGGGTCACCAGCCTTGTGGACCTTGGCCTGCCGGTGACGATGGCCGACCTCGACGCGGCATTGCTGTCGACTTTCGAACGGGCCTTCCAGCGCAGTTGCGCTGCGTAAGATGTCGCATAGCACCAAGATGCTATTGCATATCAACGCCCCCCAGCCCCATGTTCCGCTCGTGGGAGGCGCTGCGTTGCCCCCAGTTCAACACGAGGACACCATGAAGACGTTCATCCTTCTTGCCGTTGCTGCCGCTGCCATGGCCGCCCCTGCCTTCGCGGGCGATCCGGCTGCCGGCGAGGATACGTTCAAGAAGTGCAAGGCCTGCCATTCCGTGATCGCCCCCGACGGGACCGAAATCCAGAAGGGCGGCCGCACCGGCCCCAACCTTTACGGCGTCATCGGCCGTGGCATCGCGTCGGACCCCGACTTCAACTATGGCGAGTCGATCGCAGCCCTCGGTGCCACTGGCGCTGTCTGGGACGAAGCCAGCCTTGCGACCTACACCGCCGATCCCGCCGCCTACCTGAAGCAGGCCCTGGGAGACGATGCTGCCAAGTCGAAGATGTCCTTCAAGCTCGCCGCGGGTGGCGAAGATGTGGCTGCCTATCTCGCGTCCGTCGCCCAGTAAGGCGCCGCAGTGAAATATGATCGGGCGGCCCTGACCGGGCCGCCCTTTTGCATGTTCAGGGCTGTCGCATCAGTCCATCGCCGAAGGGATGGTCGATCACCATCCGCCACTCCCCGGCTGCATCCCGGGTCAGCACGGCGACGGACAAGGCGTGGAATGCCACGCCATCCGGTCCCTGCCCCTCCCAGTCCATCAGATGCAGGGCAGTGTCGCCGGACACGATCACTTCATGCCTGCCGGGCACGAAGGGAAATCCCGCTGCGACAAAGCCCGCAAACATTTCGGTCAGGGCAGCCTCGCCCATGACTGGGGCGCCGGGGGTGCCGACCACCACCGCGCCGGGTCGGTAGGTCGCCATGATTCCCGGCACATCGCCCGCCGCAAAGGACGCCATCATCCGCTCGATCACGGCCAATACCGCCGTTTCGTCGGTCGGTCCGGCCAATGCGGCAGAGCCCAGGGCCATCGCGCCAGCCATCAGAACCCCAACTGTCTTGTCTTTCATGTCATGCTCCTGTGTTTCATCGTGAAACTGTGCTACTCGCGGGCAGTGTCAGAAAATGGCAGTGGCTTGCCGATGCGCCTGTTTCGTCTGCTTTCGCTTCTGGATGCGCTGCGTCTGCGCCACGGCCCCGTGACGGCACGCCAGATCGCAGAGGTATGTGGCATCTCGCTGCGCACCGCCTACCGTGACATCGCCGACCTGCAGGCGATGGGCGCCCCGATCCGTGGCGAAGGCGGCGTCGGCTATGTTCTCGACCAGGGCTACTTCCTGCCGCCTCTCGGGCTTGCCAGCGATGAGCTTGATGCCCTGGCCCTTGGTGCCGGACTGGTGGCCGAGCGCGGGGACGCAGCCCTCGCAGATGCGGCGCGTCGTGCCTTGGCCAAGATCGCAGGGGCCAGTCACGCCGACCGGCGCTCTGATCTGGCGGAACCAGCCATCTCTGCCGGGCCGCAGACGCCGCCGATGACGGCACCCCATCTTGCCGCCATGCGGCAGGCTATCCGGTCCCGCCATCTTGCCGAAATCGACTACGTCTCGCTTTCAGGGGCACCAAGTTCACGGCGCGCCCGCCCGCTTGGCCTGACCCTCTTCGACCACGCCTGGCTTCTGACGATCTGGTGCGAGATCGCGCAGGATTTCCGCCACCTGCGCGCCGACCGGGTCACGCGGTTCCAGCCTCTGGATCAGCGATTCCGTCACGAATCCGGCAAGCGACTGTCCGACAGCCGCCAGCGTGAGGGTCATGCCCCCTTTCCCGCGCGCGAAATGGCAGGGAAAACGGCGTGATTTCTGCTCCCTGCGGCAAAGTCGTGCATTGCGACCTTGCGTGCGCGCGGCTAAAGACGGGATCACAAGGGAAACCGGGCGGCCCGTAAACGGGCAGCAAACGGCAACACGGAACGACCAAAGCGGAGGACGCCAATGGCGGACGCAGCCATCCACGGCCACGACGAACACCACAGACCCGGGTTCTTCACCCGCTGGTTCATGTCGACCAACCACAAGGACATCGGGATCCTCTATCTGTTCGTCGGCGGTTTCGTCGGCCTGATCGCAGCCGGGCGTCCAGTACATGTGTCAGGAAGGCGCGCGCTTCATCGCGGATGCCGGGGCGACCTGTACCCCGAACGGACACCTCTGGAACGTGATGATCACCTATCACGGCGTCCTGATGATGTTCTTCGTCGTGATCCCGGCGCTTTTCGGCGGCTTCGGCAACTACTTCATGCCGCTGCAGATCGGCGCGCCGGACATGGCCTTCCCGCGGATGAACAACCTGTCGTTCTGGCTTTATGTCGCCGGGACCTCGCTGGGTGTGGCCTCGATGCTGGCGCCGGGCGGTGGTGGCGACCTCGGCTCGGGCTTCGGCGGCGGCTGGGTCCTGTATCCGCCCCTGTCCACGACGGCCGAAGGCGGCTATGCGATGGACCTCGCGATCTTCGCCGTGCACCTCTCGGGTGCCTCGTCGATCCTGGGTGCGATCAACATGATCACCACCTTCCTGAACATGCGCGCGCCCGGCATGACCCTGCACAAGGTGCCGCTCTTCGGCTGGTCGATCTTCGTCACCGCCTGGCTGATCCTGCTGGCCCTGCCTGTGCTGGCCGGTGCGATCACCATGCTCCTGACCGACCGCAACTTCGGGACCACCTTCTTCACCCCCTCGGGCGGCGGTGACCCGATCCTGTATCAGCACATCCTGTGGTTCTTCGGGCACCCCGAGGTCTACATCATCATCATCCCGGCCTTCGGGATCATCTCCCAGGTCATCGCCACCTTCTCGCGCAAGCCGATCTTCGGCTACCTGCCGATGGTCTATGCGATGGTGGCGATCGGTGTCCTCGGCTTCGTCGTCTGGGCGCACCACATGTACACCGTCGGCATGTCCCTGACCCAGCAAAGCTACTTCATGCTGGCGACCATGGTCATCGCGGTGCCCACCGGTGTGAAGATCTTCTCGTGGATCGCGACGATCTGGGGCGGGTCGGTCGAATTCAAGACCCCGATGCTCTGGGCCTTCGGCTTCCTCTTCCTCTTCACCGTCGGCGGCGTGACCGGGATCGTCCTGTCGCAGGCCCCGGTGGACCGTGCCTACCACGACACCTACTACGTCGTGGCGCACTTCCACTACGTGATGTCGCTGGGTGCGGTCTTCGGGATCTTCGCCGGGGTCTACTTCTGGATCGGCAAGATGTCGGGCCGCCAGTATCCGGAATGGGCGGGCAAGCTGCACTTCTGGATGATGTTCATCGGCTCGAACCTGACCTTCTTCCCGCAGCACTTCCTGGGTCGCCAGGGCATGCCGCGCCGCTACATCGACTACCCCGAGGCGTTTGCCTACTGGAACTGGTTCTCCTCGGTCGGTGCGTTCCTTTCGTTCGCGTCCTTCGTATTCTTCATCGGCATCGTGTTCTACACGCTGCGTTGGGGCCAGCGAGTGACCGAGAACAACTACTGGAACGAATACGCCGACACCCTGGAATGGACCCTGCCCTCGCCGCCGCCCGAGCACACGTTCGAGCAGCTGCCCAAGCAGTCCGACTGGGACAAGTCACACGCCCACTGATCGGCAAACCATAGGGAAGGCCCCGGGACACGCGCCCGGGGCCTTTTCCATTTCCTGAAGGGAGCCTGCGATGCGTGCCGTCTTCTTCATCGTCCTGATCGTCGTGCTGGCCCTGGTCGGCTACGTCGGCATCGGCGGGTACTTCCTGGCCCACACCCTCGCCGGCCTTTTGCGCACCGGGCCCATCGCTGCGGTCCTCGCGACCGCCGAACCGCCGACCGACCCGCTGGCGCTTGGCTACCGAGGCGACCCGATGACCGCCCTGTCCCTGCCCTTCCAGACAGTCCCGGTGGAAATCCCGCTTGGCGCAGCCGAAGCCTGGCTGGTCCCTGCAGCCGGGACTGAGGCAGGTCGCGCCATCTACGTGCACGGCATCGCTGGCGCACGCGAAGACGGATATCGCCACCTGTCGCTCCTGCACGAAGCCGGATGGAGCGTCCTTTTGATCACCTATCGCAACGATCCCGGTAGCCCCGCCGATCCCAGCGGGCGCTACGGATTTGGCCTGTCGGAATGGCCCGACCTGGAGGCCGCCGTGGCCCATATGGCGCCCGAGGACAGCAGCCCCGCCGTTCTGGTGGTCGCGGAATCGATGGGCGGCGCAATCCTTGGCCAATTCCTGGCGCAAAGCCCGCTGGCAGGTCGAGTGAAGGCGGTCGCGCTGGACAGCCCGGCCCTAAGCTTCAAGGCTGTCATCGGCCATCTTGGCGACCAATCCGAAAAGCCCATGTCGGCAGCCCTCGCCTGGACAGCGGCCAAGCTTCTGCCCTGGCAGACCGGTATCGACCTGGACCGCGCCGAAGTCGGCGCTGTCGTCGCGGCCTTCCCCGGCCCTCTCTTCATCGCCCATGGCAGCGCTGACCGCATCGTGCCGATCGCGCCATCGCAGGCCCTGGCTACGGCCCGCCCCGACACTACCGTCTCACTCTGGACCGGGGCTGATCATCTTGGCTCTTATGCCGAGGACCCGGCCGCCTATCGAACCGCCTTCCTGGACTTCCTGTCCCGCATCCCCTGACTGTCGCTCATGCCCTACGAATGGCTCCCCCCCGAAGACGGCGAGGACCGCCTGCAGCTCTGGCCGCACCGCTCGCTGAACCAGCGCGGCTTTGTCTGGTTCATCGGCGCAACCGCCGCGCTGATCGCCGTGCCGCTGATCGGGATCCTTGGCAGCCCGGTCCTGTGGGCGCTTCTGCCCTTCCTCTTGGCAGCCATCTGGGCGGTCTGGTTCGCGCTCCGGAAGAACGGCCGCGACCGCGACATCGTCGAGGATCTGCGCCTGTCCCCGGACAGGATCACCCTGGTGCGTCACGGCCCGAAGGGGCGACGCAAGGACTGGGAGGCCAACCCCTACTGGCTGCGCCTGACCCTCCATGAAACTGGCGGCCCGGTGCCGAACTACCTGACGCTCAAAGGCGATGGCCGCGAAGTCGAACTTGGTGCGTTTCTGTCAGAAGAGGAACGGATTGCGCTGCGCCACGACCTGCAATCCCGCCTGCGATCGCTGCGCGCCCCGGCACCTTAGCCCAGAAGCACGCAGCCGTATTCCCTTTCCATATGGGTAATGATCGCCCCCGACCACGACTCGGTCTTGCGGTTCAGGTCAATTGCCATGCCCAGCGTTGACTGGCCGTCACTCGCGTCCTGCATCATGCCGCCCACCACGGCCTCGGCGAATTTCTCGACGTTTTGTTCAAAGGCCGCCATCGCCCTTTCGGCCTGGGCCTGCGGGGTCTCGCCCTGCGGTCCCGGCTTGCAGGCGTAGACGTAGGTATCGCCGTCCGCGGCGGTGATCTCCACCCGGTCACGGCCGGGATACATCAGCGCCAAGACCGAGGTCATGTCGAAAGCCAGCGCAAGCGTGGCCCCCAGCATTCAGCCGAACCGCGCCTTGACCACCGCGCCGACCGCGCCGAAATCCATCTGCCCGGTGTACTTTGCCTTCAAGGCCGCCATCACCTTGCCCACGTCGCGGATGCTGGCCGCCCCCGTCTCGGCCACCGCCGCATCGACCGCCGCCGCAACCTCGGCCTGGTCCATCTGGCGCGGCAGGAATTCCTGGATCACGCCGATTTCGGCAAGTTCCTTCTCGGCCAGTTCCAGCCGCCCGCCCTCTTCATAGGCCCGCGCCGATTCCTGGCGCTGCTTCACCATCTTGCCCATGATCTGCAGGATTTCCGGCTCCCCCACCTCGCCCGCGTCGGCATCGCCCCGCGCCGCGATCTCGCGGTCCTTGATGGCAGCGTTGATCAGGCGCAGCGTGGACAGCCGATCGGCCTCTTTGGCCTTCATGGCCTCTTTGAGGGCCGTCTGCAGACGGTCGCGCAACAGCATGGTTAGGTCTTTCCGGTCGTTTCCCCAAGTTTCCGACAATACCCTGAACCAGCCCTGACCGCAACCATGGCCAAATTTATCAACCCATTGATTTATTGTACTAATCCTTTTCCCAGCCGGGGTTGACCCTGCCCCCTGCATTCCTTAGGTTCCGCGCAATTTACCCAAAGGGAGAGTCGCCCATGCCTGCGCCGCAGAAGCCTACCGCCTGCCTCGCACTTGCTGACGGCACCCTGTTCTACGGCCACGGCTTCGGGTCCACCGGCGAAACGGTGGCGGAACTCGTGTTCAACACCGCGATGACCGGCTACCAGGAGATCATGACCGACCCGTCCTATGCGGGCCAGGTCGTCACCTTCACCTTCCCCCACATCGGCAACACCGGCCCGCCGCCGGCATGGTGGTGAAATGGGACCCGACTGAGCCGTCAAACTGGCGCTCCGCTGGCGAATTGACCCAGTGGCTGACGAAGATCGGCAAGATCGGCATCGGCGGCATCGACACCCGGCGGCTGACCCGGGCGATCCGCCAGCAGGGCGCGCCGCATGTGGCGCTGGCGCATGACCCGGAAGGCAAGTTCGACATCGAAAAGCTGGTCGCCCGCGCCCGCGCCTGGAAGGGCCTCGTCGGCCTTGACCTTGCCAAGGAGGTGACCTGCGCGCAAAGCTACCGCTGGGACGAGAAACGCTGGGCCTGGCCCGAGGGCTATACCCAGCGGCAAGGTCCAGGCCTGCGGGTCGTCGCCATCGACTACGGCGCGAAACGCAACATCCTGCGTTGCCTGGCCTCGGTCGGTTGCGAAGTCACTGTCCTGCCCGCCTCTGCCACCGCCGAGGATGTGCTGGCCCTGAACCCCGAGGGCGTTTTCCTCTCGAACGGCCCCGGCGACCCGGCCGCGACCGGCGAATATGCCGTGCCGATGATCCAGGGCGTGTTGTCGAAGGACCTGCCCCTGTTCGGGATCTGCCTTGGCCACCAGATGCTTGCCCTCGCACTTGGCGCGAAGACCCGCAAGATGAACCACGGCCACCATGGTGCGAACCACCCCGTGAAGGACCTGACAACCGGCAAGGTCGAGATCACCTCGATGAACCACGGCTTCACCGTGGACGCCGACACCCTGCCGAAGGGCGTCTCCGAAACCCACGTCTCCCTCTTCGACGGCACCAACTGCGGCATCGCGGTGGACGGCAAGCCCGTCTATTCCGTCCAGTACCACCCCGAAGCCTCACCCGGGCCGCAGGACAGCTTCTACCTGTTCGAACGCTTTGCCGAGGCCATGAAACACCGCCGAACTGCCTGATTTCGGACACAAATCCTTAACGGACTGTTAACCGCGACCCGCCACCTTGGCCCTGTGTCACAAGGGGACCAGAATGGGTGCCGCCGAAAAGATCGCCGTCCAGCTGCCCGCCGCTTCGCCCAAGGGTCCGCGCCGCTTTGCCGTCGGCGCGTCGCTGCTGCGCGCCGGGGTCGTTGCGTCGGAAGAGATGCTCACCGCGCTTTCGCATCAGGGGCGTGAGGCTGGCCGCCTGACCGATGTCCTGCGCACCCGCGGCCTTGTCGTAGAACGCGACCTGTTGGGCGTCGATGCCCGCAACCACGGCATCCGCGTTCTCGACATCGAACGCTCCCATCCCGATCCCCGCCTGATCGACGCGGTCGGCACCCAGGATTGCCTGCGCCACGGGATTGTGCCCTGGCAAAAGGTCGGCGCCGTCACTGTGGTCGCAACCTCGCGCCCGGCCGAGTTTCACCTGATCCGCCCGATGCTGGAAGATCGTCTGGGACCCGTGGCCGTCGGCATCGCCTCCTCCCGCGCGATCCTGGCCGCGCTCCACGCCCGCCGGGGTGACCAGCTGGCCCATGCCGCCGAAAACCGCGTGGCACCGGCCGAAAGCTGCCGCAACTGGCCGCGCCTGCACCAGTCGCCCCGCGCGCTGGCGGTGCTTTGCCTGATCGCCCTCGCCCTCGCTCTTGCGCCCTTTGCCACCGGCCTTGCCGCCCTCGGCTTTGCCGTCGTCTCCCTCGTCTGCCTCGCCGCGCTGAAGATTGCCGCCGCCATCGCCGCCCTGCGCGCGCCCCCGCCCGGCCCGGTCCCCCCCAGCGACGCGATCCCCCCGGTCGTCTCGATCATCGTCGCGATGTACCGCGAGGCCGACATTGCCCCCCGCCTGGTCCGCCGCCTTGCCCGGCTTGACTACCCGGCCGAGCTTCTGGATGTCATCCTCGCCGTCGAGGCCGAGGATCACATCACCCTCGACGCCCTCGCCAATGCCGAACTGCCGCCCTGGATGCGCGTCGTCGTCGTGCCCGAAGGTCAGGTCAAGACCAAACCCCGCGCGCTGAACCACGCCTTCGACCATGCCCGGGGCGCGATCATCGGGGTCTATGACGCCGAAGACGCGCCCGACCCCGACCAATTGCACCGCGTCGTCGAACGCTTCCAGCGGTCGGGACCCGAGGTTGCCTGCCTGCAAGGCGTGCTCGACTACTACAACCCGCGCACCAACTGGCTGTCGCGCTGTTTCACCATCGAATACGCTGGCTGGTTCCGCCTGATCCTGCCCGGCCTCGCCCGCCTGGGTCTGGTCGTGCCCCTGGGTGGCACCACGCTGTTCTTCCGGCGCGAAGTGCTGGATCGTCTCGGCGCCTGGGACGCCCACAACGTGACCGAGGACGCAGATCTTGGCATCCGCCTCGCGCGCCACGGCTACCGGACCGAGCTGATCGACAGCGTCACCCAGGAAGAGGCGAACTGCCGCCCGCTGCACTGGGTCAAGCAACGCTCGCGCTGGATCAAGGGCTACATGATGACCTGGGCGGTCCACATGCGGCAGCCGGTGCAGCTGTGGCGGCAGCTTGGACCGAAGGGCTTCTTCGGCTTCCAGGTCCTGTTTCTGGGCACCATCGCCCAGTTCCTGCTGGCCCCGCTCCTGTGGTCCTTCCTCCTCCTGCCGTTCGGCTTTGACCACCCGCTTTACCAGGCGCTTCCCGTCGCCGCGGTCTGGACCATCGCCGGGGCCTTCTTCGTATCCGAGGCAACGAACATCCTGATCGGCGCCATCGGCCTGTCGCGGACATCGCACGGCCTCAGCCTACTTTGGGTGCTGACGCTCAAGCTCTATTACCCGCTCGCCTCGCTTGCGGCCTACAAGGGCCTTCTGGAGCTCGCGACGCGGCCCTTCTACTGGGACAAGACCACCCACGGCCTCTTCGACCCTGCAGTCGAGGCGAAGGAATAAGCGCGACGCGCTGGCGCCCTAGCGCGTCCGCAACTCGCCCGCATCGACGCGCAGCCGGGTCTCGAAGGCCTGGCTGATATGCGACTTCAGCGCCTGATAGGCGGCATCCCCATCCCCCGCCTCGATCGCCGCGACGATCTGCGCATGTTCGACCAGCGCCACCTCGTCCCGCCCCTCGGCCGCAAACGAGGTGTTCGCCATCAGCGCCATGCTGCGATGCACGAGGTCCAGCTGCTGCACCAGAAACCGGTTGTGGCTGGCCAGATGAATCTGCTTGTGAAACCGCTTGTTGGCCCGGCTCAGCGCCCGCGGATCGCCGCCCAGAAGCGCCCGGTCCTCGGTCACCATGCTTTTCAGCACCCGCACTTCCTCGGGCGAGGCATGCCGTGCGGCCAGTCGGGCTGCCAGCCCCTCAAGTTCGGTCCGTACGGTGTAAAGCTCAGCCAGCTGGTTGTGGTCGAGGCTGGCCACGATCAGGCTCCGCCCGTCGCGCGTCAGCATCGACTGCGTCTCCAGCCGCTGCAGCGCCTCGCGCACCGGGGTGCGGCTGACCCCCAGCCGCTCGGCCAGCTCGCTTTCGACCAGCCGGTCGCCGGGCTTGTAGACCCCGGCCTCGATCGCTTCCATCAACAGCGTATACGCGTCTTTCTGCACCAGTTCCGTCCCCCATGCGCGGCCCGGACCATAAGCCGCCGTCCACCCCGCGATCAAGCCTTCCCAATGCCGCGCCCCCGCACTACACCCTTGGCCATGCCGAAACAGGATTTCAGTCACGTCACCACCTGGGTCTTCGACCTCGACAACACGCTGTACCCGCCGCACATGCGGCTCTTCGACCAGATCGAGGTCAGGATGACCGACTGGGTCATGCAGGCACTGCAGGTCGACCGGGCCCGCGCCGACCATTTGCGCGCGCATTACTGGGCGACCTACGGCACCACGCTGGCGGGGCTGATGACCGAACACGGCGTCGACCCCGGACCCTACCTGAACGAAGTGCACGATATCGACTTTTCGGTCCTTGTCCCTGATGCTGGCTTGGCCCTAAGCATCACCCGGCTGCCTGGCCGCAAGATCGTCTACACCAACGCCTGCGCCCCCTATGCCGAAAAAGTCCTTGCAGCGCGCGGACTTGGGGGCATCTTCGACGGGATTTACGGGGTCGAGCATGCCGAGTTCCACCCCAAACCCGCAGCCCAGGCCTTTGCCACGGTCTTCGGCAAGGACCGCCTTGATCCCACAAAGGCGGCGATGTTCGAAGACGACGCCCGAAACCTTGCCGTGCCCCATGCGCTGGGGATGCGGACGGTCCATGTCGCCCCCGCGCCCGAACCGGCCGCGCATATCCACCATCACACCGACGACCTCGCCGCCTTCCTCGCCCGCCTGACGGGGTGACACTGCGCCGCATCGCCCCTCCTGGGCATGGCGCTACCTGACCCGCAGCCAATAACCGCCGCGCGCCGGACCCTGAGGCACCCTGTCCTCTGGTCCCAAGCCGCGCCCCGGCCTATGCTGACATCGGAGGCCAACCATGCGCGAAGCGACTGACATCCTGATCTCCGGCGGCGGTGTCGCAGGTCTGACCGCGGCCTGCGCTTTCGGTTCTGCCGGGTTCCGCGTGGTCTGCATCGACCCGGCCCCTCCGGTCACCGCCGCCGAAGACGACGGCGCCGATCTGCGCACCACGGCCTTCCTGCAACCCTCGATCCCGGTCCTGCAGGCCGCCGGCCTTTGGGACCGGCTCGCGCCGCATGCCGCTGCCCTGCAGGTGATGCGGATCATCGACGCGGGCGGCGAAACGCCCGAAGCCCGCCTGATCAAGGATTTCGACGCCGCCGACATCTCGGATGCTCCCTTTGGCTGGAACCTTCCGAACTGGCTTCTGCGGCGCGAGATGGTCGCCCGCCTCGCCGAACTGCCCAATGTCAGCTTCCGCCCCGGCACCGGCTTTGCCCGGATGCTGGTCCGCGATGCCGAAGCGCTTGTGACCCTGACCGACGGAACCCAGCTGTCCGCAAAGCTGGTGATCGGTGCCGATGGCCGCAACTCCCCGGTGCGCGAGGCGGCTGGCATTGCCGCCAAGACCACACGCTACGGACAGAAGGCCCTGGCCTTCGGCGTGACGCACGACATCCCGCATGAGAATATCTCGACCGAAGTGCACCGTTCGGGCGGCCCCTTCACGCTGGTGCCGCTCCCCGACCGCGACGGACGCCCTGGGTCGGCCGTGGTCTGGATGCAAACCGGTCCCGAGGTCTCCCGTCTTGCGGCCCTCCCCGTCGCAAAGTTCGAGGCCGAGATGACCGCCCGTTCGTCCGGCATCCTTGGCCCGTTGACCCTGGCGACCCGCCGCAGCGTCTGGCCGATCATCAGCCAGCTTGCCGACCGACTGTCGGGCCCCCGCACGATCCTGATCGCCGAAGCCGCCCATGTCGTCCCCCCGATCGGCGCGCAGGGGCTGAACATGTCGCTTGCAGACCTGGCAGCCCTGCTTGAGCTTGCCGCGACTCACCGCGCGGACCCCGGCGCCCCGGCAGTGACCGACGCCTTCCACCGCGCCCGGCATCTTGAGGTGCAGGCGCGGGTGACCGGCATCGATCTTCTGAATCGCGCGTCCATGGCACAGACGCCAGCCCTGCGCGACCTGCGGGCCAAGGCTCTGGAAGCCTTGTATTCCGCGCGTCCGGTGCGTCAGGTCCTGATGCGCACTGGTCTTGGGTTGGCGAAATCCTTGTCTACGTCCGACCCTGCCTGAAGTTTCGTGCAAATTTGCACAAGCCAGACGCACGGCCACCCAAAGGCGTGAGACCCCTGAAACATGTGATTGACGTGCCGGAAGCTTGGGTGCGTTTCCGAGGAAATTCGCATTTCCGCCGTTCAAGCGACACGCCCCTTCACTTCGCAGAGATCAGCGGTGAGTCAGCCGTGATTTCCCTTTTGCAGCGCCCCGTACCATCTTCAATTCACGCCACAAGATGTAGGCGAATGAAACAAACCAGAAGGAAATCAAAATGAAACGCATCGTTCTTGCAACTGCTCTTCTCGCCGCCGCCGCTTCGGGCGCCTTCGCTCAGCAAGCTCCGGTTCAGCTGTCCTCGGCCATCCAGTCGCAGATCATGACCTGGATCCCCGGCGCCGATCTGTCGAACCTGACCAACGCCCAGTACGCCCAGATCGTCTCGCTGTTCGCGAACTCCGACAACCTCCGCACGGGCAACAACCCTGCTGGCCAGGTCAAGACGATCCTGACGGCGCAGTGAACGGTTGTTCAATCTGCTCGATCGCACAGGCCGGAAGCTCCCTTCCGGCCTGTGGAACCTTACAGAACGGCGTCGACCGCCCGTTGTAGCCGCGCAACCGTGGCCTCGACGTCCTTGAGCTTGTCCAGCCCGAACAGCCCCAGCCGGAAGGTCTTGAACTCTGGCCCTTCGCCGACTTGCAGCGGCACGCCTGCCGCGATCTGCAGGCCTTCGGCCCGGAACTTCGACCCGTTCTGCACCTCTGGATCGCTGGTGTAGCTCACCACCACCCCAGGCGCCTGAAAACCCTCGGCGGCCACCGACGGAACCCCTTTCGCCGCCAGCATCCCCCGCACCGCACGCCCCAGCGCCCATTGCGCGGCCTTTGCGGCCTCGAACCCCATGTCCTTCGTCTCGATCATGGCATCGCGGAACCCGACAATCGCATCCGTGGGCATCGTCGCGTGATAGGCATGGCCGCCCTTCTCATAAGCCTCCATGATCGCGCGCCATTTTTTCAGGTCGATGGCAAAGCTGTTCGACGTCGTCTCCGCCAGCCGCGCCTCCCCTGCGGGCGACAGCACCACGACCCCAGCCGAGGGCGAAGCCGACCACCCCTTCTGCGGGGCCGAGATAAGCACATCGACCCCGGTCGCAGCCATATCCACCCAGATGCAGCCCGACGCGATGCAGTCCAGCACCATCAGCGCGCCGACCTCATGCGCCGCCGCTGCCATCTGGGCGATGTAGTCGTCCGGCAGGATGATCCCCGCGCTGGTTTCCACATGCGGCGCAAAGACCGCCTCCGGGCGAACCTCCCGGATCTTCGCCACCACCTCCTCAATCGGCGGCGGCGCATAGGGCGCTCGCGCATCGTTCCCGGTCTGCCGGGCCATCACCACCGTCGTCTCCGCCGCGAAACCCCCGGCCTCAAAGATCTGCGTCCAGCGATAGCTGAACCAGCCGTTCCGCACGATCAACACGCGCCCTTTGCCGAACTGCCGGGCGACGGCCTCCATCGCATAGGACCCGCCGCCAGGAATCAGCGCCACGGCGGACCCCTTGTAGACCTCTTTCAGCATCCCCGAGACGTCGCGCATCACCCCCTGAAACCGCGCCGACATGTGGTTCAGCGACCGGTCGGTGAAGACGACCGAGAATTCCTCAAGCCCCTCGGGGTCGATATGGGCGTGCAGTCCGGGCATCTCAGGTCCTCTCTGATACGCGATGGCGGGCGCGGGCCAGCCAGTCAGGGTTGATCTCGACGCCCCAGCCGGGGGCTTCGGTGACAATGGCATGGCCGTCCTCGATCCGGTAGGGATCGTTCAGGAACAGGCCTTGCTGCCAAGGGTAGTAATCTAGGCCTTCGATCGAGAATTCCAGATACTTCCCGGCATTCGGGATCGCCCGCAACAGGTGCATGGTGCACAGCGTCACAAGACCAAGGTTCGCGGCGTGGGGCGTGATCGGCAGACCAGCGGCCTGCCCCATCCGGCAGACCTCCAGCGTCCGGCAGATGCCGCCCATGTACATGATGTCGGGCTGCAGGATGTCGACGGCCTTGTGCTCGATTGCCAACTGCCAGGCGGTGAACTCGCAATCCTGCTCGCCACCCGCGACGTCGATGTTCAACGCTGCCCGAACCTCGGCGGTCTGGTCGACCTCCCAATAGGGGCATGGCTCCTCAAAATGGCCGATGCCGTTGTCTTCCAGCATCCGGCCCACCTCGATGGCGTGCTTGGGAGAATAGCAGGAATTGCCATCAACCAGTTTCTCAACATCGTCGCCGAGTGCCTTGGAAACAATCGGAATAACCGCTTCAGTCCGCCCCGGCCATTCGTCCTGGTCCCGCCCGCATTCCGCACCCACGCGCCACTTGAAGGCGTCAAAGCCGAACTGATCGCGCAAGCGTACAAACCGTGCCGCCTCATCCTCCGGAGTGATGTCTCGCTTCATCGAACTGGCATAGGCCCGCACCTTGCCCGGGGACCCGCCCAGCAGAGAGGCCACCGGCTTCCCCGCCTCCTTCCCCAGCAGGTCCCAGACCGCCGTATCCAGCCCCGCCTGCGCCCGCCGCAGGTAGCTGCCGGGGTATTTGTGCTCCCGCTCGTAGTTCCGGCGCAGCGTGTCTTCCAGGTCCTCCACCCGGGTCCCCAAGGCGTGCGGCGCGACCTGGCGGTGGAACACATCTGCGGTGAAGTCGGCATAATAGGTCGAGGTTTGGCCCCAGCCGACATCGCCGGTATCCGCCGTGACCTTCACGAAGCAGACGAACTCAGTATCGAAAGTTTCAAGCTTGGCGATCTTCATGCGGACCTCCCGTTTCAGGGCACCCTAGCCGCGCCCGATCACCCTTTCACGACCGATTCCGCCATGCCAAGGGGTCCGGGGCGACGTTCCTCGGTCAGAAGGACGTTGGCCTCCACGTTCCCGACCCCCGGCAGCGTCATGATCCGGCGGCGCAGGACCCGCTCGAAGTCCGCAATGTCGCGGGCCACCACCCGCAGGCGATAGTCGAAGAGCCCCAGCACATGCTGCACCACCTGCACCTCCGGGATCGCCTGAACCGCGCGTTCGAAATCCTCCAGCGACACCCTGCCCTTGGTCGCCAGCTTCACTCCCAGAAACACCGTCACCCCGAACCCCAGCTTCTCGCGGTCCACCTCCACCGCAAGGCCTTTCAGCACCCCCGCCTCCTCCAGCCGCCGCACCCGCCGCCAGGCCGCCGGTTGCGACAGACCCAAACGGCGACCCAACTCCCCCGCCGACAGCGTCCCGTCAGAGACAAGCGCCCGCAGGATCGCTCGGTCGGTGTCATCCAGATCAATCACAGCGGCAGCCCCCCGGTCTCCTTGATCGTCGCGACCAGCATCAGCGCCTCCACCTCGGCGATATGCGGCAGCACCAGAATCCGGTCGCGGTAAATGCCCGTCCAGTGCCCCATGTCCCGCGCGATGACATTCAGACGCACATCGACCCGACCCAGGAAGGTCTCGATGGCGATCACCTCGGGCACCTCGCGGGCGGCCACAATGAACTCGTCAAAGGCGCGAGGGTTGGTCTTGTCCAGCGTAAACCGCAAGGAGACCTCCACCTCATACCCCAGCGCCCGCCAGTCGATCTGCGCGCCTTGCCGTTGGATCACGCCGCCCTCGCGCAGCCGATCCAGCCGTCGCCACAGCGTCGCGGGCGTGACTCCGGCCCGGTCGGCCAAAGCCGCGCGGTCCAGCGCAGGCTCGGCCAACCAGTGGCGCAGGATGCGGCGGTCGGTATCGTCCAGTTGCATGAATTTCTCATCATTTGCAGATCAAGAGCATGATCTTTCGCATATCCTGCCGGAATCGTCAAAGATTGCACGGCTTGCGCGTCATAAATCCCTATTGTCCCCCCATCAACCAGATGGAGGACGCCATGCGCGTTTACTACGACCGCGACTGCGATGTGAACCTGATCAAGGACAAGAAAGTCGCCATCCTCGGCTACGGCAGCCAAGGCCACGCCCACGCGCTGAACCTGCGCGATTCGGGTGCCAAGAACGTCGTCGTGGCTCTCCGCCCCGGTTCGGCCTCTGCCAAGAAGTGCGAAGCCGAGGGCCTGAAGGTGATGGACATCGCCGAGGCCGCCAAGTGGTGCGACCTGATCATGTTCACCATGCCGGATGAACTCCAGGCCGCGACCTACAAGCAATACGTCCATGACAACCTGCGCGAAGGCGCGGCCATCGCCTTCGCCCACGGCCTCAACGTCCACTTCGGCCTGATCGAGCCGAAAAAGGGCGTCGACGTCATCATGATGGCCCCGAAAGGCCCCGGCCACACCGTCCGCGGCGAATACACCAAGGGCGGCGGCGTGCCCTGCCTCGTCGCTGTCCACCAGGACGCCACCGGCAAGGCGATGGAAATCGGCCTCAGCTACTGCTCGGCCATCGGTGGCGGCCGCTCCGGCATCATCGAAACCAACTTCCGCCAGGAATGCGAAACCGACCTCTTTGGCGAACAGGCTGTCCTCTGCGGCGGCCTTGTCGAGCTGATCCGCATGGGCTTTGAAACCCTCGTCGAGGCCGGATACGAGCCCGAAATGGCCTATTTCGAGTGCCTGCACGAAGTGAAGCTGATCGTGGACCTGATCTACGAAGGCGGCATCGCGAACATGAACTACTCGATCTCGAACACCGCCGAGTATGGCGAGTATGTCTCGGGCCCGCGCATCCTGCCCTATGACGAGACCAAGGCCCGGATGAAAGCCGTCCTCAAGGACATCCAGACCGGCAAGTTCGTCCGCGACTTCATGCAGGAAAACGCCGTCGGCCAGCCGTTCTTCAAGGCAACCCGCCGGATCAACGACGAACACCAGATCGAACAGGTCGGTGAGAAACTCCGCGCGATGATGCCCTGGATTTCCAAGGGCAAGATGGTCGACAAGGCGCGGAACTGAGTCCATACCGCATCGACAGGAAAAGGGCGCCCTTGGGGGGCGCCCTTTTTCATTGCCGAACCGCCAGCGACCTCATTATCCACGGCTGAACCGCCAGAGGACCCCCATGCGCAAATGGACCCCCATCGCCCTGATCGCCATCGCGGTCCTGTGGTTCATCCTGACGAATACCGGTGCCAGCATGGCGCTGGCTGACCTTGGTGCCCGACCGATCACCGCCCTGCAGCGCGACGGCCTCACGGTCCCTGTCCAACCCTCCGGCCGCGCGCCAGAACCGGGTGAGGCCAAGGGCGTCGGCGGACAGGGCGTGATGTTCGGCCTCAGCCTCTTCTTCGCCCTGCCCGATGGCACAGCCGTCACCTGCACCCAGCGCTTTCGCCACCTCACCTGCAGCGACGGCTGGCAGCCAGTCCGCTAGCCCAGCACGATCGTCGAGCGACGCGGCAGCTCGGTCCGGCGCTGACGCTCGTCCAGCGGCATAAGGAACGCCACCCCGCCATACTTCCCGTCCTTCGCCAGGGTCGAGACCGGAGCATTCGGGTCGCGCATCCGGGCCTTGGTGCGCGCAGCGCTGATCAGCGCCAAAACGCCCACCGCCAGAAGGGTGAACAGGGACAGAAAGGGAATGATACTGCCGTCAATCATCTTGCTTCTCCAAGGAAATGGGCACTCCACAGCGCCGTCACCGGGACAACAGCGCATCCGCCAACCGGTTCCCGCCTTGACAAGCCCGACCAGCCCCGCAAACCCTGTGGCACCCCGGAACGAGGGCCCGAATGACCACCCTGATGATCCTGATGCCCACCGGCGGCCAGATCGACACCCCGGCCGTGCACAGCCTGCTGGGCCTGTCCCAGGTCCTGCCGAAACGCGGCATTCCCTTTGCGCTGAAGACCTACGAATGGTCCGACCTCGTCATCTCGCGCAACTACCTGATGTCCTGCTTTCTGGCCGACAAGAAGTTCACCCATGCGCTGCTTCTGGACAGCGACATGAGCTATCAGCCGCAGCTGGTCTTCGACCTTCTGAACTTCGACGCCGACTTCACCGTGGCCGCCTACCCGCAGCGCCAGATGCGCTGGCAGGCCTTCCGCACCGCGATCGAGCGTGAGGCCGCAAAGCCCGCCGAAGACCGCGCCACGACCGACAAGCTTCTGGCCGAATCCCTGCGCTACAACGTCTCCGAGATCTTCGATGTCGGCGAACCCTGGCCCTATGTCGCGCGCGACGGCTTTCGCAAGGTCCCGGGCGCGGGCACCGGTTTCATGCTGATCCGGCGCGAGGTCCCCGAACGCATGGTCAAGATGGGCGCCGCCCTGCCGGTCCCCGGGTTCAACGGTCCAGGCTATCCCGGTGCGGATTTCCACGATTTCTTCAGCCACCTGCGCGGCCGCGGCGGCGCGGTGATGCACGGCGAGGACACGTCGTTCTGCCGCCGCTGGATCGAGGGCTGCGGCGGCGAGATCTGGTGCCACGAGACCGCCCGCGTCACCCACCACGGCGGAATGGCTTATCAGGGCGACTACGGGCTGGCAAAGAAGCCGACCGAATAGGTCCGCAGCCTGCCCAAGGCGCGTGTCAGTTCGCGGAAACGGCCCAGCCCTTCCCGGGCAACCAGGCCCAGGCCTCGCTCCTGCCATGCAGCAGCACCTGACCCGAGGCGCCTACCGATGCCTCCATCGCCTCGCAGGTCGTCAGTGGCCCCTCGGGCATCGGCACATCGCCCAGCGTCACCACAAAGTAGGCCCGCGCGTCGCCCTCCTCGCAGCTGTGCGTGCCGGTGACTTCGGCCACCAGAACCGGCGGGCCGATCAGGGCTGCGCTACCCTCGGCCCCGGCGATGGGCAAAAGCTCGACATCCGCACCCGACAGCACCTGGATCTGCTCATGGTCGGACGGCCCGACCGTCATGATCTCGAACGTGTCAAAGCCGGTGATCCGCACGATCCGGTCGCCCACCAGATGCTCTTCGTCCCGCATCTCGGCCCAGGCGGCAGAACCCAGGCCCAGCGCAAGGACAACGGCCACACTCCATCTCATTGCGGCACCGCCGCACGCAGGGCCGCCACGGCTTCCGCCGGCCAGGCGCTGGTGTCCGTCGGCCAGACATGCGCCTCGGCCTCGCCGTCCACATGCCAGGCGGCAAAGACGCCTTCGGTCGCCGGATGGAGATAAAGGAGCGCCCAGCCCATATCACAGGTGAACTTGATGCAGGCCTGCCCCAGATACCCTTCCGCCGTCAGATCACCCGAACCAAGGTCGGAAATCCGCTCGGCAAACACCGGGTAATCGGCGCCAAGCCCGGCCTGCAGCGCACTCAGCACCGGGGCCAGCTTCATCGCATCAACCGGATGCGCAGCAGCAAGGCTCGGGAAGGCCTCCCACCCTTCGGTCGCGGCAAACTCCTCGGGCAGCGCCTCGGTCATGCCGGTCACCGGGTTCCAGACCCAGACCTCGCCGGGTTCGGACGGCAAAGGCTCGGTCGAAAACACCAGCGCTTCAGGCTGAACCTGCAGCGAAAACTCGCGGCAACTGTCCAGGGGCCCGTACAGCGCCGGGGCCGTCCCTTCGGCCAGGGCCAGCACAAAGGGCGCGGCCCCGCAGGCATTGCCACCGGACCCCGCGACCCCGGTCACCACCGTCATTGCGCCGAACTCTTGCACAGCCTCGTCCAGATAGATCACCCCGTTCTCGTGCAGCACCTCGCCATCGACGATCAGCGCGGCGCTGCCCATCCCGTCGTCGGTGATGCTGATCTCATGGCCCTCGATGTTCAGCCCCTCGGCCGAAGCCGCCGTCGCCCAAAGCACCGCCAGCCCGAAACCCGTTGACTTGACCCACATTTCTGCCTCCTGCGACCGATTTTTCGCCGCTACCTTCGACCGGCCGACGCCCCGCCGCAAGAGAGGGAATGGCCTACCCACCCCAGACCCGAACTGCGCCGGCCACCGCTGCTTTCCCACCGCTCGCCGCGCGCTGCGCACACCGCAGTCCCGATGCGACCTCCCATCCCGCTGCAATGGCCCGACCGCTGCCCTGATCCCAGACCCAGAGTTGCCCTTTCTCCAAATACTCCCGCCGGAGGCTCCGGCCAGCCACCCGCACCACCCCCAGACAAAGGCGATGGCCTTGTCCCGCCGCACGCCAAGGCGCATATCCTTCCCGAAAGGGGCCATCCATGACCATCGCCTTCGACCACAGCTATGCCCGCGACCTGCCCGGCACCTACCTGCGGGCGCAGCCCGATCCGGCGCCCGCGCCTCGGCTTCTGGTCCTGAACCACGCGCTTGTCCGTGACCTGGGGCTCGATCTGACCGAAGACCAAGCCCGCGACTGGTTCTCAGGCGCAGCACTCCCTCCCGGCGCCGACCCCATCGCCCAGGCCTATGCCGGGCATCAGTTCGGCGGCTTCTCGCCCCAGCTTGGCGACGGCCGCGCGCATCTTTTGGGTGAGGTCGTGACGCCGAAAGGCCGGGTCGATATCCAGCTCAAGGGCTCGGGCCGCACGCCCTTTTCGCGCGGTGGCGACGGCAAGGCTGCTGTCGGCCCGATGCTGCGCGAATACCTGATCTCGGAATACATGGCCGCGATGGGCGTGCCCACGACCCGCTCACTCGCCGTCGTCGCGACCGGCGAGGAGGTCTGGCGCGAGACGAAGCTTCCGGGCGCGGTCCTCGCCCGTGTCGCCGCCAGCCACCTGCGCGTCGGGACGTTCCAGTTCTTCGCCGCCCGGGGCGAGCATGACAAGATCAAGGCGCTGGCCGACTACGCCATCGCCCGCCACTACCCCGACCTTGCCGGGGCCGAAAACCCCTATGTCGCCCTCCTCGACACCGTCATCGCCCGGCAGGCCCGGCTGATTGCCGAATGGATGGGCCTTGGCTTCATCCACGGCGTGATGAACACCGACAACATGGCGATCTCGGGCGAGACCATCGACTACGGCCCCTGCGCCTTCATGGAAGGTTACG
>LNFM01004408.1_pt1 | contig 47863 bp, 44 predicted proteins | sample 596031 | NCBI WGS metagenome assembly LNFM01 (sample SAMN04254537, study PRJNA301005) | activated carbon metagenome | isolation source: dual media filters at the Ann Arbor, Michigan drinking water treatment plant | place: USA: Ann Arbor
CGAAGCATCCGGTCAAGACGCGCGTCTCGCTCACCGGCACCATGGTGGTGGCGCGCGACATCGCGCATGCCAAGCTGCAGGAACGGCTCGATGCGGGGCTTGGCCTGCCGCAATACATCAAGGACCACCCCGTCTATTACGCTGGCCCGGCCAAGACGCCGGTGGGCTACGCCACCGGGTCGTTCGGGCCGACCACCGCCGGGCGCATGGACAGCTACGTCGAGGCCTTCCAGGCCGCCGGCGGGTCCTTCGTGATGCTGGCCAAGGGCAACCGTTCCAAGGCCGTGCTCAACGCCTGCAAGAAATTCGGCGGCTTCTACCTCGGCTCCGTCGGCGGCCCGGCGGCGCGGCTCGCGCAGGACTGCATCCGCAAGGTGGAAGTCCTGGAATATCCCGAGCTCGGCATGGAGGCGGTGTGGCGCATCGAGGTCGAGGACTTCCCCGCCTTCATCGTGGTCGATGACAAGGGCAACGACTTCTACGAAGGCCTGGAATGAGCGGCCGCCTGCCCGCGCGCTGCGCGCTGCCGGTAACGGGCTTCATCCTGTCGGGGATCATGACGATCATCATCTCCGGCGTGTCGACCTTCATGGCGCTCGGGTTCTCGCGGATGGCGCTGGGCGCCTGGCCGATCGCCTGGGTCACTTCCTGGATCATCGCCTTTCCCACCGTGCTGGTGGTGCTGCCGGTCGTGCGCCGCATGGTGTCCCGCATGGTGGCGGTTCCCTGATGCTCGCACTCCGCCCCAATTGCGAATGCTGCGGGCGGGACCTGCCGCCCGACAGCCGCGACGCGCTGATCTGTTCCTTCGAATGCACCTGGTGCACCGATTGCGCGGCCACGCGCCTGCCCGGCGGGCTGTGTCCCAATTGCGGCGGCAACCTGGTGCCGCGGCCGATCCGCCCGGCGGCGAGGCTCGAAAAATTTCCGGCCAGTACGGAACGCCTGCACCGCCCCGAGCGCTGCGGCGGCCCCACAACAGCATGAGCACCACGCCATGACCGAACGCCGCCTGATCTCCTCCGGCTCGCGATTCGAGGAGCAGATCGGCTATTCCCGCGCCGTCGTCATCGGCGACGACATCTGGGTCTCGGGCACGACCGGCTACGACTACACCACCATGACCATCGCACCCGACGTGGTGGCGCAGGCCGACCAGACCTTCCGCAACATCGCCGCCGCGCTCGACCAGGCCGGCGCCACGCTGGACGACGTGGTGCGCGTGCTCTTCATCGTGCCCGACCGCGCCGACTGGGAACCCTGTTGGCCGGTGGTCAAGCGCTACCTGGGCCGCGCGAAGCCCGCCTCCACCCTGATCCATGCCGGCCTGCAGACGGACGCGATGAAGATCGAGATCGAGGTCACCGCGCGGCGCGCGCGCCGGCCGGCGTGACTTCCCGCCGCTGCGCCTGTAAACGCGCCGCATCGCAGCACCGGGGACAGACATGCGTTTCGCCGTGGACCGCCTCGACCACCTGGTCGTCACCTGCAAGGACGTCACCATCTCCGCCTCCTGGTACCAGCGCGTGCTGGGCATGGAGGTCGAGGAATTCGGCCCGCACAACCGCACCGCGCTGAAATTCGGCGGCCAGAAGATCAACCTCCGCCCGGTCGAGGCCACGCAGCAGGATTGGTGGACCGGGACCGGCGGCGGCGTCCCGGGTACCGCCGACCTCTGCTTCATCGTCACGGTCGATGCCGAACAGGTGCTGGCGCATCTCCAGCGCTGCGGCGTGTCCGTGGAACAGGGACCGGTGGCCAAGGACGGCGCCCTCGGCGCCATCACCTCGGTCTATTGCCGCGACCCCGACGGCAACCTGATCGAGATCGCGACCTACGGCGAGGCCCCCTGACGCCCCATATCGTCCGCATGACAGCCACGCGCACGGAAACCGACAGCCTCGGCACCATCGAGATCCCGGCCGACCGCCATTGGGGCCCACAGACCGAACGCGCCCGTGCCTTGTTCGCGATCGGCGATGGGCGGCTCGACCCCGGCGTGATCCGCGCCACCGGCCTGCAAAAGTGGGCGGCTGCCGAGGCGAATCGCCGCCTGGGCGAACTCCCTGACGCCATCGCCGAGCCGATCAAGGCCGCCGCGCTCGACGTTGCCGAAGGCCTGCGCGACGCGGACTTCCCGCTGCCGGTCTGGCAGACGGGGTCCGGCACCCAGACCAACATGAACGCCAACGAGGTGATCGCGAACCGCGCCAACCTCGCGCTCGGCCAGCCGCTCGGCTCGCGCGCTCCCGTTCATCCGAACGACCATGTCAACCGCGGCCAGTCGTCGAATGACAGCTTCCCCACGGTGATGCACATCGCCGCCGTCGCGGCGCTGCGCGCGCGGCTGCTGCCGGGCCTCGCCGCGCTGCACGCCGCCCTGACGCGCAAGGCGGAAGACTACGCCGCCATCGTCAAGCTCGGCCGCACCCACCTGATGGATGCGGTGCCCGTCACGCTGGGCGGCGCATTCTCCACCTGGGCGCGCCAGGTGGAGAACGGCATCGCGCGCGTGAGCGACACCCTCCCGCGCCTTCTGCTGCTGCCGCAGGGCGGCACCGCGGCCGGCACCGGGCTCAACCGCCATCCCGACTTCGACGACGTCTTCTGCGCCGTGCTGGCCGATCGCACCGGGGAGGCCTTCGCCCCGAACCCGGACAAGTCCGAGGGCATGGCCGCGCATGACGCCTTCGTGGAACTGCACGGCGCGCTCAACACGCTGGCCGTCTCGCTCAACAAGATCGCCAACGACATTCGGCTGATGGGATCGGGCCCGCGCGGCGGCTTCGGCGAACTCATCATCCCCGCCGACGGACTCTCCAGCAGCATCATGCCCGGCAAGACCAACCCGACGCAGTCCGAGGCGTTGACCATGGTCTGCGCCCGCGTCATGGGGAACCAGACCACCGTCACCTTCGCCGGCGCGCAGGGGCACCTCGAGCTCAACGTCTTCAAGCCCGTGATCATCCAGGCGGTGCTCGAGAGCACCACGCTGCTCGGTGACGCCGCGCGGTCCTTCGCGACGCACATGGTCGCGAAGCTGGAGCCCAACCTCGCGCGCATCGCCAACCAGGTGGCGAAGTCGCTGATGCTGGTTACCGCGCTCAACCCGCACATCGGCTACGACAAGGCGGTGCAGATCGCCAAGCTCGCGCTTGCCGAGGACCTCACGCTGCGCGACGCCGCCGCCCGGCTCGGCCATGTCGCGCCCGAGGATTTCGACCGCTGGGTCCGCCCGCAGGACATGCTGCGCCCGGGCGGCGCGCCGGACGCCAGCGGGTGAAGCCGCACCTGGCCAAGCGGTCCTTCAGCCTGGCCGGCCATCGTACCTCGGTGGCGCTGGAACCGGCCTTCTGGGCGGTGCTGGACCGCGAGGCGGCGGCGCGCGGCATCAGCCTCGCTGCGCTGGTCGCAGACCTCGACGCCTCGCGCCCGCCGGAGGCGCCGCTCGCGAGCACGCTGCGCGTCTTTGCGTTGCACACACGCCCGCCGGGCTGACTACCGCTCCGCCCGCCAGCGCGACCAGGCGGCGACCTCCGGCTGGCGCCGCGGCGTCTCGGCCGGTCCGGTCACTCGCAGCCCGATCGGCGGCGCCTCGGCCGGGCCGGGCTGCACCAGGAAGCGCAGGTCGATGCCGCCGCGCGCGACATCCAGGCTGCCTTCCAGCGCGCCGGTGGCGCCGCCCTCCGCCACGATCCGCACGCCATCCAGCGTCACCACGCCACCGGTCGCGCGCCAGCCGCCCTCCAACCGGTCGAGCGCGGTCGCGCCGCCGGCCAGCGCCTCGCGCACGCCGGCCTCGGCGGCGGCGAAATCCTCATTCGCGGCAGCACTGGCGGCATTGCCCAACGCCACGCCGGACAGCACGCCATTGGCCACGCCGATCCGGCCCTCGCCCGCCAGCGTAGCCAGCAGCGCCGCCGGCGCGTGGCCGCTGGCGGAAAACCTGCCCTGCGCCTCGACCTGGCCGGCGGCGATATCGAAGGGCGTGCCGAACAGCGGCGCGCCCAGCGCCGCGCCGGCCAAGCCCAGCGCGCCCGAGAGCATCGGTGGCTGCACGGTCGAATCGAGCGCAAGGCGCCCATCGAGCACACCGCCGCCCAGCGTTGCCCGGATATCCTCCAGCGCCAGCCGTCCCTCGGCCAGCAGCAGGCGGGCGCTCGCACCGCGCAGCGGGGGAAGCTGCGGCAGGACCAGCTCAATCGCCTCCAGCGCCAGCTCGGCATCAACCGCAGCCAGCGCACCAAGGTCGACCGGATCCGTGCCGCGTGGCGACAGGCCGGGCAGTGGCAGGCGCTCCGCCGCCAGCCGCCCGGTCAGCCGGGGCCGCGCGCCATCCAGTGCCAGCGCCAGCGGCCCGCGCAGGCGCAAGCCGCCGGCCACCAGGTCCAGGCTCTCCGCCGTGATCCCCGCGGTGCCGCCGGACAGCGCGGCGATCAGCGCGAAGGATCCCTCGCCCAGCCATGTCGGCGGCCCCCGGGCGCCCAGCAGCATGAACAGCCGCGGCGCGCCGGGATGACGCAGCGTGAGCGTCCCGGTCGCCCGCCCCTGGCCCAGGTTGAAGCTGGCCTGGCCCTCGGCGCGCAATTCGCCGAGCTCGCCCTCGACCGCCAGCGCCAGCGCATCGCCGGGGCCGCCGCCGGTCACGCGCAGGTGCAGCGGCAACGCAGCCAGCGCCGGCGGAAGCGCCAGGCGCGGCGCCAGCAATTCGGCGAGGCCCGTGCCCGATGCCGCCGCCACCTCCAGCCCCAGCTCCGCGAAGCGCGGCGTCGCGCCAGGCACGACCGTGCCGGCCAGTGTCACGTCCGCGCCCCCGACGCGCGCGGACAGGCGCCTCAGCCCGATCCGCCCGGCCTCGAGCACGGCGTCGAGCGCCACGCGTTCCGCCGCCATGCCGCCCCAGGCCAGCGCATCGGCGGCAATGCGCAGGTTGGCGTCGAAGCCGGGTGGCGTGCGCAGCGCCTCCGCCCAGTCGCCGCCCGGCGGCAACAACGCATCGAGGTCGAGCCGGTCGAAGGTCAGGCCGAGCCCGAGCGCAGGCCGCGCGCCAAAGCGCAGCACGCCGGCGCCGCTGACCCGCGAGCGATCGATGGTCGCGGCCAGTTCCGGCACGCCGACCTGCGGGCCGTCCAGCTCGATCCGCGCATGACCTTCGAAGGCGCGCAGCGCGGCGGGATCGAAGCGATCCACCGGCAGGCCGAAGGCGCCGGCCGTGGCGCGCAGGCTGGGGCCCGAGAAGCGCAAGCCAAGTTCGAGCCGCTGCCCATGCGTGGCACCCGCGCCCTCGACCTGCGCATCGCCCGGCAGCAGCACGGCAAGGTCGGTCAGCGTCAGCCTGTCGGCCTCGCGGAAGACCCCCCCGCGCAGGCGGCGCAGCGTATACCCGGCGTAGGACGCCGCCTCGGCCGAGATGTCGAGCCCGACCGGCAGCGGCGGCGCGGCGGCGCCACGCAGCGCCGCGATCCAGGCTCCGAGGTCGAGCCTCGCCAACGCCAGCGCGATGTCGAGCCGCGGCGCCGGCGCGAAGCGGAAGGTCGCCGCCGCCCGCCCGGTCACACCCCCGAGGTCGAGCGCCAGGTCATCGGCCGCTGCGAGTTCGCCGGTCACCACCAGCCGCCCCGCGGCGCGGAACGGGCCGGGCGCCGAGGCGATCAGCGCCGCGAGGTCCGGCCCCGCTGCCTCGATCCGTCCCTCGAAGCCGCCTTCGGCCACGACCACGCCGCGTGCGTTGGCCCCCGCGCCCTGCAGCGAGAGCGCGACATCGAGTGTCGCGGCGCCGTCGTAGCCGGGGCGCCCCAGCACCGCCTCGAAGCGCACCGGCGCGCCCTGCCAGGTGAAGCTGCCCTCGGTGCGCACGGCGTCGAGCGGCCCGGGCGCGGCCAGGCGCGCCGCGACACCGTCCAGTACCGCGCCGCCGATGGCGACGCGGCTGTCCTCGATGCGCGCATCGAATTCCACCAGCCAGGGTGGCGGGCGCAGCGCACCGATACTCGGCGGTGGCCAGGGCAGGCGGATCTCGGCGCCGACCAGAACCAGGTCGCGCGGCTCCAGCCGGCCGAGCAGCAAGGGCAACAGCCCCAGGCGCAGGCGCAGCGCGCGGGCCGATACGCCGATGCCATCGCCATCCGTGTCATCGACGCGCACTGCCGAGGCCTCGACCATCGGCTGCGGCAGCAGCGTCAGGCGCAGCGGTCCGTCCAGCGTGACGGTCCGGCCGAGCCGCGCGGTGGCAATCGCCGCCACGCGGTCGCGCTGCGCCTCGCCATCCAGCAGGCGCGGGCCGACCCAGGCCAGCAGCAGCAGCGCCAGCGGCAGCATGCCCAGCGCAAGGGCAGCGCGGCGCGTCACGCGGCCGGCGTGCCCCAGCCGCCGCCACCTGGGGTTTCCAGTCCGAAGACATCGCCGGGCTGGAGGCTGGCGCGGTCGCTGCCGCGCAGCACCTGGACGCTGCCGTCGCCGCGTTCCACCCATTGCCGCCCGGCCGCGCCATCGGCGCCGCCCTGGAGGCCGTGCGGTGCGACGGTGCGGCGGGAGGCGACGATCACCGCCTCCATCGGCCGCAGGAAGCGAATGCGCCGGCGCGACCCGTCGCCGCCGTGCCACTGGCCCGCGCCACCGGAGCCGCGGCGGATGGCGAATTCCTCGAGCCGCACGGGGTAGCGCAGTTCGAGGATTTCCGGGTCGGTCATGCGGGTGTTGGTCATGTGCGTCTGGATCGGGCCCGCGCCGTTGAAGCCGGGGCCGGCGCCGATGCCGCCGCAGATGGTCTCGTAGTATTGGTAGGTGGCATCGCCGAACAGCAGGTTGTTCATGGTGGCCTGCGCCGAGGCACAGGCGCCGAGTGCCGCCAGCAGCGCGTTGCAGGTCATCTGCGAGACTTCGGTATTGCCGGCCACCACCGCTGCACCAGGGCGCGGCGACAGGAAGGTGCCCTCGGGGATGATGATCTCCAGCGGCTTGAGGCAGCCATCGTTCAGCGGGATGTCCTCACCGACCAGGCAGCGGAAGCAGTACAGCACCACGGCGCGGCAGACGGCCGATGGCGCGTTGAAGTTGTCGGGCCGCTGCGGACCGGTGCCGGTGAAGTCAATGACGGCGCGCCGCTTCGCATGGTCCACGCGCACCGCCACGCGCAGCGGCGTGCCGTCGTCGATGGTGGTGGCGAACGCGCCGTCGGGCAGGCGTTCCAGAACGCGCCGGACGCTTTCCTCGGCATTGTCCATCACGTGCGTCATGTAGGCGCGCACGGTGGGCAGGCCGAATTCCGCGACGGCGCGCTGCAATTCCTGCACGGCCTTCTCGTTGGACGCGACCTGCGCCTTGATGTCGGCCACGTTCACGTCGGGGCTGCGCGCGGGCCAGGTCGCGCCTGCCAGCAGCGCGCGGAACTCGGCCTCGCGGAAGCGGCCGCCATCGACCAGCAGGAAGTCGTCGATGACGACGCCTTCCTCCTCCAGTGTCTTCGACCCCGGCGGCGTCGAACCGGGCGTCAACCCGCCAATATCAGCGTGGTGGCCGCGCGATCCGACAAAGAACAGCACCTCCTGGCCAGCCGTGTCGAAGACCGGGGTGATGACCGTGACATCGGGCAGGTGCGTGCCGCCGTTCGACGGGTTGTTCAGCGCCACCACATCGCCGGGCCTCAGCGTGGCGCTGCGCGACCGGATCACCGTGCGCACGCTCTCGCCCATCGCGCCCAGGTGCACCGGCACGTGCGGCGCGTTCGCCACCAGCCCGCCGGTCGCATCGAAGACGGCGCAGGAGAAGTCGAGCCGTTCCTTGATGTTCACGCTGAGCGAGGTGTTCTGCAGCACCGCGCCGGCCTGCTCGGCCACGTTCATGAACAGGTTGTTGAACAGTTCCAGCATCACCGGGTCCGGCCGGTCGCCCGTGGCGGCCAGGGCAGCCGCGCGCGGCTGGGTCCGCCGCAGCACCAGATGATCGAGCGCGGTGAGCTCCGCCGTCCAGCCGGGTTCCAGCACGGTGGTGGCGATCGCCTCGCGGATCAGCGCCGGGCCGGCAATGAGGTCGCCGACCAGCAGCGCGTCGCGGTCGAACAGCGGCGCGGCGTGCAGCGCGCCCTCGCTCCACATCTCGACCGTGTCGATCGGTTCCGGCTGGCCGTCGCCGCGTTCGGGCAGGGTGGGTTCCACCACGCGCTCGCCGGGCATGGTGACCTCGGCGATGCAGGCTTCCACAACCACCTCGCGTTCGGGGGTCGCGAAGCCGAACCGGCGGCGATGCGCGTCGGTGAAGGCTTCGAGCACCGTGGCGTGGTCGCCGAACGGAACGGGCAGGAACGCATCCGTGCCCGCGTAGCGCAGGTGCAGCCGGCTGGCGACCTGCAGCCGCGCCGGGTCGGCGCCCTGCCGTGCCAGCTCCGCGCGGCCTTCCGCCGCCAGCGCATCGAGCCGTGCGCCAAGGCCATCCATGGTGTCCGCCGAGAGCGGCGCCTCCACCGCGCCCTCGCGGATCGCCGCCTGGTCCGCGAGCCCCATGCCGTAGGCTGAGAGCACGCCGGCGAAGGGGTGGATGAACACCGTCTCCATGCCCAGCGCATCCGCAACCAGGCAGGCATGCTGCCCGCCGGCGCCGCCGAAGCATTGCAGCGCGAAGCGCGTGGCGTCGTGGCCCTTCTGGATGCTGACCTGCTTGATGGCATTGGCCATGTTGGCGACGGCGATGCGCAGGAAGCCCTCCGCCACGCGGCGCGGATCCTGCGGCGTGCCGGTCGCCGTGGCGATCTGCGCCGCCAGCGCGGCGAATTGCTCGCGCACGATCCCGGCATCCAGCGGCTGGTCGCCATTGGGGCCGAAGATCGCCGGGAAGTGCCGTGGCTGAATCTTGCCGACCATGACGTTCGCGTCGGTCACTGCCAGCGGCCCGCCGCGGCGGTAGCAGGCCGGACCCGGCACCGCGCCCGCGGAATCCGGCCCGACGCGCATGCGCGCCCCGTCGAAATGCAGGATCGACCCGCCACCGGCGGCCACCGTGTTGATCGCCATCATGGGCGCGCGCATGCGCACGCCGGCGACCTCGGTCTCGAAGGCGCGTTCGAATTCGCCGGCATAGAGCGCGACATCGGTGCTGGTGCCGCCCATGTCGAAGCCGATGATGCGGTCGAAACCGCCCATCGCCGCGGTGCGCGCCGCGCCGACGATGCCGCCGGCAGGCCCGGACAGGATCGCGTCCTTGCCCTGGAAGCGCCCAGCCTCGGTCAGCCCGCCATTGGACTGCATGAAATAAAGCCGCACGCCGGGCAGTTCCGACGCCACCTGGTCCACGTAGCGGCGCAGCACGGGCGACAGATAGGCATCCACCACCGTGGTGTCGCCGCGCGGGACGATGCGCGGCAGCGGGCTCGCCTGATGGCTCAGCGAGACCTGGGGGAAGCCTTCCTCCCGCGCGATGGCGCCCAGGCGGCGCTCGTGCTCCGGGTGCGCCCAGGCATGCATCAGCACGATGGCGACGGCGCGGATGCCGTCGTCGAAGCCTGCCTTCAGCGCGGCGCGGGCGGCGGCCTCGTCCAGCGGTTCGATCTCGGTGCCATCCACCGCGACGCGGCCGCCGATCTCGGCGACCCGTTCGTGCAGCAGCTGCGGCAGGCGGACATCGAGGTCGAACAACCGTGGCCGCGCCTGGTTGCCGATCCGCAGCATGTCGGCGAAGCCGCGGTTGACCAGCAGCAGCACGCGCTCGCCCTTGCGCTCCAGCAGCGCATTGGTGGCGACCGTGGTGCCCATCTTCACCGCCTCGATCACGCCCGGTGGCACAGGGGCGCCGGGTGCGATGCCCAGCACCTCCCGGATACCGGCCACGGCGGCGTCGCGATACCGCTCGGGATTCTCCGACAGCAGCTTGCGGGTGGACAGGCGCCCCTCGGGGTCGCGGGCGACGATATCGGTGAAGGTGCCGCCGCGATCGATCCAGAACTGCCAGCCGGCCATCCATCCACCCCTTGTCCCGGCCCGGCGCGCCAGCGCCGGCCCCGATCCGCAATAGGTCGCCGCCCCGGCAGGGGCAAGGCGTGCCTGACGCGGGCCGCGGCCTGTGCTAGCACGCCGGGCAGATGAGCTTCTGGGGCAAGATCCTGGGCAGCATGGCGGGCTTCGCCATGGGCGGGCCCTTTGGCGCCATGGTGGGCGCGGCGGTCGGCCATGCCGCCGACCAGGGCGCCGTGCCGGGGTCGGGGCGCATCCCGCCCAGTGCGGCCGACATGGTCCATATGCTGGGTGGCAAGGAGAACCTGTTCTCCTTCACCATCGTGGTGCTGTCGGCCAAGCTGGCGAAGGTGGACGGGCCGGTGAAGCGGGCGGAGATCGAGGCCTTCCGCCAGATGTTCCGCGTGCCGCAGGAATCGCTGCGCGATGTCGGCCGGCTGTTCGACCAGGCCCGCGAATCCGCCGAGGGCTGGGAACCCTTCGCCGAAAAGCTCGGCGAGGCCTTCGCCGACAACAAGGCGATGCTGGAGGACGTGCTGGCCGCGCTGGTGCGCATTGCGCGTTCGGACGGCCCGGTCACCAAATACGAAGGCGACATGCTGCGCGGCATCCATGGCCGTTTCGGCCTCGATGCCGCCGCCTGGCAGCGCGCCAAGGGCGGCGCACCGCGCGGCATCAGCGCGCAGCAGATGGAAGACCCCTACCCGGTGCTCGGCCTCACGCGCGAGGCCAGCGACGAACAGGTCCGCGCCGCCTGGAAGCAGCTGATGCGGGAAAACCACCCCGACAGCCTGGCGTCGCGCGGCGTGCCGGAGGAGTTCGTGAAGCGCGCGACCGGCAAGGTTGCGGACATCAACGCGGCCTGGGACCGGATCAAGCGCGAGCGGGGGCTGTGACGCCCACGCTGATCGAGGCGCCAAGCCCGAACCAGGACGACCGCCCCGACGGCGCGCCGGTCGACATGCTGGTGCTGCACTATACCGGCATGCGCTCCGGCGCCGAGGCGATCGACCGCCTGCGCGACCCGGCCGCCAAGGTGTCGTCGCACTATGTGGTCGAGGAAGACGGCGCCATCTTCCGCCTGGTGCCGGACCACCGCCGCGCCGCCCATGCCGGCATTTCCCACTGGCGCGGCCACACCGCGCTGAACGCGCGGTCCATCGGCATCGAGATCGTCAATCCCGGCCATGACTGGGGCTATCGCGCCTTCCCCGCGCTGCAGATGGCGGCGGTCTGCGACCTGTGCCTCGACATCCTGGCGCGCCACCCCATCCCGCCGCGCAACGTGGTGGCGCACAGCGACATCGCGCCGGACCGCAAGCAGGACCCGGGCGAGTTGTTCGACTGGGAGGGCCTGGCGCGCAACGGCGTCGGCCTGTGGCCGGGCACGGACCCAATGGCGCCGGCCGAAGGCGATACGCTGACGCTGCTCGGCGCCATCGGCTACCGCACCGACCTGCCGCTGCCCGTGCTGGTCACCGCCTTCCAGCGCCACTGGCTGCCGGGGCGCGCGGATGGCATCGCCGATGCCGCCACGCGCGCCCGCATCGCCGCCGTGGCGGCGCGCTGCGACTGATCAGGCGCGGCCGGCCGCGCTCAGCGGTCCCACCACGGCATCACCCGCGGCGCTTCCTCGCGCCCCTGGCGGATCGCCTTCATCGCATTGCCGCGATGGATGCCGATGTCGCGCAGCATGCGGTCGTCCATCTCGCCCACCAGCCGCGCCGCGCGGCGGCGTTCGACGGCCTCCATCGCCGCCACCCACAGGCGCATCAGCGGGCCGGGCGCGTCGGTGGCGACGCGCTGGGCCGGGCGCGCTGCGGTCCGGAGGGGGTTGGCGATGGGTTCGACGGACATGGTCGGCTCCTGCGGTGCGGGGTTGCGTCATGCACCGTGCTGGGGAGAGTGCGCCGCATGACCGGTCGTGCAGAAGCGCCTCGCGCTCACGGCAGGTGTGAGGAATACTCACGCCCATGCGCCCGACCCGCCTGCCCAGCATGGAACAGCTCCGCGCCCTGGATGCCGCGCTGCGCGCCGGCAGCTTCGGTCAGGCGGGCGCTGCGCTGGGCCTGACGCATGGCGCGATCAGCCGGCACGTCGCGGCGCTGGAGGCGATGCTGGGCGCGCCGCTGTTCCGCCGCGGCCCGCAGGGGGCGGAACCGACCGCGCTGGCGCGCCGCTACCACGGGGAGGTCGCGCCGCTGCTGACCGGTATCGAGGACGCGACGCGCCGCGCCGCCACGCGCCGCCGCCGTGCTCAGGACAGCGGCGGCGAGGTACGCATCGGCGTGGTGCCGACCTTCGCCGCGCGCTGGCTGCTGCCGCGCCTGCCGGATTTCAACGCCGCGCACCCCGCCCTTCGCGTGGACGTGGTGGCGACGACGGAATTGCAGGACCCGCGGCGCCAGGGGCTCGACTTCCTGGTGCGCCACGGCCTGCCGCCATGGCCGGGGCTGGAGGCCGAGCTGCTGCTGCCCGAGACGCTGCGCCCGGTGCGCTCGCCAAGTTTTCGGCTGCGCGGCACGCCCTCGATCAAGGCCATCGCCGAACGCATCCCGCTGATCTTCGACGTCAATCGCGACCATTGGGCCGCGTGGCTCACGGCGGCCGGCTGGCGCGGGGCACCGCCGCAGAACGGGCCGGTGTTCAGCGATTTCGGCCTGACGCTCGAAGCGGCTGCCGCGGGGCTGGGCCTGGCGCTGGCGCGCGGCGACCTGGCGGATCGGGAAGTGGCGTCCGGGCGGCTGGTCTATGCGCACCCCTTCGCGGCGCCGGGCCCGCGCGCGCATCATCTCGCGAAGCCCGCCGGTCCGTTGCGCCGCCCGGCGCAGGTGCTGTGGGACTGGATGCGCGCGCGCGCCGCGGCCTGACGCGCCGGGTCAGCGCAGCAGCGCCGCGTAGCGGTCGCGATAGGCGAAGACCAGCATCGCCGTCAGCACGGCCAGCACGCCAGCGATGGGCAGCCCGCCGGGGTTCAGCACCAGGTGGAACAGGACGATCACGGCGATGATGGGCAGCAGCATCAGCAGCGCCAGCGCCGGCGCGCGGTTGAACAGCAGCATCAGCCCGGCCACCAGGTCGATCGTCTTCATCAGCGGCCAGATGATGCCGCTGTCGCGGAGCGCGGCTTCGAAGCGCAGCCCGGCATCCGATGTCGGCGGATGGATGAGGTCGTGGCCGGTGATCATCCAGGCGAAGCCGTTGGCGGCGCCGAGCAGGAACAGCAGCGCGAGCAGCACGCGCGGGGCGTCGGTAGTGATGATGCGGACCATGGATCGTCCCCCAGGAATGACCGGCCGGCGGTGAAGCACGAAGCGCGCGGCGCCGCGAGGCCACGGCGCACCGCACTGTGCCGTGGTTCGCCCGCGCGCTTGACGCGCGCTGCCATCGCGGCGCACACGACCCGCGGCGTCAGACGGCCGGACGGCCGCTGGCCCGCGAGCGATCGCGGGCTGGAGGAAAGTCCGGGCTCCACGGGACTACGGTGCCGGTCAACGACCGGCGGGGGCGACCCCAGGGAAAGTGCCACAGAGAACAGACCGCCCGTCCGGCTTCGGCCTGACGGGCAAGGGTGAAACGGTGGGGTAAGAGCCCACCGCGCTTCCGGCAACGGCGGCGGCACGGCAAACCCCACCGGGAGCAAGGCCGAATAGGGGCGGACGGCGAGGCGCCGAAAGGTGTTGTCGCAAGGGCGGTCCCGCCCTTCCGCCCGGGTTGGCCGCGCGAAGCCCGCAGCGATGCGGGTTCCAGAGGAATGGCCGTCCGTGCCCGCAAGGGCACGACAGAACCCGGCTTACAGGCCGTCTGGCGCCACTTTCGCGACCCCGTCGTGAAAAACCCTTCGTGTTTCCTCAGGAAATCATGCAGCCTCGACGCGCAAGCGGCGGGTTTCATGTTGTTTTTCGTGCAGCAGCACGGACCCGCAAGATTCTTTCTCCCTTGCTGTCCCATCTTTTCCCGTGTTATCCCATGTCATCCCATGAGGGTCCCAGCGAGCTCGGGGGGGCGAGCGGGATCCAGAGCGGGATGGTCGGGCGAGCCGGCGGGGTCGGGGGGCCTCGCCGGCCGCTGATCCGGGCCGGAACAGCAATCTTGAGCGGCCCAGCTGGGCCGCACGCGGGGGGCGATGACCCGGTTCCTGGGCACGCACAAGGGGAAGTTGGACAAGAAGGGGCGCATCTCCGTGCCCGCCGGCTTCCGCAGCGCGCTCGCGGGCCTGGGCGAGCAGGAGCTGGTCTTCTTCCCGTCCTACACGCAGCCCTGCATCGAATGCTGGCCCGCCCGCGTCTTCGACGACGCGACCGCCGCGCATGACGGGCTCGCCCTGTTCTCCAGCGACGCGGACGACTTCGCCGGCGCCGTCTTCGCCCAGGCCGCGCAGATGCGCCCGGATGCCGAGGGGCGCGTCTCGCTCGAGGAACGCCATATCGCCACGGCCGGGCTGACCGAGGCGCTGCTCTTCGTCGGCCTGCGCCGGCGCTTCCAGATCTGGGACGCCGAGCGCGGCGAGGCCTATCTGCGCGGTTCCGTCGTCAGCGCCCGCGACAAGGGCCTGACGCTGGCGGCCGGCCCGCGCACGGACCCGCGGCCATGACCGGCCACCTGCCCGTCATGCTGCCTGAGGTGCTGGCCACCCTCGCCCCGCGCGACGATGCCGCCTACCTGGATGCCACCTTCGGCGGCGGCGGCTACGCGGGCGCCATCCTGGAAGCGGCGCCGCGCTGCACGCTGTACGCCATGGATCGCGACCCCGACGCGATCGCCCGCGGCGCTGGCCTCGTGGCGCGCCACGCCCCCCGGCTGCGCCTGATCGAAGGCCGCTTCGGCGACATGCTCGACCTGCTGGCGGCGCGCGGTGTGACCGCGCTGGACGGCGTGGTGATGGACCTCGGCGTCTCATCCTTCCAGCTCGACCAGGCGGAGCGCGGCTTCTCCTTCCGCGCCGACGGCCCGCTCGACATGCGCATGGAGAAGGCCGGACCGTCCGCCGCCGACCTGGTGAATACGCTGCCCGAGGCCGAATTGGCCGACATCCTGTATCGCCTCGGCGAGGAACGCTTCTCGCGGCGCATCGCCAAGGCCATCGTCGCGCGCCGCGCCGAACAGCCCTTCGCCACCACCGGCGACCTGGCGGCGCTGGTGCGGTCGAAGGTGCCGCGCGATCCCTCCGGCATCGATGGCGCGACGCGGTCCTTCCAGGCGCTGCGCCTCGCGGTGAACGACGAGTTGGGCGAGGTCGAGCGCGGCATCGCCGCCGCCGCGCAACTGCTGGCCCCGGGCGGGCGGCTGGTCGTGGTGGCCTTCCATTCCCTGGAAGACCGCATCGCCAAGCGCTTCATGGCCGAGGCGGCCGGTCGCGGCACCGGCGCCTCCCGCCATGATCCCGGCGCGCTCGCCGCGCGCACGGCACCCCGCTTCCGCCTGCTGACATCCCGCGCGCTCCGGCCCTCCGAGGCCGAGACGCGCGACAACCCCCGTGCCCGCTCCGCCCGCCTGCGCGCGTTGGAACGCCTGGAGGAGGCCGCATGATCCGCCCCCTGACGCTGCTCAGCATGGTCGCCGCCGCCGGGGCGGGACTTTACCTGTACCAGGTGAAGCACTCGGTCGCGCAGCTCGACCGCGAGCTGCGCGGCATCAACCGCCAGACCGAGCAGGCGCGCGAACGCACCCAGGTGCTGCGCGCCGAATGGGCGCTGCTGAACGAACCCGACCGGCTGCGCCAGGTCGCGCAGCGGCATCTGCCGCTGGAAGCGATGTCACCCGCGCAATTCGTCCGCCCGGCCGATATGGAACGCCGCCTGCCCCCGCCGCGGCAATTCGCCGGCACGCCATCCCTGTTCGCACCGGTCGAGCCGGCCGGCGATGGCAGCGCCACGGCGATCGCGCTGGCCGCCGCGGCGCCGCGCACGCCCATGCCGGTGGCGTCGCCCGCCCCGGCAGCGCCATCGCCCGCGCCGGTTGCGGTCGCCGCCGCACCGCAGCCGATGCCGGCGCCCGCCGCGCCGTCGGCAACGCAGGTCGCCCCGCAGGCCATGCCGCCCGCCGCACCGGTGGTCACCGCCGCCGCGGAGGCGCCCCGCCCGGTGCAGCCGCGCGCCGCCGCGCCGCGCCCTGCGCCGCCGCCCGCCCCCGTACGCGCCGCCTTGCATGTGGAACGCCCGGCGGCGGCCATGGCACCGCAGCGCGTCGCCGCGCCGGTGATGACACCCACCGTCGTCTCGGCGCTGGGCGGCAGCGGTCTTGCGCTCGCGCCGCCGGTGCCGATCGCGCGTGCAGCGGCGGCCACGCTGCCGGGCGCGCGCTAGTGCCCGCCTGCCGGCGTTCCCAACCCCCGGTTCCCGGACGACACGCGCCCGGGGCGGACCGCCGGCCATGACGCATGTCCCGCCCCCGGTGACGATGCGCCCGCCGCAGCCGGATGCGGCGCCGGCCAGCAGCCCCGTGCTGCGCCGCGCCGCCGCGACGCAGGAACCGCCCCGCACGCTGGTGCGCGTGACGCAGCCCGACCTGATGCGGCGCGCCATCCTGGAGCGCACGCGCGGGCGGCTGGTGATCGCAGCCTTCGGCTTCGCCGCGCTGTTCGGCGCGGTGGCCTTGAAGCTCGCGATGGCCACCGTGCTGAACCCGGCGGAATCGCGTCGTGCCGCGGCGCTGTCGCGCCCGCCGGCGCCGGCGGCGGAAGCACCGGTCGCCCGGGCCACCGTCACGGACCGCAATGGCGAAATTCTCGCGGTCTCGCTGCCGCTCACGGCGCTGTATGCGAACCCCCGGCAGATCGACAATCCGGGCGAGGTTGCCGACCGGCTGCGCCGCGTGTTGCCGCAGCTCGACCGCGAACGCCTGGTCGCGCGCCTGACCGGCGAACGGCAATTCGCCTACATCGCCCGCGCCCTGACCCCGCGCGAGGTCGCGCAGGTCAACGCGCTCGGCATCCCCGGCCTGCATTTCGAGGAAGCCGAGCGTCGCTACTTCCCGCAGGGCCGCACCGCGGCCCACATCATCGGCGGCGTCGACGTGGACGGCCACGGCATCGCCGGCGTCGAGCGGTTCCACGACGAACGCCTGCGCACCCATGCGAATGAGCGCCTGCGCCTGTCGCTCGATATCCGCGTGCAACTCGCGCTGCGCGACGCCGTGCAGCGCGGCATCACCGAATTCAACGGCATCGGCGGCGCCGGCGTGGTGATGGATGTGCAGACCGGCGAAGTGCTGGCGATGGTCAGCCTGCCTGACTACGACGCCAATGATGTCGGCGCGGCCACGGTGGACCAGCGCTTCAACCGCGTGACCGTGGGCGTCTACGAACCCGGTTCGACCTTCAAGCTGCTGACCGCGGCGATGGCGCTCGACTACGGGACCGTCCAGCCCTGGGGCGGGTACGACGCCTCGCGGCCGATCCGCGTGGGCCGTCACGAGATCAACGACTACCGCGGCAAGAACCGCTGGCTCGCGCTGCCCGAGATCCTCGCCTATTCGTCCAACCTGGCGTCCGCGCACATGGCCGCGGCGGTCGGCGTGAACCGGCATCGCGAATTCATGCAGCGCATGGGCATGACCTCGCGGCTGCGGATCGAGATTCCCGAGACCGCCATGCCGCTGGTGCCCGGCCAGCGCACCTGGCGCGACCTCAACACCATGACGATCGGCTTCGGCCACGGCATCTCGGTGACGCCGCTGCATGTCGCGACCGCCGGCGCCACCATCGTGAATGGCGGCATCCTGCGCCAGCCGACCATCCTGTGGCAGCCGCCCGGCGTCGAGCGCGAGGGCACGCGCGTGCTGAGCGAACGCACCTCGGACCTGATGCGCCGCTTCATGCGCCTGGTGGTGACCGACGGGTCGGGCCGGTCGGCGGAAGTGCCGGGGTACTTCGTCGGCGGCAAGACCGGCACGGCGCAAAAAACCGGCCCGCGCGGCGGCTACCTCGAGAACAAGCGCATCGCCGCCTTCGTCGGCGCCTTCCCGATGCATGCGCCGCGCTACGCGGTCTATGTGATGGTCGACGAACCGAAGCCCAATGCGCGCAGCCATGGCTTCGCCACCGCCGGCTGGGTGGCCGCCCCCGCCGCGGGCATGGTGATCCAGCGCATCGCGCCGATCCTGGGCATGTTGCCCGAACCCGCCTCGCCGGAAATCCAGCGCGCGCTCGCGGCGCCGATGAACGGACGCGGCATCCCGGGCATCGCCGTGCCGGCCGCCACGCCGCGCCCGGCGGCACGCCCCGCCGCCCCGCCTGCCGCGCCGCGCCCCGCCGCCCAGCCCGCCGCTGCGACCCCGCAGCGGGAGGCCGGCCTTGCGCCTCGGTGAGATGATGCGCCGCGCGGGGCTTCCCGGTCTGTCGGAGGATGCGGTCATCGCCGGCCTCACCGCCGACAGCCGCGCCGTCGGCCCCGGCATGGTGTTCGCAGCGCTGCCGGGCGTGCGCACCGACGGGCGCGCCTTCATCGCCGATGCGGTGGAGCGCGGTGCCGCGGCGGTGATCGCGCCGGCCGGCACCGAATGGCCGCCCGGCGTGCCGGTGCGCCCGCTGATTGCCTCGACCGACCCGCGCCGCACCCTGGCGCTGATGGCCGCAGCCTTCCATGGCGCGCAGCCGCGCAGCGTGGTGGCGGTCACCGGCACCAACGGCAAGACCAGCACGGTCGACTTCCTGCGCCAGATCTGGATCGCGGCGGGCGAGCGCGCCGCCTCGCTCGGCACGCTCGGGCTGGTTGCGGAGGGTTTCCCGCCGGGCCCCACGCTCACGACGCCCGACCCGGTGGCGCTGCATGGGACGCTGGCCGCGCTCGCCCGCGCCGGCTTCGGGGCGGCGGCGCTCGAGGCGTCCTCGCACGGACTCGACCAGCGGCGGCTCGATGGCGTGGTGCTGGCGGCCGCGGGGTTCAGCAACCTGACGCGCGACCACCTGGACTATCACGGGTCGATGGCGGCCTACCGGGTCGCCAAGCTGCGGCTGTTCGACACGCTGCTGCCGATCGGCGCGGCCGCGGCCGCATGCACCGAGATGGATGCCGCGACGTTGGAGGCGCTGCGCGCCATCGCCACGCGGCGGCGCCTGCGGCTTCTCACGGTCGGCGAGTCCGGCGAGGCGGTGCGCCTGCTGGCCGCGCGGCCGCTCCCCGAGGGGCTGGAACTCGCGGTCGAGAGCTTCGGCGCACGCCACGACATCCGCCTGCCCCTGCCCGGCCGCTTCCAGGCGGACAACGCGCTGTTGGCCGCCGCGCTCGCGGTGGGCGCCGGACTGCCGGTGGACCAGGTTTTCGCAGCGCTGCCCCGCCTGGCCGGCGTGCGTGGGCGCATGGAGCGCGCCGCCGTGTTGCCGAACGGTGCCGCGGTCTATGTCGACTACGCGCACACACCCGATGCGCTGGCGCGCCTGCTGGCGGCGCTGCGCCCGCATACCGTTGGGCGGCTGCATGTGCTGTTCGGCGCCGGGGGCGACCGCGACCCGGGCAAGCGGCCGCTGATGGGCGCCGCCGCGGCCGCGGGCGCCGACCGCGTCTGGATCACCGACGACAATCCGCGCAGCGAGGACCCGGCCGCGATCCGCGCCGCCGTGCTCGCCGGCGCACCCGGCGGGATCGATGCCGCCGCGCGGGAGGACGCGATCGCCGCCGCCCTGGCCGACCTGCGCCCGGGCGACGTGCTGGCGGTGGCCGGCAAGGGCCACGAGAGCGGCCAGGAGATCGCCGGCGTCGTGTACCCCTTCGATGATGTCGCGGTGGTGCGCCGCTTCGTGGATGGCGCGCCGTGACCGCGCTGTGGACCAGCGCCGAACTGCGCGCCGCTACGGGCGGGACGCTCGCTGCCGACGTCGTGGTGACCGGCATCTCCATCGACACGCGCTCGATCGCGCCCGGCGACCTTTTCGTTGCGCTGCGCGACACCCGGGACGGGCATGACTTCGCGGCGCAGGCGCTGCAGAAGGGTGCAGCCGCGGCACTGGTGGATCGCGATCCGCCGGGCGCGGTGGCCAATGCGCCGCTGCTGCGCGTGGCCGATACGTTGGCGGGCCTCACCGCGCTTGGTGCCGCCGGGCGGTCGCGGAGCGCCGCGCGGGTGGTCGGCGTCACCGGGTCGGTCGGCAAGACCACCACCAAGGAGATGCTGCGCGTCGCCCTCTCGGCCTTCGGGCCGACGCATGCCTCGGCGGCGTCCTTCAACAACCATTGGGGCGTGCCGATCACCCTCGCGCGCCTGCCGCGCGATGCCGCCTTCGCGGTCATCGAGATGGGCATGAACAACCGCGGCGAGATCGCGCCGCTGTCGCGCCTGGCGCGGCCCGCGGTGGGCGTCGTGACCAACCTCGGCACCGCCCATGTCGGGCGCCTCGGTAGCGAGGAAGCGATCGCCGAGGAGAAGGGCGACATCATCGCCGGCATCGCACCGGGCGGCGCGCTGGTGCTGCCGGCCGACAGCCGATTCGCCGCACCGCTCGCCGCGCGGGCGCGCGCGGCCGGCCTGTCGGTGCTGACGCATGGCGAAGCGCCGGGCGCCGATGCGCGGCTGCTCGGCTACGAGGGCGGTGCGGAGGGCGGCCGTGCGGAGATCCTGATCGGCGGCGAGCGCATCGGCGTGTTGCTGTCCACGCCCGGCCGCCATGTCGCGCTGAACGCCTGCGCGGTCCTGGTGGCGGTCACCGCGCTCGGCCTGAACGCACGCAGCGCCGCGGCGGCGCTGTCGGCCTTCGGGGCACCGGCCGGGCGCGGGCGGCGCAGCCTCATTGCCGTGGCGAACGGCGAGGCGCTGCTGATCGATGACTCCTACAACGCCTCGCCGCCGTCGATCCGTGCGGGGCTGTCCGTGCTGGCAGCGCAGGCGGCCACGCGCCGGCTCGCCGCACTGGGCGACATGCTTGAACTGGGCGCCGAGGGCGCGGCGATCCATGCCGGCCTGGCGCCCGACGCGACTTCGGCCTGCGACCTCGTCTTCTGCTGTGGGGAATTGATGGGCCATCTGTTCCGGGCGTTGCCCGAAGGTAAGCGTGGCGCGCATCTGCCGGACTCGGGCGCGCTCGCGCCGGTGCTGAAGGCGGCTTTGCGCGCGGGCGATGCGGTGCTGGTGAAAGGCTCGCTCGGGTCACGCATGGCCGTGGTGGTCGATGCGCTGACGGCGGAGGGGCGCGCATGATCTACACCTTCCTCACGCCCCTCGCCGAGGAGTTCCAGCTCTTCAACCTCGCGCGCTACCACACGTTCAGGGCGGGCGCGGCGGCGATGACGGCGCTGCTGATCTGCCTGGTCTTCGGCAGCGCCATCATCCGCTGGCTGCGGTCCTTCCAGCGCGGCGGCCAGCCGATCCGCGACGACGGACCGGAACGCCACCTGATCGAGAAGAAGGGCACGCCGACCATGGGCGGCGTGATGATCCTGGGCGCGCTGGTGGTCTCGACGCTGCTCTGGGCCGATTTGCGCTCGGGCATGGTGTGGGCGGTGCTGGTGGTGACGGTCGGCTACGGCGCGCTCGGCTTCGCCGATGACTGGCTGAAGGTGACCAAGCGCAACACCAAGGGCGTGTCGGGCCGCATGAAGCTGGCGGTGCAGGCGGGGCTGGGCCTGCTGGCGGCGGTCTGGATCACCTGGCTGATGCCGGGACCGTTGTCGACAACGCTGGCGGTGCCGTTCCTCAAGGAGCTGCTGGTGCCCTTCGGCATGCTGTTCCCGCTGGTCGGCATGCTGGTGATGATGGGGGCGTCCAATGCTGTGAACCTGACCGACGGGCTCGATGGCCTGGCGATCGTGCCGGTGATGATCGCCGGCGCGGTCTTCGCGCTGATCGCCTACCTCGTCGGCAACCGCATCTTCGCCGACTACCTGCAACTGCATTATGTGCCCGGCACCGGCGAGCTCGCGGTCTTCGCCTCGGCGCTGATCGGCGCGGCCCTGGGCTTCCTGTGGTTCAACGCCCCGCCGGCGGCGGTGTTCATGGGCGATACCGGGTCACTCGCGCTGGGCGGCGCGCTGGGTGCGCTGGCGGTCGCGACCAAGCACGAGATCGTCCTCGCCATCGTGGGCGGGCTGTTCGTGGTCGAGACCGTCTCGGTCATCATCCAGGTCTTCTGGTTCAAGCGCACCGGGCGGCGCGTGTTCCTGATGGCCCCGCTGCACCACCATTTCGAAAAGAAGGGCTGGGCGGAAGCGACCATCGTGATCCGCTTCTGGATCATCGCGATGATCCTCGCGCTTGTCGGCCTCAGCACGCTGAAGATCCGATGACGCCGCCGGCCCCGCCCTTCACCCCCTTCCTCGGCGCGCGCATCGCCGTCGTCGGGCTCGGCCGCGCCGGGCTGCCGGCGGCGCTGCGCCTGGTCGACTGGGGTGCCGAGGTCGAGGCCTGGGATGATGGCGAGGCGCAGCGCCGCACCGCCGCCGCCGCGGGGCTCACGCTGCGCGACCCCGCCGAGGGCCGCTTCCGCGCCGATGCGCTGCTGCTCTCGCCGGGCATCCCGCATCTGATTCCACGCGCGCACGCCGCCGCGCAGGCTGCGCGCACAGCCGGTGCGCCGATCCTGTGCGATGTCGAGTTCCTGTTCCGTGCCGTGCTCGCCGCGCAGTCGCGCGCGCGCTTCGTCGGCGTCACCGGCACCAACGGGAAATCCACCACGACGGCGCTGATCCACCACCTGCTGACCGAGGCGGGGCGGGAGGCGGAGGTCGGTGGCAATCTCGGCCCACCGGCCCTCTCACTCAACATCTTGGGGTCCGAAGGGGTCTATACCCTCGAAATGTCGTCCTACATGTTGGAGCGAATCGCGACGCTGCGCTTCAACGTGGCTGTCATGCTGAACCTCAGCCCGGATCACCTCGACCGCCATGGCGACATGGCCGGCTATGCCGCTGCGAAGGCGCGAGTCTTCGCGCGGCAATCGCACGAGGATGTCGCGGTGCTGGGCCAGGACGACACGATGACCGCGGCGATGGCGACCGGAATCGCGGCGCGGATCGTGCCGGTGTCGGCCCTTACGCCACAGCCCGGCGGCGTCTGGGCCGAGGGGCGGGTGCTGCGCGACGATGCCGGCCCCATCCTCGACCTGCGTGACGCGCCGGCCCTGCCCGGGGACCACAACGCGCAGAACGCGGCGGCGGCGGCAGCGGCCTGCCATGCGCTCGGCGTCTCGCGCAGTGACATCGCTTCCGGCATCGTCACCTTCGCCGGATTGCCGCATCGCCTCGAACGCGTGGCCGAGGCGCGCGGCGTGGTGTTCGTCAACGACAGCAAGGCGACCAACGCCGACAGCGCGGCACGCGCGCTGGCCGCCTATGATCGCGTCGTCTGGATCGCCGGCGGCGAGGCGAAGGACGGCGGCATCGAGAGCCTCGCGCCGTTTTTCCCGCGCGTCGCCCGCGCGTTCCTCATCGGTCGCGACGCACCGATCCTCGCGCGCACGCTCGCCGCGCATGGCGTGCCGCACGAGATCGCCGGTACGCTCGATGCCGCGGTGCCGGCCGCCGCCGCGGCGGCCTTCGGCGGCGCGGCGCCGGTGGTGCTGCTCTCGCCGGCCTGCGCGTCCTGGGACCAATTCACCGGCTTCGATGCACGCGGGAACCGCTTCCGCGACCTGGCGCGCGCGCTGGCCACCACCGATGGAAGGGCCGCCTGATGGCCTTCTCCCGCGCCGATACCTCCGTCCTGGGCCGCTGGTGGTGGACGGTGGATCGTTGGACGCTGGCAGCGCTCATGACGCTGATCGCCTTCGGCTATGTGATGATGCTCGCCGCATCGCCTGCCGTGGCGGAACGCATCGGCGCGTCGTCGCGGCACATGTTCTTCTTCAAACAGGTCGCCTACCTCGCGATGGCGGCGGGGCTGATGGTCGCGGTCTCGCTGCTGTCGGTGAAGGGGGTGCGGCGCTTCGCGCTGCTCGGCTTCGCCGCGGCGCTGGTGCTGACGGCGGCGACGCTGGTGCTGGGTGTCGAGATCAAGGGTGCGCGGCGCTGGCTGCCGATCCCGGGGCTGTCGTTGCAGCCATCCGAATTCCTCAAGCCGTTCTTCGCGGTGGTGGCGGGATGGCTGATCGCGGAAGGCAAGCTGCCGGGGTCGAAGGTTTGGGGCGCGTCGATCGCCGTCGTGCTGTTCCTGGTGGTGGCGGCGATCCTGAAGGGCCAGCCCGACATCGGCATGCTGCTGGTGGTCTGCGCGGTATTCTTCGCGCAGTTCTTCGTGGCCGGGATGAACCTGTTCCTGGTGGGGGCGGTGGGCGGGCTCGGCATTGCGGGCGCCATCGGGGCCTACCTGATCTTCCCGCACGTGCAATCGCGCGTGCATCGCTTCCTCGATCCGACCTCGGGTGATTCCTTCCAGGTGAGCGTGGCGCTCGAGGCTTTCGCGAATGGCGGGCTGCTGGGCCGCGGCCCCGGCGAGGGTCGCGTCAAGAACGTGCTGCCCGACGCCCATGCCGACTTCGTCTTCGCCGTGGCTGGCGAGGAATTCGGGATGGTGCTGTGCCTGGTCATCCTCGCGGTCTTCGCCTTCATCGTGGTGCGCGGGTTGATGCGGCTGCTGGGCGAGACCGACCTGTTCATCATGCTGGCAGGCACCGGCCTGCTCACGCAGTTCGGCCTGCAGGCCTTCGTCAACATGGCCTCCACGCTGCACCTGATCCCGACCAAGGGCATGACGCTGCCCTTCGTGTCCTATGGCGGGTCGTCCGTACTGGCGATCGCGATGGGCATGGGGATGCTGCTGGCGCTGACACGACGCCGCACCGGATCGCGCGCCGGTGCGGATGCCGAACCCTCCCACGCCCCCGTCGCGATGGCGGCGGGAGGGGCCCGGTGAGAGGCCCCGCCGTGCACCCCATCATCATCGCCGCCGGCGGCACCGGCGGCCATCTGTTTCCCGCCGAGGCACTGGCCGCGGAACTGCTGCGCCGCGGCGAGCGCATCGCGCTGATGACCGATGCGCGATCGGCTGCCTATGACAGCTCGGCCTTCGCCAACGCGGAACGCTTCGTGCTGCGCGGCGCCGGATTGTCCGGGCGCGGGCTGCGCGGCGCGGCAGGCGGTGCGATGGCCCTGGTGGCGGGAACGGCGCAGGCGCGCCGCTATCTTGCGGCGTTGCAGCCATCCGCCGTGGTGGGCTTCGGCGGCTATGCGTCCTTCCCGCCACTGGCGGCCGCACGACTGATGGGCGTGGCGCGCCGCCCGGCGATCGTGCTGCACGAACAGAACGCGGTGCTCGGCCGCGCCAACCGGATGATGGCGCGGGTGGCGGACCTGCTGGCGCTGTCCTTCCCGAACACCACCCATGTGCCGGCGGGTGCCAAGGTCGCGATGGTCGGCAACCCGGTGCGACCGGCACTCGCCGCTCTCGCCGGCCAGCCCTATCCGTTGCCGCCCGAGGGCGGCGCGCTCCGCCTGCTGGTCACCGGCGGCAGCCAGGGCGCGCGCATCTTCGCCGATGTGGTGCCACCCGCCATCGCCGCGCTGCCCGAAGCGATCCGCGCGCGGCTGCTGGTGACGCAGCAATGTCGCGCCGAGGACCTGGCACGCACCGAGACGGCCTATCGCGCCGCCGGTGTCGTTGCCGATCTGGCGCCGTTCTTCCCCGACATCGCGGGGCGGCTGGCGACCGCGCATCTGGTGATCGCGCGCGCCGGCGCCTCGACCATCGCGGAATTGGAATGCGCCGGGCGTCCGGCGGTGCTGGTGCCGCTGCCCTCGGCCATCGACGATCACCAGAACGCCAATGCCCGCGCGCTCGCCGAAGCGGATGCAGCCTGGGTCTATCCGCAGCCTGCCTTCACGCCAGGTGCGCTGGCGGAACGGCTGGTCGGCCTGTTCGGGGTGCCGGGGCGCCTTGCCTCGGCCGCGGCCGCGGCCGCCGCGCTGGCGCGCCCGCATGCCGCGCGCGACCTCGCTGACCGTGTGCTTTCGCTGGTCCGCCAGCCTGCGTCGAGGACTGCCTGATGCGCGCGCTGCCGCTCAATATCGGCGCCATCCACTTCGTCGGCATCGGCGGGATCGGCATGTCCGGCATCGCCGAGGTGCTGCACACGCTGGGCTACCAGGTGCAGGGCAAATGTGCAGCGCCTGCGCGGCGTCGGCATTCCGGTCGCGGTCGGGCACGACGCGGCGAACCTGGGCGACGCGCAGGTGGTGGTCGTCTCGACAGCGGTGAAGCGCGACAATCCGGAAGTGGTGGCCGCGCGCAAGCGGCTGATCCCTGTCGTGCGCCGGGCCGAGATGCTGGCCGAGCTGATGCGCCTGAAATGGTCCATCGCCATCGGCGGCACGCATGGCAAGACCACCACCACGTCGCTCGTCGCCGCGGTGCTGGAAGCCGCGCGGCTCGACCCCACCGTGATCAATGGCGGCATCATCAACGCCTATGGCACGAACACGCGCATGGGTTCGGGCGACTGGATGGTGGTCGAGGCCGATGAATCCGACGGGTCCTTCCTGAAGCTGCCCGCCGTCGTCGCCGTGGTGACCAACATGGACCCTGAGCACCTGGATCACTGGGGCACCGGGGAGGCGATGAAGGAAGGCTACGCCCAGTTCGTCGGCAACATCCCCTTCTACGGCTTCGCCGTGCTGTGCATGGACCACCCGGAAGTGCAGGCGATGATCCCGCGCCTGTCGGACCGGCGCATCGTGACCTACGGCTTCTCCCCGCAGGCCGATGTGCGGGCGGAACGCATCATCACCGACCGTATGGGCGCGACCTTCGAGGTCACGGTCACCGATCGCACGACGGGTCGCGTGAGGACGATGAAGCCCTTCCGCCTGCCCATGCTGGGCCAGCACAACGTCCAGAACGCGCTGGCCGCGATCGCGATCGGCGTCGAGATGGAGGTGGACGAGGGCACCATCCGCTCCGCGCTGGCGGGCTTCAAGGGCGTGAAGCGCCGCTTCACCCGCACCGGCGAAGCCGGCGGCATCAGCGTGATCGACGACTACGGCCATCACCCGGTCGAGATCGCCGCCGTGCTCAAGGCCGCGCGGCAGGCCGGCGCGCGCGACGTCATCGCGGTCGTGCAGCCGCACCGCTACACGCGCCTCGCCACGCTGTTCGAGGATTTCTGCACCTGCATGAACGATGCCGGCACGGTGATCATCGCCGATGTCTATGCCGCCGGCGAACAGCCGATCGAGGGCATCGACAAGGACGCGCTGGTCGAAGGGCTGCGCGCGCGCGGCCACCGGTCCGTGGTGCCGCTGCCGGGACCCGACTCGCTGCCGGAGATGATCAACGCCATCGCCAAGTCGGGCGACTACGTCGTGTGCCTGGGCGCAGGCAACATCACGACCTGGGCCCATGCGCTGCCGGGGCAGCTCGGCGAATTGCAGCAGCGCGCGCGCGGACGGCTGGCGGGGGCGATGAAGTGATGGCCGCCGCAGCCCATGGGTGGGGCGCTGCCCCGCCCATACCCAGGACGTCTGCCGGGGAAGGCTCCGCCCGCCCCGGGCCAATGGTCGAGAGGCCCCTGGACACCCGGATTCCGCCGTTGCGGGGGCGGATCACGGAAGGCGCGGCGCTGGGGGCATCCACCTGGTTCCGCGTGGGCGGCCAGGCCGACATCCTGATCCGCCCCGCCGACGCGACCGACCTGGTCACGCTGCTGAAGCACCTGCCGGAGAGCACGCCCGTCACCGTCATCGGCGCGGCATCGAACATGATCATCCGCGATGGCGGCATCGCGGGTGTGACCATCCGCCTCGCCCGCGGCTTCGCGGACGTGACCGTCGAGGCCGATGGCATCGTCGCCGGCGCGGCCGCGCTGGATGTCACGGTGGCCGAGACCGCGGCGGCGAGCGGGCTGGGCGGCCTGGAGTTCCTGGTGGGCATCCCGGGCACCATCGGCGGCGCGGTGGCGATGAATGCCGGCGCCTACGGCACCGAGATCAAGGATGTGCTGGACTGGGCGGAGGTCGCCACGGCCACCGGCGTGCAGCGCCTCGCCGCCGCCGACCTGCACTTCGCCTATCGCCGCGCCGCGCTGCCGCCGCGCGGCGTCGTCATCCGCGCGCGGCTGCGCGCCACGCCGGGCGATGCGGCCGCGATCGCTGCGCGGCTGAACGACATCCGCGCCGCGCGCGAAGCCACCCAACCGGTGCGCGCGCGCACCGGCGGATCCACCTTCAAGAACCCGCCCGGTGCCAGGAAGGCCTGGGAATTGATCGACGCCGCCGGCTGCCGCGGCCTGCGCATCGGTTCCGCGCAGGTCAGCGAGAAGCATTGCAACTTCCTGATCAACACCGGCGGCGCCACCGCCGCGCAGGTCGAAGCCCTCGGCGAGGATGTGCGCGCACGCGTGCGCGCCACCACCGGCATCGATCTCGAGTGGGAAATCAGGCGCATCGGGAGGCCGGCATGACGCAGCACGTGGCGGTGCTCTACGGCGGCATATCGGCGGAACGGGAGGTCTCGCTCTCCTCCGGCCGGCAATGCATCGCCGCGCTGCGGGAAGCAGGCTTCGAGGTCACGCCGATCGAGGTCGGCCAGGACCTGACCGCCGTCATTCACGCGCTGACGCATCCGCGCCCGGATGCCGTGTTCAACGCGCTGCACGGCCGCTTCGGCGAGGATGGCTGCATCCAGGGCGTGCTGGATTGGCTTGGGCTGCCCTACACGCATTCGGGGCTGCGCGCCTCGGCGCTGGCCATGGACAAGCACGCTGCCAAGGCGGTGTTCCGCCAGGCCGGCCTGCCGGTGGCCGAACACTGCCTGGTCACGCGCGACGCGCTCGAAGCCGCCGACCCGCTGCCGCTGCCCTATGTGGTCAAGCCGGTGAACGAGGGTTCGTCGGTCGGCGTGCATATCGTGCAGAAGGGCGACAACCGCCGCGCCGAGATCGCGCGCGACTGGCGCTACGGCGACCACGCCATGGCGGAATCCTACATCCCCGGGCGCGAGCTCACGGTCGGCGTGATGGGTGACCGCGCGCTCGCGGTCACCGACATCATCGCCGATGCCGGCGCCTTCTACGACTACGAGAGCAAATACGCCGACGGCGGATCGCGCCACGTGCTGCCCGCGCAGATCCATGCGGACACCTATGCGAAGGCGCTCGACATCGCGCTGCGCGCGCACCAGGCGCTGGGCTGCCGCGGCGCCTCGCGCGCCGACCTGCGCTACGACGAAGAGACGGACCGCCTGGTGCTGCTGGAGGTGAACACCCAGCCCGGCCTGACCCCGACCTCGCTGCTGCCGGAGCAGGCGGCGCATTGCGGCATCCCCTTCCCCGCGCTGTGCGCCTGGATGGTGAAGGAGGCCCGCCATGGCACGTGACCCGGCGCGCGGCGGGGGGCGTGAACGCCTGGCCCGCACGTCATCGCCGCAGAAGGAACCCTCGCGCCCGTCGCGGCTGCGCATCTGGGTCAAGCGCCGGCGTTCGATGGTGCGGCCCGCCATCTATGGCGCGCTCGGGCTGGGCGCGCTCAGCGTGCTGGTGCTGGCCGTGCGCGCGGTGGATCCGGCGGGACGGGTGCGCGGCGTCGCCGAGAGCTTCTCCGGCGTCGGTGAGACGCTCGGCATGACGGTGCAGCAGGTGATCCTGGAAGGCCGCCGCAACACCCCGACCGACATGATCCGCGCCGCACTCGGCGTCTCGCGCGGCGACCCGATCCTGGATTTCTCGCCCGAGGCCGCGCGCACGCGCATCGAGACCATCGCCTGGGTCCAGACGGCGCATGTCGAACGCCGACTGCCCGGCACCATCCTGGTGCGCATCGAGGAACGGCGCCCCTTCGCCATCTGGCAGAACAACGCGCGCTTCGTGATCATCGACCGCGAGGGCCGCGTGGTCGCCGCCGATGGCCTCGACCAGTTCGGCCCGCTGCCGCTGCTGGTGGGTGCCGGCGCCGACACAGTCGGCCCGGCGCTGCACGACATCCTGAGGCGCGAACCCGAGGTCGCGGATCGCGTGCAGGCGATGGTGCGCATCCACGAACGACGCTGGAACCTGCGGCTGCACAACGGCACCGACGTGCTGCTGCCCGAAGGGGCCGAGGCCGCCGCCATCCAGCGCCTGGCGGAATTGCAGCGCGAGGCCCGCCTGCTCGACCGCCCGCTCGCCGCCATCGACCTGCGCCTGCCCGACCGGCTGGTGCTGCGCCCGACCCGCCAGGCGGAGCCCAGCGAGGTCATCACCCCACGGTCAGGCGCGGCACGGCGCGGATGAACCAGATGTCCCGCCTGCCGCCGCCCATCGAACCCGGTGCGCCGCCGCGCCGCCGCCGCCATGCGCGCAGCGGTACCTTCGGCGTGCTCGACATCGGGTCGACCAAGGCGGTCTGCATGATCGCGCGCATCGAGAGCGACGGCACGCCGCGCGTGCTCGGCTTCGGCTGGCGCCAGGGCCGCGGCGTGAAGGGCGGGTCGATCGTCGACCTCGAGGAAGCCGAGCGCGCCATCCGCGCCGCCGTCGGCCAGGCGGAGGAGATGGCCGATACCCGCCTGCAGGGCGTGATCGTGAACCTGTCCTGCGGCCAGCCGGACAGCCGGCAGCTTCACATCCAATGGGGCATCGGCGGGCGCGCCGTGACCGACCAGGATTTGCGCGCCATCCTGCACGAGGGCCGCCGCCGCACGGCGGAGGACGGGCGCGAGACAGTGCACGCCATTCCGCTTGGCTTCACGGTCGATGCCACGCCCGGCGTGGACGATCCCCGCAGCATGATCTGCGACACGCTGGGCGCGCGGCTGCACATGGTCAGCGCCTCCCAGGCCAGCCTGCGCAATCTCGGCGCCTGCCTGCTGCGCTGCGACCTGGAGGTCGAGGAACTGGTCTCCGCGCCCTTCGCCGCCGGCCTCGCGACCCTGGTGGATGACGAAAAGCAGCTTGGTGCGACCGTCATCGACATGGGCGGCGGCACCACCAGCCTGGCCGTGTTCAGCGAGGGCCACCTGGTGCACAGCGCGCAGGTAGGCGTCGGCGGCGGGCAGGTGACCAACGACCTCGCGACCGTGCTGGCCACGCCGCTCACGCATGCCGAGCGCATCAAGACCCTGCATGGCAGCGTCCATGGCGGTTCCGACGACGACCGCGAATTCCTGCCGGTGCCGCTGCTGGGCGAGGACGAGCACGCGATCGCACGCATTCCGCGCTCCATGGTCATCAACATCATCAAGCCGCGGCTCGAGGAAACCTTCGAGCTGGTGCGCGAGCGACTCGACGCCGCCGCGCTGGGCCGCGAGGGCGGCACGCGCGTGGTGCTGACCGGCGGCGGCAGCCAGATGGTCGGCGCGCGGGAGATGGCCGCGCGGATCCTCGACCGCCAGGTGCGCATCGGCCGCCCCCTGCCGATGCGCGGGCTGGCCGAAGCAGCCTCCGGCCCGGCCTTCGCATCCGCCATCGGGCTGCTGCTGTGGGGCGCGGGCGAAGGCCGTCCGGTGCTCGACATCGCGCCCGGACCCGCGCGGTCCAGCGGCGCTTTCAGGCGTTTCGTCAACTGGGTGAAGGACCGCGTCTGAATGCGCCTCGCCCCGAATCGATTCCACCGCGTAGACACGATCAACCAGGAGGCCCGCCCATGACCCTGAACCTGACCGTGCCGCAGACGCAGCACACCGACTTCAGCCCGCGCATCACCGTGGTGGGCGTGGGCGGCGGCGGCACCAACGCGGTCAACAACATGATCGCGATGGGGCTCGACGGCGTCGAATTCCTGGTCGCCAACACGGACAGCCAGTCGCTGTTCCATTCGCGCGCTGAACGGCGCGTGCAGCTCGGCCCGCATCTCACGCAGGGGCTTGGCGCCGGTGCAAAGCCCGAGATCGGGCGCGCCGCGGCGGAGGAAGCGATGGAGGAACTCGCCCGCCATATCGAGGGCGTGCACATGATCTTCATCACCGCCGGCATGGGCGGCGGCACCGGCACCGGTGCCGCGCCCGTCATCGCGCGCATGGCCCGCGAGCGCGGCGTGCTGACCGTCGGCGTCGTGACCAAGCCGTTCGACTTCGAAGGACCCAAGCGCAAGAAGTCCGCCGATTCCGGCATCGAGGAACTGCAGTCCTTCGTCGATACGCTGATCGTCATCCCGAACCAGAACCTGTTCAGGCTGGCCAATGAACGCACCACCTTCCAGGAGGCGTTCAAGATGGCCGACAACGTCCTCTACATGGGCGTGCGCGGCGTGACCGACCTGATGATCAACCCCGGCATGGTCAACCTCGATTTCGCCGACATCCGCACCGTCATGGCCGAGATGGGCAAGGCCATGATGGGCACCGGCGAGGCCGAGGGCGACGACCGCGCCACCAAGGCCGCCGAGGCCGCCATCAACAACCCGCTGCTCGAGGACATCTCGATGGCCGGATCAACATCACCGGCGGCTACGACATGACGCTGTTCGAGGTGGACGCCGCCGCCAACCGCATCCGCAAGGAAGTGGACGAGGAGGCCAACATCATCTTCGGCACCTCGGTCGATGAAGGGATGAACGGTCGCGTGCGCGTGTCGGTGGTCGCCACGGGTATCGACGTCGCGACCGCGTCAGGGCGCGGCGAGGTTCCCTTGAAGCTGGTGGCGAATGGCGGCCCGACCCAGGCGGTCGCGACCCAGCACGCCGCACCCGCCCAGCCGGCCCGCGGGCCGCAATCCTTCATTCGCACCGTCGCCCAGCCGGCCGCCATGCCGGCGATGCGCCCGGCCGTGGTGGACGCGACGCCCGAGCCCGTTGTGGAATCCGCGCCGCCGGAAGCCTATGCGCCAGCACACCAGGCCCCGGTCGAGGCGCCGATCGTCGTCGGCCCCGCAGCGACCATCGCTGAACCCGCTGCGCGCGCGCCCGAACCGGTGCGCACCCAGCCCGGCATGATGACCAGCCTGTTTCGCCGGGCGACCAGCATGAGCAGCATGATGCGGCGCAATCTGCCCGAGGCGCAGCCCGCCATGGCGCCGCATGCGGTGCGGGTCGAACCGTCGGTCGCGACGCAGCATGCTACAGCGCCGCGCGCCCCGGCGCGTGCCGCCGGTCAGGACGAGATGGGCCTCGAGATCCCCACCTTCCTGCGTCGGCAGTCCAATCCCTGAACCGGAACGGCCCTTTTTTCGCCGCATTTTGCGCCGCAATAATCCAATCTAATCAATGGCTTGCGGCGTAATATAGAGAAACAAGGCTTGAATGGCGCCCCGCATCGCAGAGTGCTTCTGTGCTGCGGGGCGTTGTGCATCGCCGCATCGTCGCCGCATCAAGGGGGGTGCGGCACCTGCGGAGACCATCGCGAGGCCCCGGAAAGGCACCAGGGCTATGGACGGCTTCATCACCGCGGAGAACGGACGGCGCAGGACGCTGAAGGCACCCATCGGGTGCGTCGGCACCGGGCTGCATTCCGGCCGTCGCGTCGCCCTCACGCTGCGCCCCGCCGCGGCCGGCACCGGCATCGTGTTCCGCCGTACCGACCTCGGCCGCGACATTCCCGCGCTGTTCGACCGCGTGGTCGATACGCGCCTGTGCACAGCCATCGGTGATGGCGACGCCACCATCTCGACCATCGAACACGTCATGGCGGCGCTCGCCGGCAGCGGTATCGACGACGCCGTGGTCGAGGTGGACGGCCCCGAAGTGCCGATCATGGACGGCTCCGCCGCCCCCTTCCTGTTCCTGATCGACTGCGCCGGCATCGTCACGACCGCCGCGCCGCGCGCTGCGATCGAGGTGCTGCGCCCGGTCCGCGTGGAGGAACCCAACGGGGCCTTCGCCGAGTTGCTCCCCAGCCGCGAAGCCGCCTTCGACGCCGCGATCGAGATCGACTTCCCGAACACCGCCATCGGCCGCCAGGCACTCTCGCTGCGCATCTCCCCCCTCGCCTTCCGCGAGGGCCTGGCCGATGCGCGCACCTTCACCCTCGCCGAGGACGTGGCCCGCCTGCGCGCCGCCGGCCTGGCGCAGGGCGGCAGCCTGGCCAACGCCGTGGTCGTGGACGGCCCCATGGTGCTCAACCCTGGCGGGCTGCGCCGCCCTGACGAATTCGTGCGGCACAAGCTGCTGGACGTGGTGGGCGACCTGGCTTTGGCCGGCGCGCCGATCCGCGGGCGCTTCCGCGGCGCGCGCTCGGGTCATGCGCTGAACAACCGTGTGCTGCGCGCGCTGTTCGCCGACGTCTCCGCTTGGCGCATGACGGGCCAGCCGGCGATGTCGGAAGGCCTGGCCGCCACCCCGGTGCGCGCCGCCGCGGCTCCCGCCATCGCCTGACCGGGCGCCGCTTGGCGCGCGGGGGCTTCGCCATGATATACAGCGGCCCGACATCATGGCTTTCCCGATGATTCGCCTTGCGCTGCCGCTTCTCCTCCTCGTTGCCCTGGCCGCCTGCGGGCGGTTCCAGCAAGGCACCGGCGCGGACCCGTCGCTCACGCCCGGCATCGCCGCGGCGAATGCCGCCGACCAGTCGCCCGAGGCGCTCTACGCGGCCGGCATGCAGGAACTGCGCGCCAACCGCTTCCAGCGCGCCGTCGACCTGTTCGACGCGGTGGAGCGCGAGCACCCGTATTCGACCTGGGCGACCAATGCGAAGCTCATGGCGGCGTATGCCGACTACACGCGCAACCGCTACACCGAGGCAATCGGCGCGCTGGACCGCTTCATCCAGTTGCATCCGGCGCATCGCGACGTCGCCTATGCCTATTACCTTCGCGCACTGTCGCAATACGAACAGATCAACGACGCGCAGCGCGACCAGCAGCAGACCATCATCGCGATGAACGCGCTGCAGGACGTGGTGAACCGCTTTCCCGACACCTCCTATGCACGCGACGCCCGCCTCAAGATGGACCTCGCGCGCGACCATCTGGCGGGCCGCGAAATGCATGTCGGGCGCTACTACCAGCGCCAGGGGCTGCTCTCGGCCGCGATCGGGCGCTTCCGCCGGGTGGTCGACGAATACCAGACCACCAACCACGTCCCCGAGGCGCTGCACCGCCTGACCGAGATCTACATCGCCCTCGGCCTGACGGACGAGGCGCGGCGCACCGCATCGGTGCTCGGCTTCAACTATCCGGGCAGCGCCTGGTACCAGGATTCCTACGCGCTGCTGGTCGAGGGCGCGCAACCGGCTCCGCAGGACCGGCCGGGCTTCGTGCGTCGCAGCATCAACTGGCTGTTCTGAGCAGGGGCACGGCGCCACCGTGCTCGCCAGCCTCGCCATCCGCGACGTGGTGCTGATCGAACGGCTCGACCTTGCCTTCGGCGCCGGGTTGACCGCGCTGACCGGCGAGACCGGCGCGGGCAAGTCCATTCTGCTCGATAGCCTGGGCCTGGCGCTGGGTGGCCGGGCCGAATCCGGCATGGTGCGCGCCGGGCAGCCGCAGGCCTCCGTCGCCGCCGCCTTCCACCCACCATCCGGCCACCCCGCCTTCGACATCCTGCGCGAACAGGGGATCGAGCCGGAAGAGGACCTGGTGCTGCGCCGCGTGGTGCAGGCCGATGGCCGCTCCCGTGCCTTCGTCAATGACCAGCCGGTGGGTGTCGCGCTGCTGCGTCGCCTGGGCGCGACGCTGGTCGAGGTGCAGGGGCAGCACGACCAGGTGGGCCTGGCGGACCCATCCAGCCATGGCGCGCTGCTCGATGCCTTCGGCGTGCTCGAACCGCGCCGTGCGGCCACCGCGGAATCCTGGGGCGCCTGGCGCACCGCGACGAAGCGCCTGGTCGAGGCGCGCGAAGCCATCGCCGCCGCGCAGCGCGAGGAGGAATGGCTGCGCCACGCCGTCGCCGAGCTGCGCGACCTCAACCCGGAGGAGGGCGAGGAAGACCGCCTCGCCGCCGAGCGCCAGCGCCTGCAGCAAGGCGAACGCCGTGCCGAGGCCATTGCCGCCGCCATCGCCGAGCTCACCCCGCGCGACCGCCGCGCCGCCACGCCGGCGCGGGCGCTGCGCGAAGCCGCCCGCGCGCTGGAACGCCTGCCCCCGCCCAACGACGAAGCGCAGCCCGCCATCGCCGCGCTGGCGGCCGCGCAGGATGCCTTGGCCGAGGCCGAGACCGCTTTGCAGAACCTGCTGCACGAAGGCGGCCCCGACCCGCGCCGCCTGGAACAGACCGAGGAACGCCTGTTCGCGCTGCGCGCCGCCGCCCGCAAGCATTCCGTCGCCGTGGTGGACCTGGCGGAATTCGCCGCCGGCCTGCGGGCACGGCTGGAGGCACTCGACGCCGGGTCGGGCCGCGTCGCCGCGCTGGAACGTGACGAAGCCGCCGCGCGGAAGGCCTACCTCGCCGCAGCGGCCGCCCTGACCGACGCCCGCCGCGACGCCGCCGCGCGGCTGGAGAAGGCCGCTGCGAAGGAACTCCCGCCCCTCAAGCTCGACCGCGCGCGCCTGGTCATCGACATCGCGGCGAAGGACGAGGCCGGCTGGGGCCCGGACGGGCAGGACCGCGTCGCCTTCCTGGTCTCGACCAATCCCGGTCAGACGCCGGGGGCGCTGGCGAAGATCGCCTCCGGCGGCGAACTCTCGCGCCTGATGCTGGCGCTGAAGGTGGTGCTCGCGCGCGGATCGCCGGTGCCGACGCTGGTCTTCGACGAGGTCGATTCCGGCATCGGCGGCGCCACCGCGGCGGCCGTCGGCGAACGCCTCGCGCGCGTGGCGGAACGCCTCCAGGTGCTGGTGGTCACGCATTCGCCGCAGGTCGCGGCACGCGGCGCGGCACATCTGCGCGTGGCGAAGCAGGTCAAGGGCGGGCGTGCGGAAACCCGCGTCGAGACCCTGCCCGACAGCGAACGGCGCGAGGAACTGGCACGCATGCTGGCAGGCGAACGCGTCACCGACGCGGCGCGCGCGGCAGCCGAGAGCCTTCTTGCGGATGCGCGGTAAAGGAAAGGTCGGGGGAGAGAACTCCCCCGAACCCCCTCCTTTTTCTGGGACTCCGCCCTCGCAAACAGGCAGCGCCATTCGGCGCGCCACACGCCATGACGCGCCAGCGCTGCGAGACCTGATCGCACAGCTGAACCGCGACCAGGGCGACCCCGATGACCTGATCACTGACGCGCATGTGGAACAGGACATCATCGACAACCCCGGCACCATCGCCTTGGTCGCCGAAGGCACGAACGGCACCCTCATCGGCTACGCCACCGCGCACGCCACCTACGAAACCGGGCATGCCGAACGTGGCCTCTACGTCGCCGACCTCTACACGGCGCCCACGCATCGCCGCCAGGGCATCGCCCGCGCGCTGCTCGCCGCCATCGCGCGCGCCGGGTACGCCCAGGGCGCACGGCACCTCTGGCTGACCGCAAAGGCGCACAACACCGCCGCCCACGCCTTCTACCGCCGGCTCGGCAGTCGCGGCGAAAGCGTCATCGCCTTCGCCGTCGTGCAGCAGGATTTCCTGAACCTGGCGGCGGAACCGCCGCGATGATCCGCCCCACCAGTCCGCATGACGCCAAGGACGTCACGGCGATGTTCAACGCCATCAACAGCCTCGACGGCGACCGGCCCGTGGTGCCGATGACAGGCGACCATGCGCGTCGCGATCTGCTCGGGCCGGCCCCGCTGTCGATCCTGCGCGTACCGGGAGCGGACGGCTCGCTGGCCGGCTTCGTCGACAGCAACAGGGTGTTCGAACCCGCCCGCGCTGCGGGGGGCTGCATCGTGGTGGACCTGTACGCCCGCCCGGATTTCCGCCGCCGCGGCATCGCCCGCGTATCGATGCCGACCCGCGCCGCAGGCACGGTGTGCCAGGGCGTGGAGGATGGCGACGACGAAGCCACGGCGTTCACCACAGCGGTCGGCGCGGACCCGGAGGGCGGCGTCACGGGCCGCATCCTGGTCGGTGCCGCCTTCGACACGATCGCCGACGAGGCCGCGCCATGATCCCGCTCCGCACGCGCGACACCGCCGGCCTGACCGCGGCCGAAGCCGCCGAGGAACTCGCCGCGCTGGCGGCCGAGATCGCGCATCACGACGCGCTGTACCACGGGAAGGATGCGCCCGAGGTCAGCGATGCGGATTACGACGCGCTGGTTGCGCGTAACCGCGCGATCGAAGCCCGCTTCCCGGCCCTGGTGCGCGCCGACAGCCCTTCGCGCCGCGTGGGTGCCGCCACCGCCGACGGTTTCGCCAAGTCCCGCCACGGCGAGCCGATGCTCTCGCTGAACAACGTGTTCTCCGAGGCGGAGTTCGCCGAGTTCTGCGCCTCGATCCGCCGCTTCCTCGGCCTGGCGCCGGACGAAGCCCTGCGCTTCGTGGGCGAGCCCAAGATCGACGGGTTGTCCATCAACCTGCTCTACGAGGACGGCGTCTTCACCAAGGGTGCCACGCGCGGCGACGGCATCGAGGGCGAAGATGTCACCCAGAACCTGCTGACCATCGCCAGCCTCCCGAAGCGCCTGTGCGCCCCCTTCCCCGCCCGGATCGAGATCCGCGGCGAGGTCTTCATGGACAAGGCTGATTTCCTGGCCTTCCGCGCCGCGCAGGACCATGCGCTGGCGGAGCGCGAGGGCCGGCGCGGGCGCGGCGAGAAGCTCGGCGATGCGATCGTGGTGCCCGCCAATCCGCGCAATGCCGCGGCCGGGTCGGTGCGGCAGCTCGATGCGCGCATCACCGCATCCCGGCCGCTGAAGCTCTTCGCCTATGCGATGGGTGCGGCAAGCGAGGCGCCGGCGGACAGCCACCGCGGCTTCCTGGACCGGCTGGAGACCTGGGGCTTCGCGGTGAACCCGCTCTCGACACTGCTGCACGACGAAACCGGCGCGGCGGCGTTCCAGCGCACCGTCGGCGACGAGCGCGCCGGGCTGCCCTACGACATCGACGGCGTGGTCTACAAGCTCGACCGGTTGGACTGGCAGCGCCGCCTGGGCTTCGTCGGCCGCGCGCCGCGCTGGGCTGTGGCGTGGAAATTCCCCGCCGAGCAGGCCACCACCGTGCTCGAAGCCATCGAGATCCAGGTCGGGCGGACCGGCGCGCTGACGCCGCGCGCGGTGATGCAGCCGGTGACCGTGGGTGGCGTGGTGGTGCGCCATGCCACGCTGCACAACGAGGACGAGATCGCCCGCAAGGACATCCGCATCGGCGACACGGTGCGCATCCAGCGCGCCGGCGATGTCATCCCGCAGGTGGTCGAGGTGCTGCTCGACAAGCGCCCACCGACCGCGCTGCCCTTCGCCTTCCCCACCACCTGCCCGGTCTGCGGCAGCCACGCGATACGCGACGGCGAGGACGTGGTGCGCCGCTGCACCGGCGGCCTGGTCTGCGCGGCACAAGCGGTCGAGCGGCTGAAGCACTTCGCCTCCCGCCGCGCGATGGATATCGAGGGCCTGGGCGAGGAGAACATCCAGACGCTGTTCGACGAGGGCCTGGTGCGCAGCCCGGCCGACATCTTCCGCCTGGCGCAGCACGCCGACCGGATGCGGCAATGGGAAGGCTGGGGCGCGCGATCGAAGAAAGCCGAGGATGCGCGGAAGGTCACGAAGCTGCTCGACGCCATCGAGGCACGCCGCCGCGTCCCGCTGGAACGCTTCATCTTCGCGCTCGGCATCCGCCGCATCGGCGAGCAGAACGCCAAGCTGCTGGCGCGCCACTACCACACGCTGGAAGACTGGCGCGCGAAGATGATCGCCGCCCACATCATCGGCTCGGAGGCGCGCGAGGAACTCGGCTCCATCCAGGGCATCGGCCCCGCCATTGCCGAGGAGCTGGTGGAATTCTTCGCCGAACCGCGCGCGGTCGCCGCGCTGGACGACCTCGCAGCCCTTGCCCCGCCTTTGCCTGCGGAAACCACCGCCGCCGCCGACAGCCCCTTTGCCGGCAAGACGCTGGTCTTCACCGGCACGCTCGAGACGCTCTCGCGCGACGAGGCCGAGGCGCAGGCCGAACGCCTCGGCGCCAAGGTCACGAAGTCCGTGTCGAAGAAGACCGACTTCGTGGTGGTCGGCGCCGATGCGGGATCGAAGGCGACAAAGGCCGCGGAACTCGGCCTGCGCGTCCTGACCGAGGCGGAGTATCGCGCGCTGGCCGGGCTGTAGGCCCCCCGCGCGCCTCGGCGCAGTTGATCCTCGTCAAGGCACGCGGCCGCATTGCCCTTCATGCTGCGGTTGCGCCGGGGCAGGATCGCCGGCTGCCTCCAGGCAGGCGAAGGAGCAACCGATGAGGAAGGCCGACAGGAAGCATCCGGCGGATCCGGCGGATGCCGTGCCAGTGCCACCCGCGGCCACGCAGGCGCATGGCGCCTCGATCGCTGAACGCCTCGAAGCCGGCAAGGCGTTGCGGACCACGATCCCCCGCAGTTCCCACGCCGCCTGGAAGCGCCCCTCCGACCGCAAAGACCCGATCGCTCTGTTGCAGGAATCGGATGCGGAGCGCCTCGCGGACCTGGTGCCGATCCGCTACGGCCGCATGCTGCAATCGCCCTTCGCCTTCTACCGCGGCGCGGCCGCGGTCATGGCGGCCGACCTCGCGACTCTACCGGCGACGGGCCATCGCGTGCAGGCCTGCGGCGACTGCCACCTCATGAATTTCGGCGGCTTCGCCACGCCGGAGCGCAACATCCTGTTCGACATCAATGATTTCGACGAGACGCTGCCAGCGCCCTGGGAATGGGACGTGAAGCGGCTGGTGGCCTCCTTCGTGCTGGCTGCACGCTCCAATGGCCTGTCGGACGGGCTCGGCGAGGAGGCGGCGGTCGCCTGCGCCCGCAGCTACCGCAAGCGGTTGCGCGAATACGCGCAGATGCACCCGCTCGACGTCTGGTATGCGCGCGTCACCGCGCAGGACGTCATGGCCATGGTGCCGCCCGCGATCCAGGACCGCATCGAGGCGCGGATCGCGAAGGCATCGGCCGGCAGCGGCTCGGAGTTCGACTTTCCGAAGCTTGCGGGCGTGGTCGGCGGGCGGACCGCCATCCGCGATACACCGCCGCTCATCTTCCACCCAGAGGCCGCGCGCACCAAGGATTTCGAGCAGGTCCTCGATGCGGTCTTCGCAGCCTATCGCGCGACGCTCGGCGAGGAGCGCCGCGTGCTGCTCGACCGCTACCGGGTGGTGGATGCCGCGATCAAGGTGGTGGGCGTGGGCAGCGTCGGGCGGCGCTGCTGGATCGTGCTGATGATGTCCGCCACCAACGACCCGCTCTTCCTGCAGTTCAAGGAAGCGGTCGCCTCCACACTGGAGCCCTTCGCCGGCCCGAGCCACCACGCCCATCACGGCCAACGCGTGGTGATCGGCCAGCGGCTGACGCAGCCTGCCTCGGACCTGTTCCTCGGCTGGGTCACCGCGCCGAATGGCCGGCAGTTCTACGTGCGCCAGCTGCGCGACGCGAAGATCAAGCCGCTGGTCGAGACCTTCGATGACGAGCTGATGCTTCTCTACGCCAGGCTGTGCGGATGGACGCTGGCGCGCGCGCACGCCAAGAGCGCCGACGTGACCGGTATCGCCGGCTATCTCGGCTCCGGCACGCAATTCGACGAAGCGATGGGCCGCTTCGCCCTGGCCTATGCCGACCAGGCCGGGCGCGACCACGCGGCACTGAAGGCCGCGGTCCGCAAGGGCACCGTGCAGGCGCATACGGAGGCGTAGGGCAGGGTCCGACCTCATCAAGGCGCCTGATGCCACGCATCAGGCCAATGCGTTGGACGAATGCAGGCCGGTCGCGGCATCACGCTTGGCATGCCCGTCGATCCCTCCCTGCTTGCCGGATACCTCCTCGCCTGCCTGGTCCTGGTTGTCACACCAGGCCCGGACATGGCTTTCGTGCTGGGCCAGACGCTGTCGGGCGGCGCGCGGCGCGGCTGGGCGGCAACGGCGGGCGTCTATGCCGGCGTGGGCGTCCACATTCTCCTGGCCGCGCTCGGCGTGGCGGCGCTGGTGGCTGCGAACCCGGCGCTGTTCACCGCGCTGCGCATCGCCGGCGCGCTGTACCTGCTGTGGCTGGGTGCGCAGGCGATCCGCGCCGCACTTCGCAGCCCCGGCCCCGGCACCGCCCAGGCGCCGCCCGCCATCAGCCTGTCCGCCGCCTTCCGCCAGGGCTTCGTCACCAACCTGCTGAATCCGAAGGTCGGGCTGTTCTTCCTCGCCTTCGTGCCGTTGTTTGTCGACCCCGGGCGCAGCCCCGCCTGGATGCAGATGCTGATCCTGGGTCCGCTGCTGCCTGCCATCGCGCTGCCCTTCTATGCGCTGCTGATCCCGGCGGCGGCGCGCATCGCCGGGCGGCTGCGCGCATCCTCCGCCGGGCGTTGGCTGGATGGCGCGGCGGGCACGCTGTTCGTCGGGCTCGGCGTCAGGATGCTGCTGGGGGCGCCGCGCTGAACAGCGCATCGAGCCCGGCGCGCAGCAGCGCAACGGGATCGCGCCCCGGGCCGCGACTGACGCTTGCGATATGGCTGCCCGGCAGCACCAGATGCCGCGCACCCGGGATCAGCGCGCTGTCCACCGGCACCAACCCGTCATTGGGCCCGTAGCCGCGCTTCTCCATCCACTGCGCGGCAGCGAGGTGCAGCCTGTCGCGCCCGCGCGCCGTGCCGGGTGCCAAGGCGGTCGCCAGGCAGGCCACAGGCAGCGCGGCCACCAGCCGCGCGATCGGCCCCTGCGCGGCCGCCATCCAGTTGCGCCGCACGGGGGTGGTGAGGTCGCGCACGCCTTGTTCGCTGCCGATGCGCAGCATGCGCGCGAAGCCACCTGCCGCGGCCTCCAGTGGCTTCGCGCCGACCACTACATCGGCCACCGGGCTGCCATGGAAGGGCGACTGCATCGCCAGGAACCCGGTGCAGCGCGCCTGTGCCGCGGGGTCGAGCAGCGCCGCCAGCGCCTCCAGCCCCCCCTTGCTGTGCGCGATCACCAGCGCCGGGCGCTGGTCGGACAGGATTTCGGCGCGCAGCAGCGCCGCATTGGCCGCGACGGATTCCGCCGTGCGCAGCTTCACCACGCTGGCATCGGCACCCTGCGCGCGCAGCCATTCGGCCAGCGGCTGCATGTATTCCAGGCCGAGCGGACGCAGCGCGACCGCGAGATCCCCCATCAGCCCATAAACCAGCAGCACGCGTTGCCCCGCCAGGTTCATGCCCAACCGTCGCCATCACACGCCAACGGCCAGAAAGCGGAGGGGGATTCGGGGGAGGTGCCCTCCCCCGCCCGTCCTTCTAGATTGCGGCGCACGCGTCGCGCAGCCAGGCCGCCGTGGCGTCGTCCAGCCGCGGCCCGACCTCCGCCAGCACCCGCGCATGATACGCGTTCAGCCAGCCGCGCTCGGCCGCCGTCAGCAGCGCCACATCGACCAGCGCGCGGTCGAAGGGCGCCAGCGTCAGCGTCTCGAACTCCAGGAAGGGCTTCGCCGCGCCGGCGAGGGATGACGGCACCACCAGCAGGAGGTTCTCGAGCCGGATGCCGTATTCGCCGGTCGCGTAGAAGCCCGGTTCGTCGGACAGGATCATGCCCTCGCGCAGCGGCACAACGCGCGCGGCGCGCGAGAACGCGGCCGGCCCCTCATGCACCGACAGGAAGGATCCCACGCCGTGCCCGGTGCCGTGGTCGTAGTCGAGCCCGGCATCCCACAGCGGCCGGCGCGCGATCGCATCCAGGTGCGGCCCCGCCACGCCGGACGGGAAGCGCAGCGTCGCGAGCGCGATATGCCCCTTCAGCACACGCGTCGCGCGTTCGCGCAGTTCGGCCGGTGCCGGGCCTGGCCCGGTCCAGAGCGTGCGCGTGATGTCGGTGGTGCCATCGAGGTACTGCCCACCGGAATCGATCAGGTAGCATTCGTCGGGCGCGATGCGCCGGTCGGTCTCCGGCGTGACGCGGTAGTGCACGATGGCGCCGTGTTCGCCCGCCCCCGAGATGGCCGAGAAGGATTCACCGCGGAAGCGGTCCACCGCGCGGCGGAAGTCCAGCAACTGCGCGGCGGCGGAGATCTCGGTCAGCCCGCCCCCGGGCGCTTCGCGCGCGAACCAGGCCAGGAAGCGCGCCATCGCCACCGCGTCGCGCCGATGCGCCGCACGCGCGCCGTCGCGCTCCACCGCGTTCTTGCAGGCGCGTGGCAGGCGGCACGGGTCCTCGCCCAGGCTGATCTCGGCGCCGGCGGCGCGCAGGCGATCGGTGAACCAGGCGGGCGTCGCCTCGGCATCGATGCGTACGCGCCGGCCGCGCAGGGCGTCGAGCGCGGGGAGCAACGCCTCGCGCGGGCGCACCACCACCTGGTTGCCCAGATGCGCGCGCGTGGCGGGCGGCACCTTCTGCGGCGCCATGAACACGTCCACCCGCGCATCGTCGTGCAGCAGGGCAAAGCCGAGGGCGAGCGGCGTATTCGCCAGGTCTCCGCCGCGGATGTTCAGCAGCCAGGCGAGCGAATGCGGGTCGGCCAGCACGGCGGCGGCCTCACCGGCCGCGCGCAGCACCGCGGCGGCCTCGGCCCGCTTCTCGTCGGCGGGCTTGCCGGCAACCTCGATCGGATGCGGCACGGCCTCGGCCATCGGCGCGGGCGGCCGGTCGGTCCAGGCCGCGTCGATGGGGTTGGCCGCAACCGGGACCAGCGTGACGCCCGGTACGGACAGCCGCTCGATGGCCGGCACCGCGTGCAGCCAGGGGTCGTAGCCGATGCGCATCCCCTGCGCGTGGGCCTTGAGCCACTCGGACGCCGGTTCGTCGGTCAGGTGCCGGCGTTCCCATAGTGCCGGGTCGGTCTGGTCGCGGACCTGCAGCGTGTAGCGCCCATCGGTGAACACAGCGGCGCGGCCGGGCAGCACGATCGCCATGCCGGCCGACCCGGTGAAGCCGGTCAACCAGGCGAGCCGTTCACCCGACGGGGGAACGTATTCACCGATATGCTCGTCGGAGCGGGGAATGATGAAGCCCTGCAGGCCGGCCTCTGCGAGGCGGGCGCGGAGGGCGGCAAGGCGGGCGCTGGGTGACAGGGGCGTGATCCTCGTTACCGCAATGTTGCATGTATCCACAGGAAACCACGCGCTTGACGCATGGCTCCGCTGTGGCCTTGACGCATCACCTGTGGCCGTGACGCATCTATATTGCCTCCCGGAAAGGCTGGCGACCCTGGACGGGCCGCCCTCCCCCGCGAAGGACATTTACCATGGACGCCCGTATCACCAAGGCCGAGGCCGCTCTCATGCTGCCCGCCACCACCATCCCCTCCCGCCGCCAGGCCGAGGTCGAGGCGCTGCGTCTGCACGCCATCGCCGCGCGGGACGAAGCCATCGCCGCCGGCTTCCGCCGTGCCGGTCGCGCCGTGCTCGATGTCGCCGAGAGCCTGGCCCGCGCGGTCTTCACATTCCCGGCCCGACTGCAGACCTACCAGGCGCTGCGCCGCCTGTCGGACCGCGAACTGCGCGACATCGGCATGACCCGCCTCGACATCCCGCGCGTCTTCGACCCGACCTTCGCGCCGCGCCCGGCCAACGACATCGGCCGCGCCGCTCCTCGCGCGGCCTGATCCGCCCGACGGCCCGGCGATCGCCGGGCCGTTACATTTTTCGGTTGTTGCCGTAGAACCGGCCTCCTAGCCTTCGTCCCGGACACGGTCCGGAGGAAGGCATGCGCCGCGCGATACTGGCTTTGGGTTGGCTCGTGCTGCTTGCCGCGCCGGCCGCGGCGCAGGCGCCCTGCCCGACTGATTTCCAGGGTCAATCCGCGGCGGTGACCTGCAGCTGCGCGCCCGAAGCCGCGATGTCGGGCACGGTGTGGGGCAGTGGCACCTACACCACCGACAGCCGCATCTGCCGCGCCGCGGTCCATGCCGGCGCCATCCCGGCGACCGGCGGGGTCATCGTGGTGACGCCTGCGCCCGGCCTGCCCGCCTATGCCGGCAGCGCCGCCAATGGCATCACCACCTCCAACTACGGCCCCTGGAGCGCGTCCTTCACGGTCGTCGCGCCTGCCTCCGCGGCCGCCGCCTGCCCGGCAACCTTCCAGAACCAGGCCGGCCTGCTGACCTGCGCCTGCACCACGGAAGCCGCCCTGTCCGGCACGGTCTGGGGCAGCGGCATCTACACCGCCGACAGCCGCATCTGCCGCGCCGCCATCCATGCCGGCGCCATCCCCGCCACCGGCGGCACGGTCAATGTCGTGCCCGCGCCCGGCCAGCAAGCCTATGCCGGCAGCGTCGCGAACGGCATCACCACCTCCAACTACGGCCCCTGGAGCGCATCCTTCAGCTTCGCCACGGCCAGCGCCCAGGCGGCCGCCTGCCCGGCGAACTTCGAAGGCCAGACAGCGCCGGTCACCTGCGCCTGCACGCCGGACCAGGCGATGACCGGGTCGGTCTGGGGCACCGGCGTCTACACCACCGACAGCCGCGTCTGCCGGGCCGCCGTGCATGCCGGCATCATCGCGGCCAGCGGTGGCGTGGTGAACGTGGTGCCCGTGCCGGGGCAGACCACCTACGCCGGCAGCGCGGCCCATGGCATCACGAGCTCCAATTACGGGGCATGGGGCGCGTCCTTCACCTTCCGGCGCTGACCGCCTAGCCTGGGGCGGGTCCACACCAGGGATCCCCCCGATGCGCCTCGGCCTTTTCATGATGCCGCTGCACCCCCCGCAGCGGCCGATGCACGAGACGCTGGCCGAGGACACCGAGAAGTCCCTTCTGGCGGATCGCCTGGGCTTCGACGAGCTGTGGGTAGGCGAGCATTTCTCCGCCACCTCGGAACCCATCGCATCCCCGCTGATGTTCCTGGCGGGGCTGGTGCACCGCACCCGGCTGGCCTTCGGCACCGGCGTGATCAACCTGCCCAACCACCACCCCGCCATCGTCGCGGCGGAGGTCGCGCAGTTCGACCACATGTCGGGCGGGCGGCTCATGCTGGGCATCGGCGCCGGCGGCCTCGCCTCCGACTTCGAACTGTTCGGTGACATCGCCCCGATGGAACGCGGCAAGCGGATGCTCGAAGCGATCGACACCATCCAGGCGATCTGGGCCGGCGGCCCGCCCTATGACATTCCCGGCGCAACCTGGCCGATCCGCCTGACCCGCACCGTGCTGCCGGACTACGGCGTTGGCTTCATGCCGAAGCCGTTCCGGCCCGGCGGGCCCTCGGTGCACATCTCCGCCCGCCAGGCCGACAGCTACGGCGTGACGGTGGCCGCGGCGCGCGGCTGGGGCGTGATCAGCGCGAATTTCGTCGCGCACCGCGTCCTGGCCGGGCATTGGCGCAGCATGGCGAAGGGGCTGGCGGAGGCCGGCCGGCCGGTCGATGGATCCAACTGGCGTGTCGCGCGCAACATTGTGATCGCCGCCACCGACGCCGAGGCCCGCGCCCGCGCCACCGCGCCCGAGGGTGCGACGCGCTACTACTACGACTATCTCGGCAGCCTGGCGAAGCGCGGCGGGCTGGCCGGCACCATGACGCCGCGCGACGACATGGACCCGATGGCCGCGACACCCGAGGACATGATCGAGGCCTGCGTCATCGCCGGGTCGCCGCGCACCGTCCTCGACCGCCTGGTGGCCCTGCGCGACGAGGCCGGGCCCTTCGGCCACTTGCTGATGCCTGGCCTCGATTGGTCAGGCGTGAATGCCGCCTGGGAGGCGGAGAGCATGAAGCGCCTGGCGGAGGAGGTGATGCCGCGGCTGCGCCAGCACGCCGAGGCCACGCTCAAGGCGGCCGAATGACTGGCCGGCATGCTGCCTGACGTCGTCGCCTGGGTGCTGGGTATTGGGTGCTGGCTGATTGGCATGAACAGCCTCGCCATCGTTGCGTTCTACCACGACAAGCGCATGGCCCAGCAGCGCGGGTGGCGCATCTCCGAACGCATGTTGCTCACGATCGCGCTGCTCGGCGGCTCGCCCGGCGCTTTGGTGGCGCGCCAGCGCTTCCGCCACAAGACGCGCAAGCAGCCTTTCAGCACGGCACTCTACGCCGTCTGCGTCCTGCAGCTGGTCGCCGTGGCATGGCTGGTGGTGAATGGGCCGACCGTGCCGCCTGCTGTGGCGCGGCAGGTCGGCGCGTTGACGTCGCGCTAGAGCGCCTCTCGACCTGACTGAATCAAAGCGCTTCCCCGACGCGGAGCGGATCTGATTCAAGCTTTCTGTCGGGAGGGGGGCCGACAG
>LNFM01007533.1_pt1 | contig 47833 bp, 57 predicted proteins | sample 596031 | NCBI WGS metagenome assembly LNFM01 (sample SAMN04254537, study PRJNA301005) | activated carbon metagenome | isolation source: dual media filters at the Ann Arbor, Michigan drinking water treatment plant | place: USA: Ann Arbor
TCCGCCGCTACATCGCTTGGCGGAACCGCCACGCAAACGACAAAAGGCTCCGGGAGGTCGTCAACAGGGCAAACGTTGCCTGACACGGCACTAGCCTAAGCAGGCGTGGCCCGGCGGGCGGGAAGGCCGGGGAGGCCGAAGGCCATTCGAGGCCGGGTCGTCGCCCTCGTCACCCGTCCCGGCCGTCATCCAGGGCTCGGATGTCCTCCTCGCCCAGCCGGAGCGTCATTCCGTGCAGATCGAGATCGGGGTCATCGAACCTGCGGAACCAGCTGGCCGCGGAAGACCGCCAGAGCGGCACCCCGTGCCACCGAATAGGTGTTCTCGCGCGGCGGGAGAACGTCCAGCCGCCCCGGCGCGGGCTCGTTGAGGTGCTGCCACAGGGTCCGTCCCCGCTCGATCGCGTGCTTGACGTGGTCGAGGGCGAGGGACCCGCTCAGGACGATCCCTGCGGGATTCAACATCAGGACCGGCGCTGCGAGTGACCGCCCGATGAGCCGCCCCGCGTCACCGAGCGCCCGGATGATCCGTTCGTCCGTAGACTCCTTGAGGATCCGATGCACGATGCTCGTCGGCGCCCGCTCGGTGCCCTGCGGCAGTCCGGCATGGGCACCCCGGATGTCCTTAGCAGGTTAATCACCGCCGTGCCGCTCACAACAGGTCCAGGCACCGCGTCCCCCCGCACGTGCATCGCCTGGAGCGAACGGCGTGAGTCCGGTGTAGTTGCCGATTAACACCTCGCGCAGGTCGGCGTCCGAGACCTGCCAGTGGCCGAGCTCGCCCGCGACGCCCCCGTTGCCCTCCAGGAGGTAGGCCCTCAGGAATCGTGAGCGAGGCAGCGGCGAGCGGGGGCCGTTGCCCCGGGCCCCGCCGGTGTGGTCTACCGGATCTCTGAAGGCCCGGGTCGACATCACGATGGTCCCCGCCCCCAGGCCGCCACCGGCGCGGATCGCGAGGACGAACCCGCCGAGGAGGCTGCTGGTCAGCGGGTCACGGCGGCACTCGTCGTACGCCGCCTCGAAGGCGACGGCATTGGCGTGGTTGAGGGCATGGGACCGGTCGTCGAGGTCGTGCCCGTCCGGCGTGGAGGGTGCGGACCGGGGTGCCGGTGTGGGTCCGTCTGGTGGTGGCCCTCGCTTGGGATCCACGAGTACTCACAGCTCGACGGCATCCCTGAGCGACGGCCCAACCTGGCCCACTACGGCCCGACGATCAACACGCCGAGAACCGGCTTACGGCTTGGGATCCTGCTTCCCAAGCCGCTCCACCTTCAGACGCCGACTTCGTCGTTTCGGGCCTTCCAGGCCGAGGGTCACCACGTCGCCTGCCGAGTCCCGCGAGCCCGATGGCCTAAGGGCACCCCGAGCGGCCACCACGAGCCCAGCGCCCGAAGTCGCGGGAGCCGTGGATGGGCGACACGGCACGAGAACAGGGACAGTCCAAGTACAGTCGCCACCCGTCCCGAACGGTTTCGACCGGACTTGGCCGGACAAGAGATGGCTTGCCGGCATTGCCGAGATCCCTGTCTGCATCCAGAGTCTCGCCCATTGAGATGAGAGGCGACGGCGGGATTTGAACCCGCGAATAACGGTTTTGCAGACCGCTGCGTTAGCCACTTCGCCACGTCGCCTGGCAGGGAGACGGTACCAAAGCCTGGACCCGCCACGTTGGGCCCGCGGAACCGGCGTGGGAGGATCACCCGATGGCGGTGCTGCGCGTCCACGAATGGGGTCCCCCGGACGGGGTTCCCGTGCTCGTCATCCACGGCGTGCAGAACACCGGGGTCCGGTTCCGCCGGGTGGCGCAGGAGGGCCTGCCCGAGGCGCGGGTGATGGCCGTCGATCTGCGCGGGCACGGCGGTTCGACCTGGGATCCGCCGTGGGGAGCCGACACCCACGTGGCGGACCTGCTGGACACGATGGACGCGCTGGGCCTGGAACGGACCACCGTGGTGGGCCATTCCTTCGGCGGCATGCTCACCACACATCTGGTGGCCGCCGCGCCGGATCGGGTGACCCGCGCGGCGCTGCTGGACCCCGCCGTGGCGATCGCGCCGTCCGCGGCGGCGCAGAACGCCGAGAGCACCCGGCGCGACGACGGCTGGGCGAGTCCCGAGGAGGCCCGCGAGGCGCGGGCCGCGATGCGCCCGCCCCACGCCCTGGACAGCGTGGACGAGGATCTGCGCACCTTCATGCGCCGCGACGACGACGGCCGCTACCGCTTCGCGTTCTCACGGACGGCGGCGGTCACCGCCTGGGGTGAGATGGCCCGGCCCCCGGCCGTCCTCGAGGGGTTCGGCGGTGAGCTGCTCCTGGTGACGGCCCTTCAGGCCGACCTGGTGAACGACCGCCTGCGGGACCGGCTGCGCCGCGACCTGGGCGACCGGTTCCGCGAGGTCGGGATCGACGCCGGCCACATGCTCTTCTGGGACGCCTTCGAGGAGCTGCTGGGACACCTGCGGCCGTTCATCGGCCTGTCCCCCGTCCCCTGACGTCCCGGCACGCGGCCGGCGCCGGAGCCGTCGTCAGTCGCAGTCCTCGTGGATCTGCTTGGACAGGCCGGCGGCGCACCCGGCCTCGATGATCTTGGCGCCGTGGCCCGGGTGGTACCAGTGCAGGTCCTCGGCGTTCAGCAGCGCCCGCCACTCGCCGGGCTTGAGGCCCAGCTCACGGGCGGTCTCCTCAGCGTGCACACCGTGTTGGGGTCCACCTCCGGGACGGCCGGGGCGGGGTCACCCATGCGCACCATCCCCCTCGGCTTGAGCTCGACGCCCGCCGGGTGGGGCTTCTTGCGGCGGGGGTCGGTCAGGAGGACCTCGATCGGGTTCACAAACTTCATGCCGCACACCTTCCATGTCGTCGGCACCGCGCATGGGCTCCGGGTCGTCCACGGCCGACCGGTCCGTCGGTCGGAGCGCGGGCGTGGGCGGGAGGTCGATGCGCGGCCAGTTCGGCTGGTCACGCGGTGTATCGGCCGCCCCCCCGAAATGCATGACGCCCCCCTGGAGAAAACTGCGGGAGGGTGATCGCGAGGCGCCGTGTTGCGGATCGCCGCCCCGGCGCACTCTGGGATGATGCCCCCGATCGCGCCCCATCCCGACACGGTGTCCGAAGACGTCGCCCAGCTGCGCGCCGCGCGGTCGGATCCCGCCGCGTTCTCGGCGTTCTACGTCCAGAACGCCGAGCGCCTCTACCTGTGGGCGCTGCGCGCCACCGGAGACGCGCAGACGGCCACGGACATCACCGCGGAGTCGTTCGCCGTCGCGCTGGAGGGCCTACCCCGGCAGCGGTGTGGCCTGGCTGTTCGGCATCGCCCGCAACCTCATCCGCGGATGGCACCACGAGCGCCGGGTCGCGGACGCCGCGCGGGCCCGCCTGGGCATGTCGGCGCCGGCCTGGGTGCCGGAGGAGGTCTCCCAGGTGGACGACCGCATCGACGCGGAGCGCCTCTCGGAGCGCCTGCGCGCCGCCATGGACGACCTGCCCGCGGGGCTTCGGAACGCCCTCGCCCTGCACGTGCTGGAGGAGCGCTCGCACCGTGAGGTCGCCCTGGCGCTCGGCATCAGCGAGCCGAACGCCCGCATGCGCATCACCCGGGCGGTGCGCCGCGTCCGGGACAGCCTCACCGCACAGGAGGACCGATGACGCTGCCGCCCCACCTGGACCGCCTCCACGACGAGCTCATGGCCGCCGCGCACGCGCGCGCCGCATCCCCGCGCCGGCGGCCCCGTCCGCGGCTGGCCGCGGTCGTCGCGTTCGCGGTGCTGGGCACCGGCGGCGTGGCGCTGGCGGCCACCGCCACCAATCCACTGGACTGGCTGCGCGGCGGCGACCCCGCCCGGGAGCTGCGGGTGGCGCCGGACGACGGGCGCCGGGTGGAGGGTGACTTCACCGAGCAGATCCTGTGCCCGGCAGGCATCGACGGCAGCGAGGTGGGATGCCGCCGGGTGCCGGATCCCGACTGCACGCGCACCACACTTCCCGGCGGCAGTGTCGCGGAGACGTGCACGGGCGGACCCGAGACCGTCGCGGAGATCCGCGCCGGCGAGCGCTCGTACCGCCTGATGACCCGCGTGGCGGAACGGCCGACGCTGACTCCCGCCCTGCTGCGGAGCGTCCTGTCCGATCGCGATCCGGACGAGATCCTGTTCCCCGACGCCCCGGCCCGCTACCGGGCGTCGGTGGCGCGCGTGATCGAGCTGGCGGACCGCGCGCCCGAGGACTTCTGGCGCGGCATGAACCTGCTGGTGAGCGTGCAGGGCGGCACGATCTCAAACGGCGACCCCGACGCCCCGGGGCGTGAGCGCGTCCCCCCGCCAGGCGTGCGGCGCTTCATCACCTGCGTCGATGCCGCCGGCCTGCGGTGCCGGGCGCTCACCAACGGCGAGGCCCTGCCGATCGGGGCCCCCATGTACAGCCTGGAACCGGACGCCACGTGGCGCTCGGTGCCCTCCCGGGACACCGGCGACGCGGATTTCCTGCAGCTCCAGCGGGAGGCCTTCGGCCGGGAGCTCACCGACGCCGAGCAGTTGCTGGTCGTCGCGATGCTGCTGCCGCTGCGGACGTCGCCGGGCGAGCGCGCGGGCGGCGCCTCCGCTCCCGATGCCGAGACTCCGCCGGCGCCGGTCACGGCCGTCGAGACCGGCGGAACGGCACCGGCACCGGCGCCGTGAACATCGAGCAGACGTGCCCGGACCGTGACCGGGCCGATCCCCGGGGAAGCATGCCGTCGTCCGTACCCGACGGCATGCCTCCCCCCTCCGCTACACGGTGCCGGCGCCGACCAGCATCTCGCAGGGCCCCGAGAAGGCGCCGTCCGCCTGGAACGGCGTCAGCGCCTCCTCGATCTCCATCCAGACCTCCTCGCGCTGGGCGTCGGTGAGGCCGGTCATCATCTGGTGGAGCGCCCCGAAGGACTCGCGCTCGAACCGCACGCACTCGGCCGCGCTCGGCAGGTTGACCGGCGACGGCACCCTGCGGACCTCGATGTCGCGCAGTCCGGCGCTCGAGAAGAGCGACTCGAGCGCACCGTCGGCGCCGAGCGAGAACGGGCCCGGCTGCCCGGGCGCGGGTGCCGCCAGGCCCGCGCGCTCGCGGATGATCCGGACCGGGATCGAGAAGAACGCATTCCGGTCGGGCGTGGAGTAGACGACCGCCGCGACACGTCCGCCCGATCGGACGGCACGGGCCATCCCGAGGACCGCCCCCAGCTGGTCGGGGAAGTAGATGAGCCCGACGCGGCTGATCGCCGCGTCGAACGAGGACTCGGGAAGCGTGTCGAGCGCCTCACCATCGAGCTCGCGGACCTCCACGTTGCCGAGCCCGGCGGCGGCGGCATCGGCGGCCGCCCGTTCGAGCAGGGCCGGGGCGAGGTCGGTTGCCAGGACGCGGCCACCGGGCAGCACGCGGCGGGCGGCGGTGATCGACTGCTCGCCCGCCCCCGCCGCCACGTCCAGCACGCGGGCGCCCGGGACGACGCCCGCCAGGTCGAACATCGCCTCGGTCGCGTCGCCGAGCCACCGTCCCACCAGCGGCCCCCAGCGGTGCCAGGCCTCGGCCGCCGCCTGCCACTGGGCGCGGGTGGTCACCTTGAACGCGGACGCGTCGAAGGCGGTTGGGGTGGTGGTGCTCATGAGGGAAACCTCGCTTGGTCATGGGTGCCTGACCCATCGAGGTTCCGCCCGCACCGAGCACCCCTTCAAGTCCACTTTCTGAACTGGCATTCCCGCTGCGAATGGGCGTAGCGTGGCGCGATGATCGACTACGGACAGTTCTGCACCGTCGCCCGGGGCGCGGAGGTCATCGGGCAGCGCTGGACCCCGCTGGTGGTGCGTGAGCTGCTGTGCGGCAGCACCAGGTTCAACGAGATCCATCGTGGCGTCCCCCGCATGTCCCGGTCCCTCCTCACCGAGCGGCTCCGAACACTCGAGGAGGTCGGGGTGCTGCGCCGCGTGACGACACCGGCCGGCGTGGAGTACCAGCTCACCACCGCCGGCGAGGAGCTCCGGCCGATCATCATGGCGCTGGGGCACTGGGGCGCGCGGTGGATCGGGAGCCGCCTGAAGCGGGATCAGCTCGACGCGGGCTTCCTGATGTGGGACATCCGCCGCTTCATCCTGGTGGACGAGTGCCCGCGGGGACGCCGCCTGGTGATCCACTTCCGGTTCACCGACGCCCCGTCGGGTGAACGTCTCTGGTGGCTCGTGGTGGAGGACGGCGAGGTCGACCTGTGCAGGGAGGATCCCGGCGACGACGTCACGCTCATCGTCGAATCGACGCTGCGCACGCTCACCGAGGTCTGGACCGGCGACCGTCAGGCCGAGGAGGCCACCCGGTCCCGGGCGATCCGGGTCGTCGGTGCGCATCCTGACGCCGGCGACCTCTGGCGCTGGCTCGGTCGCAGCGTGTTCGCGGAGACCCGGGCGGCGCGTCCCCGGGCGGCCTCGCGCCGCCGCGAGCGCCCGGCGCAGCCCGTCCCCTGAGCGGCGGATCAGGCGCGTCGCCGGTGACGGTCGTGGTGGCCGGCTCGGACGTCAGCGCCTGACGGTCACACCCGGAGGGCCCGGAACGCGAAACGCCCCCGGTTCCGGGGGCGTTTCGGAGGAGCGGATGAAGGGACTCGAACCCTCGACCTTCTGCATGGCAAGCAGACGCTCTAGCCAACTGAGCTACATCCGCGGGCCGCCGCAATGTACTGGGGGTCGTGGCGACCGGGCAGGGCGAGTCCGTACCTGATGGCCATCTCGGCCAGCAGGACGCGCTTGGTGGTCGGCTCCTCCCGAGCGAGCCCGAACTTCTGGAACAGCACGGTGAGCGCGGCCTTCACGTTCGCCAGCTCCATCCCCATCGCCTCGGCGATCCTCGGGTTGGTGGCCGGGACGCCACCCGTCACCGGGTCCATGGGCGCGCACAGCGCCTCCAGGATCGCCCGCTCACGCGCGGTCAGCGACCCCAGCAGGAGCCCCAGCCGCGGGTCCTCGCTCACGTCGGCGGTGATCGCCGACGTCACGGCCCGGGAACGGCGGAACAGCAGGTCCACCCCGCCCATGCGCAGCACGTCCCGGTCGCGCAGCCGGGCGCGGCGGGTCACCCGCTCCCCGTTCAGGAACGTGCCGTTCAGGGACCGGCCCGCGTCCAGCACCGTCCAGTCGCCGCCCGCGTGCTCCAGCGTGGCGTGGATGCGCGACACGCGCTCGTCCCACCCCAGCCGCACGTCACAGCCCTCCTGGCGGCCCACCGACAGCGGCCGCGTCGCATCGTGCAGCGGGAACGCCCGCAGGACGTCCTCCGCGTCGCGCGCCAGCAGGAACGGGAGGCCCGTGGCCTCCGCGTCCCGCAGGACGCGGAACTCGTCCTGGTTCCGGTGGGCGAATCCCAGTGCGCTCATCAGTGCCGTCGTCTCCGCGCGGATGGCGCGGCCCGCCGCCGCGGGGGTAGCATCGCACAGCCGCCCACCGGCACCGGGCGGCGTGTCCGCCGAACCCGACGCCCCCAGTGTCGGCGCGCCGTGGGATGACCAGGATGGCACCCGCCGACGACCGCACCGTTCCCGACATCGGTCCCGCCGCGCCCACGCGGCTCGCGGGCATCGCCGCCGTGGGCGAGTCCATCGGCGGCCACGTCATCCGTGAGCGCGCCGGCAGCGGCGGGATGGCGGTCGTGTTCCGCGCCCACGACCCCGAGCTCGACCGGGACGTCGCCCTCAAGCTGATCGTCCCCGAGTACGCCGGGGACCCCAGGTGGCGCGCCCGGTTCATGGAGGAGTCGCGCGCCATCGCCGCGCTCGACCACCCGAACGTGGTGCCCGTGCACGCGCGCGGCGAGGACGACGGCCGCCTCTACATCGCCATGCGCTTCGTCGACGGGGACACCCTCGCGCGACGCATCCGCGCCGGCGGTGGCCTGCCGGCCGCGGAGGCGGTGCGGGTGGTGGGCGACATCGCCGCCGCCCTCGACGCGGCCCACCGGCGCGGCATCGTCCACGGCGACGTGAAGCCCGCCAACGTGCTGATGACCGGCGACGGCCACGTCTACCTGTCCGACTTCGGCCTGGTGGCCCGCACGGCGGTGGGCCCCGGCATCCTGCGGCCCCTGGGCTGGGCGGGGACCGCCGCCTACGCGGCGCCCGAGCTCATCCGCGGCGCGGGCGCCTCCCCCGCCACCGACGTCTACGCCCTGGGATGCCTGCTGGTGGAGGCGCTCACCGGCGCGCCGCCCTTCCTGGGCGGCCGCGACGCGGCGCTGGCGGGGCACCTCGCCGATCCCCCGCCCCGCGTGACCGCACGGGCGCCGGGCCTGCCGCCCGCCCTGGACGAGGTCGTGCGGCGGGCGCTCGCCAAGCACCCGGAGGACCGGCCCGCAGGCGCGGGCGCCCTGGCCGCCGCCGCCGCGGCGGCCCGGCACCCGATCGTGCTGCTGCACGACCCGTCCACGACGGCGCACGCCGGGGTGCTGGCCGCCGCGCTCGCCGCCGACGGTGTGGAGGCGTGGTGGAGCGATCGGGCCGCGGACGACCCGCGCGGCGTGCGGAACGCGGCGGGCACCGCCACGGCGCGGGCCGTGCTGCTGGGGCGCTCCGGCGGCGGCGCGCTGTGGGACGCGGCCGGGCCCGGCGCGGCGGCGGTGGTGGTCCCCGGCGCCGGTGAGGACGCGCTGCGCGAGGCCGCCGCCCGCGGCGCACGGCCGGTGGTTGATCTGCGGGCCGGGCTCGACGATCCCGATGGCCATCGGCGCCTGCTGGCCCTCGCGGGCGCCGACACCGCCTCCGCCGCGGGCGACCTGTCCGGGTGCCCGTATCCGGGCCTGGCCGCCTTCCAGGAGGCCGACGCCGCGGGGTTCGTGGGCCGTGAGGACGAGACCGCCGCGCTGCTCGCCCTGGTGCGACGGTCCGGCGTGGTCGCGGTGACCGGGGATTCCGGCAGCGGCAAGAGCTCGCTGCTGCGCGCGGGGCTCGTGCCCGCCGTGCGCGCGGGCGGGCTGCCGGACGGACCGTGGGAGGTCGTGGTCGCCTCCCCCGGGTACCTCGACCCGGACCTGCTCGGCCCGCCGGCCGAGGGCGGGCGGCTGGTGGTGATCGACCAGTTCGAGGAGGTCTTCTCGCCCGACACGCCCGATGACCGGCGCGCGGCGATCATCGCCGGGGTCACCGCCGCCGCGGCGCCCGACCGGCCGCTGCGGGTGGTGCTGGCGGTGCGCGCCGACTTCCTGCCGGTGTGCGGTCGGGACCCGGTCCTGGCGGCCGTGCTGGGACGCTGGAGCTTCCCGGTGGGGCCGCTGTCGCCCGCGACGGTGCGGCGCGTCGCCGAGGTTCCCGCCGCGCGGGCGGGCCTGGCATTGGAGCCCGGCCTGGCACGGCGCATCGCCGACGACGTGGCCGAGCGGCCCGGCGCGCTGCCGCTGCTCTCGCACCTGCTGCGCGAGCTGTGGCGCCGGCGGCGCGGACGCACGCTCACCCTGGAGGCCTACGCCGCCGGCGGCGGCGTGGAGGGGGCGCTGGCGCGCAGCGCCAACGAGGTGCTCGCCGGGCTTCCGCCCGACCGGCGGGAGGTGGCGCGCCGCATCCTGCTGCGCCTCGTGCAGCCCGGTGAGGGCACCGAGGACACCCGTCGCCGGGTCGCCGGCGACGAGCTGGAGGCCGCCGGCCAACCCGACGCCGTGCGCGAGGTCGTCGACGCCTTCGCCCGGGCACGCCTGCTCACGCTCGGCGCGACGGCGGGCGGGGCGCCCACGGTGGAGGTTGCCCACGAGGCACTCATCCGCGGCTGGGGCGTGCTGCGCGGCTGGGTGGACGCGGACCGCGACCGCCTGCGGGCCGAGCGGCGGCTCACCACCGCCGCCCGCGACTGGGAGACCGGCGGCCGTGACGAGGCGCACCTGTACCGCGGCGCGGTGCTGGCCGAATGGGCCGAACGGGGCCAGGACGGGCTCGCCCCGGGTGAGCGCCGCTTCCTGGACGCCTCCCATTCCCGCGAGCGCCGGGAGGCCGAGCGGGCCCGGGCCCGGCGCCGCCTGGTGGCGGCCGGAGCGGTCGCCGCGGTGGCGGTGTTCGCGGGGATCTCGGCCGTGGCGCTGTGGCAGCGGTCCGAGGCCGCAACCGAACGCGACCGGGCGCGCGCGCAGGTGCTGGTGCTGCGGGCCCGGGAACTGCTGTCCAGCGACCCGGCGGCCGCCGTGGCCGTGGCGCGGGAGGCGGTGCGCGCCGCGCCGGGACCGGGCGCCCTGGGCGCGCTGCGCCTGGCCATGAGCGCCAGCCCCGAACGCGCCGCCGTCCGCGTGGGCGACACCGAGCTGCTGGCCGTGACGGTCGCCCCCGGCGGCCGCGTGGTGGCAGGGGACGCCGCCGGGCGGGTGGTGCGGTGGAATCCGGCGACCGGGGCGGTGGCCGAGGTGGGCCGCCACGCCGGGCCGGTGACCTCGGTCGCGGCGGGTCCCGGGTGGTCGGCCAGCGCCGGCACCGACGGGCGGCTCATCGTGTCCGTCCCCGACGGCGGGGCCCGCGTCGTGCCGCTGCCCGATGCGGGGACGCCGGTCGTGCTGGCCGCCTCGCCGGACGGCCGGCGACTCGCCGTCGGCGGCGGGCCCCGGGTGCTGGTGATGGACACCGACCGCTGGCGCGTGCTGCGGACCATCCCGGTGCCCGCGGCGGGCGCGATGGCGTTCACCCCGGCGGGTGACCTGGCCGTCGCCTCCGGCGACCGCATCGAGCTCCGCGGCACCGGCGGCTCGCCCCGGGATGCCACGCGGATCGCCGACGGCGTGGTGGTGGGCCTCTCGGCCCGGCCGGACGGGTCCCTGACGTTCACGACCGACACCGGCGCCGTGGCCTCGTGGGCACCGGGGAGCGCCCCGCGGCCGGAGGCCGCCGGATCCCCGGACCTGCCGCTGGTGGCCTCCGGCGCGCGGGCCGACCTCACGAACGACGCGGCCCGCGACGCCCTGCTGGTGATCCCCCGGGACGGCCCACCGGCGCGCCTGCCGCAGTCCGGGGAGACCCGCGCCGCGGACGTGCGGGGCGCGCGCGCCGTGAGCGCGCACAACGACGGGACCCTGCGCGTGTGGGACCTGGCGGCGCTGCCGCGCGTGGTCGCGCGGGTCCCGGCCGGTGGCGCCGGCAACGCGTTCGACGCCACGGGGGACGTCGCGGTGGTCGTGGCCGGCGGCCGGGCGGTCCGGCGCCCCCTGGACGGCGGGACGGCGGTGACCGCGCCGTTCCGCGGAGTGGCCGCGGCCGACATCAGCGCCGACGGCACCACGGTCGCGGTGGCGCTGCGCGGCGCGGTGGGCGTGTGGCGCCCCGGCCGGGCGGCGCTGCGCGTGCCGGTGGCCGACCTCTACGCGGCCGCGCTCACCGACGACGGGCGCCGCCTGGCCGTCGTCGACGGCGGCCGCCTGCGGATCCTCGACACCGCCGGCGGGCGATCCGCCGGTCGCACGCCCCCCGGCCGCGACCCGGTCGGCTCGGCGCGATACCTGCCGGGGTCGGACGAGCTGGTGATCACCCGCTTCCGGGACGGCGCCGCCAGCCGCGTCCGCGTGGAGCGGTTCGACCCGGCGTCCGGGCGCGTGACGCCGCTGTTCGGACCCACCGGGTGGGCGGCGCAGATCGACGTGGCACCCGCGGGCCGCGCGGTGGCCCTGGCCTCCGAGACCACCAAGTCGGTCACCGTCTGGACCTCCGGCGCCGGCGCGCGGGTGGTGGCCAGCACCGGCAGCCCCGCCCGGGCCGTCGCGCTGAGCCCGGACGGCCGGCTCGTGGCGGCGGGCACCGTGGACGGACGCGTGGGCGTGTGGTCCGCAGACGGCGCCTGGGGGATCCCCGCGGTCCTTCGCGCCGGCGGGCCCATCGTGGCGGTCCGCGTCACCGACGACGGCCGGATCACCGCCGCATCCGAGGACGGCACGATCCGCCGCTGGCGTTGCGGAGCGTGCGCCGGCGACACCGCGCTGGTCGCCGAGGCCGACGCCCGGCTGGCCCGCGACCCGGTCGCCGCGCGGCGCGCGTCCGCCCTGATCCCGAGATGACCCCGTACACCCACCAGAGGAGACCGAGATGACACCTCCCCCCGACCCCCCGCAGCCCGTCGAGGAGCCCGAGCCCGAGCAGGAGATCGGGCCGTTCAGCCGCGAGGACGTGGTCGACGGCTTCCGCGGACTCGCCGACATCCTGGAGTCCCCCGGGGCCGACCACCTGACCGCGGGCGACTGGAACACGCTGGCGCTCCTGACCATCGCCGCCAACACGATGGTGGAGTCCGACCCGGCCGCCGCCCCGGCGGCCGACGCGGCGATGGCCGTCGGCGCCGGGCAGCCCCGGGCCTTCGCGATGGGACGGCGGCGTCCCCCCTACCGGACGGTGCGGGTGCGCTGACCGGGTAAGGCACGCGCACACCAAGGGGCGCTCCCCGTGCCGGGCGGGGAGCGTGGAGACTCACGCTGAGGGCCGTCGTCCCGCGTCGCAGGGAAGCCATGACCGTCACCACGCCCGCAGCCGCTCCGGATCGCACCGCCGCCCCCGCGGTCCAGCTGGCCGTGTGCTGCCTGGGCCCGATGGCCTGCTTCGCCGACGGCACCGAGCTGCCGATGCGGCCGGGGCGGGCGCGGTCCCTGCTGCAGTACCTGGTGATCCACCGCTCCGCGCGCGTGCCGCGGGACGCGGTCATGGAGGCGTTCTGGCCCGGAGCGGACCCCGCTCGCGCCAGGAACTCCCTCAACGTGGCCGCCTGCGAGCTGCGGCGCGCCCTGCGCCCCGCGGTCCCGGACGACGTCCCGCTCATCGAGCGCGGCGGTGACGGATGCCGGCTCAACCCAGCGCTGCCCTGGTGGGTGGACGCCGAGGAGCTGCTGCGGTGCGTGGCCGCCGGCGACGCCGCGGCCCGCCTCGGGGACCGCGCCGCCGCGACCCGCTGGTACGAGGAGGCGGCCGACCTGTATCGCGGGGACCTGTTCAGCGACGACCCCTACTCGGACTGGGTCGCCCCGCACCGGTGGGGACTGCAGGACGCCGCCCTGCGGGCCCTGGACTGGCTCGGCGCGGCGCACCTGGCCGACGGCAACGCGCCGGCCGCCTCGGAGGCGGCGCGGCGGATCCTGCAGATCAGCCCCGACAACGAGGAGGCGCACCGGACGCTGATGGTGTGCCACGCCCGCCTCGACCGCCGCTCGCTCGCGCTGCGGCAGTACCGGGCCCTCGCCGACCGCCTGGCCCGGATGCGCGTGACGCCCTCGTCGAGCAGCGCGGACCTCTACGCGAGGATCTGCCGCGGGGAGGCCGTGTAGGCGTTGGCGGGATCGCGGTTCGCGGCGATAGCATCGCCCGAAACCACCTCCCGGGGAGCGCCGATGGCCGATGTCACCGTCCTGTGGGCCGGCAAGCACCTGAGCGCGGCCGAAGAGCGCACGGCCCGCGACGCGGCGGCCCTGATGCGCCGGCTGGGATCCGACACCGCCGACCACCTGGAGCGGTTCCTGCCCGAGCAGGCGCACCGCTGGACCCCGGACGAGCTCGAGCTGGGCGCGCACGTGGGGCCCTGGATGGGCGTCGGGGCCCGGGCGGACTCCGGGGACTGACATGCGGCGGCCCGCCCCGGCGTGCCGGTGCGGGCCGTGCTCCGCATCACCCGCTCGTCAGGGCTGCGGCGAGTCGTAGAACTGCACGATCCCGAGGTCCAGGACCGTCGCGAACGGGCCGGGGACCGGGCCGTTGCGGAACGTCAGCATCACCACCACGTGGTAGGCGCCGTCGGGCTGGCCGGCCAGCGGCGGGTAACCCGGGGTGAAGCTGATGAACCGGTTGTAGCTCACCGACGTGCCGGTGAACGTGCCGGAGGCGTACGGGATGGGCGCCTCGGTGCGCAGCATCTCGGGGCCGGGGCCGATGCGCTCGAACGCGACCTCCACCCGCCACTCGCCCGTGAGGAACGGCACGACGGGGCCGTTGATGTCCCAGGTCAGGTGGATCGACCAGGGGTCCTCGGTGCGGATGATGTTCGTCGGCACGTTGCCGACGTCGTCGTGGATGTGGCCGTTCAGCGTGCCGCCCGTGAGCAGGGGGCCGAGGGGCATGTCGACGGTGGCCATGTTCCATCTCCTTGTTCGGCGGGCCGGCGGCCCGCGTGACCATGTGGAGATGGTCCGCCGGCGCGCTTACCGGGCGGTGATCCCACGCTTACGGACGCCGGGGTCCGCGCGTAAGCGCCTCAGCGGGCGACGGCCTGCCAGGGGTCCGTGTCGACCTCCGCGAACGTGCCCTCCACGCCCTCGGCGTGCAGCAGCCGCTCGAAGTCCCGGAACCACGCGCGCATGGCCAGGCGCTCCACCTGGGCGTGCGGCGCGCAGATGAGCGGCATCCCGGCGCCGCGGTCCCAGTCGTGGTGCTTGAGGTCGCTGGTCACCAGCACGTCCGCCTCGGCCGCCATCGCGTCGGGGATCATGGACGCGCCGGACCCGGTGCAGCACGCGACCCGTGACACGTGGACACCGGGGTCGCCGGCGAAGGTCACGGCGCCGGGGATGGCGGTGGCCACGCGGTGCACCAGCTCCTCCAGCGGGAGCGGGGCGACCGACCCGACCCTGCCCAGGCCGGCGGCGGGATCCGTGGCGGACGGCGCCAGGGGCCGGGTGGCCGACAGGCCGAGCATCTGCGCCATCCGGTCGTTCAGCCCGCCGGGGGCGGCGTCCAGGTTGGTGTGGGCGGCGATCACCGCGATCCGCTCCTCGGCGGCGGTGAGCACCAGCTCCACCGCCGGTCCGTCGTCGGTGAGCGCAGTGACGCTCGGGAAGATCGGCGGGTGGTGGACGATGATCGCGTCGCTGCCGCGCTCTCGCGCCTCGTGCAGCACGTCGTCGCGCAGCTCCAGCGCCACCAGCACACGCGAGACGGTGCGGTTGTGGCGGCCCACGATGAGGCCCACGTTGTCCCAGTCCTCCGCGAGGGCAACGGGGGCGACGCGGTCGATCAGTGCGATGAGCTGGGCGACGAACACCCGGCAATCATCACAGACCGGGCAGCACCGACCCGGGGCGCGGCGGGAGGGCGGTGAGCGGGTCGTAGGCCACGCCGTCGACGCGGACCTCGAAGTGCAGGTGCACGCCGGTGGCGCTGCCGGTGGCGCCCATGAGCCCGACGACGTCGCCGGGGTTCACGAACTGTCCCACCGCCACCCGGAACGCCGACAGGTGGGCGTACCGGGTCTCGACCCCGTTGCCGTGGTCGATGCGCACCAGGTTGCCGTAGCCGGCCTCGGTGCCGGCGAAGATCACCGTGCCGGCGAGGGCCGCCTGGATCGGGGTTCCGCGCTCATCGGAGATGTCGATGCCCTCGTGCATCCGTCCCCACCGCGGCCCGAACGGGCTCTCGAAGCGCCCGGTGGTGGGCCAGCGGTCCATGCGGACGCCGGCGGGCACGACGCTGCTGACCTTGAGGGCCGCGACGCGCAGCTGCTGGATCCCGAGCCGGCGCAGCAGGACCTCGTTGGCGACGCCCGTCGGCGGCAGCCGCAGGCGCTTCTGCTGCCGGATGACGGCCTTGCGCGTCCCCTGCCCGTACACGCCGTCCACCGCGATCCGCGCACCGCGCCGGCGAAGCTCCCGCTGCAGGTCCTTCACCACCGGTCCCCGCGATCCGAGCCTGAGCCGCACCGGGGCGGCGGGCGCCGCGGGTGCGGGCGCGGCGGCCGTGTCACCGGAGTCCCCCGTCTCGGGCGTCGGGGCGGGCGCGGTGGGCGCCTGTCCGGCGGTGGTCGTCGTGGTGGGGATGTCCACACCCAGCACGACGGCGGGGAGCACGAGCAGCACCGCGATGAGGATCAGCGGGCCGCAGGCGCGGCGGGTCACGGAACGGAGAGTCAGCGGGCCTCGCTCGTCGGGATCTCCCGGACGCACCGGCGCCGGCCATCGGCCGTCGCGGGTGACGTCAGGGCACGGCGGCGACCCTACGCAATGTCCCGGACGGCTGACAAGCCGTCAGATGTCCCCCGCCGGCCGCCGGCGCCCTGGGATCGGCGTCCCCCTAACGATGTCATCAAGATGCCGACAGGTGATGCTAAGGTGCCCCGATGCGCACCACGATCCGGATCGACGATGCGCTGTACCGGGCGACCAAACTTCGAGCCGCCGCGTCGGGTCGCACGGTCGGCGAACTCATCGAGGACGCGCTGCGCGCGGCGCTTGCCGGACGGCCCGCCGAGGAGGCGACCGCGGAGCCGCTGCCGGTCTTCGGCGGAAGCGGGGTGATGCCGGGCGTCGACCTCGCCGACTCACGCACGATCAACGACCTGCTCGACGACGACACACCACTCGTTGCACTGCGCTGACGTCAACCTGTTGGTCTACGCCCATCGCCCCGAGGCGCCGCGCCACGACGAGTACCGGTCATGGCTCGAGGACGTGCGTACCGGGGACGAGCCGTTCGGCCTAGTCGACGCGGTGCTGTCGGGCTTCCTGCGCGTCACCACGAGCCCCAGGATCTTCCGGGAGCCCACCCCGCTCCCCACCGCTCTGGCCTTCGTGCAGGCGCTGCAGACCAGCCCGGCGGCCCTGCGGGTCACTCCGGGCGCACGTCACTGGGGCATCTTCGAACGCCTGTGCCGCGCAACCGACGCCACCGGGAACACGATCCCGGACGCCTACCTCGCCGCGGTCGCCATCGAGCACGGTGCCACCTGGCTCAGCGCCGACCGCGGCTTTGCCCGGTTCCCGGGCCTCCGCTGGCGGCATCCGCTCCCCGAGCTGCCGCCCGCCTGAGCCCCGCGGCGACCGGCGCCGCCGCACACGCGCCCGCGCACCGTAGGGTGGGTCGTGCCGCCGACAGGATCGCCCGTCGGCACCCCTTCGCCAGGATGAGAATGGACGACTTGGACCGAACGACCGAAGGTTTCGCCGCGCTCGGGCTCAGGGCGGAGACGCTCGCCGCCCTCGAGACGCTGGGCTACGAGGAGCCCACGCCGATCCAGCAGCAGGCCATCCCGCCGCTGATCGCCGGGCGCGACCTGCTGGGGCAGGCGGCGACCGGCACCGGCAAGACCGCCGCGTTCGCGCTGCCGGCGCTGGAGCACATCGACGCCGCGAGCCGCGGCCCGGCGACGCCGATCGCGCTGATCCTGGTCCCCACGCGGGAACTGGCGATGCAGGTGAGCGAGGCGATCTTCAAGTACGGAGCCCGCCTGGGCGTGAAGGTCGTGCCGATCTACGGCGGGCAGCCCATCTCGCGGCAGCTGCAGCTGCTGGACCGCGGCGTGCACGTGGTGGTCGCCACCCCGGGCCGGGCGGTGGACCACATCGGCCGCGGGTCCCTCCCGCTGGACGGCGTGAAGGTGGTCGTGCTCGACGAGGCCGACGAGATGCTCGACATGGGCTTCGCCGACGACCTGGAGACCATCCTGGGCGCGACGCCCGAGGAACGCCAGACCGTGCTGTTCTCGGCCACCATGCCGCCGCGCATCAACGCGATCGCCAAGCGCTACCAGCGCGACCCGGTGCGCATCGAGATCGGCAAGGGCAACGCGCGGCCCACCAAGGCCCTCATCCGCCAGAGCGCCTACGTGGTGCTGCGGTCCCACAAGGCGGCGGCCCTCGCGCGGATCCTCGACGTCGAGTCGCCGGGCGCCACGCTGGTGTTCTGCCGCACCCGCGGCGAGGTGGACCAGCTCACCGCCACCATGAACGGCCGCGGCTACCGGGCCGAGGCCCTGCACGGCGGCATGGACCAGGCCAAGCGCGAGCGCGTGATCAGCCGCCTGCGGGACGGCAGCGCCGAGCTGCTCATCGCGACCGACGTCGCGGCCCGCGGCCTGGACATCGACGTGCTCACCCACGTCGTGAACTACGACGTCCCCTCCGCCGCCGAGAGCTACGTGCACCGCATCGGCCGCGTCGGGCGGGCCGGCCGGGAGGGCGTGGCCATCACGCTCGCCGAGCCGCGCGAGCAGCGGCTGCTTGCCAACATCGAGCGCCTCACCCGGCAGCCCATCAGCACCGAGCGCGTGCCCACCGTCGCCGACGTGCGGGCCCGCCGCGTGGAGCAGACCGTCGAGGCGTTGCGCGTGGCGCTCGCCGCCGACGACCTCAACGACTTCACGGAGATCCTGGGGACCCTCACCGGAGAGCACAACGAGCGCACCGTCGCGCTGGCGGCGATCAAGCTGGTGCACCAGGCCGGGGGCGCCAGCATCGACGACATCGAGATCCCGGACGCCGCCCGGCGGTTCGAGCGCACCCCGTCGAGTGGTCCCCGTCCCGCGCGGCCGCCGCGCCAGACCTCGGCGCGCCCCGGCGAGCGCCCGCGGCCCGGCGGCGAGCCGGTGGGCTACCTGTTCGTGGGCATGGGCCGCAAGGCCGGCCTGCGGCCCGGCGACCTGGTCGGCGCGATCGCCAACGAGACGGGCCTGGAGGGCCGGCAGATCGGCCCCATCCGGATCGCCGAGGCCTTCAGCGTCGTCGGGATCCCCGAGCCGCAGATCGAGCACGTGATCGCCCGCATGCGCGCGTCGGTCATCCGGGGCAAGAAGACCACCATCCGGCGGTACACCGACTGATCCGGCGGGGGTCCTCCGGCCGCCGGGCGGCCGGAGGACCCCCGGGGGACGCGGTCAGGCCGTGGCCGCCGCCGCGACCGCCCGGTCGACCAGGTGCCCCGGCACCTCCTCGTACCGGGCGAAGTCCATCGTGTACTCGCCCTGCCCGCCGGTCATCGCGCGCAGCTCCTGGGCGTAGCTCAGCATCTCCGACATGGGGACCTCGGCGCGAACGATCTCGAACTCGCCGATCGCCTCCATGCCCAGCGGATGGCCCCGGCGGCCCGAGAGGTCGCCCATGACGTCGCCCACGTACTGCTTGGGCACCGTCACCGACACGGTCATGATCGGCTCCAGCAGCACCGGGTTGGCCTTCGCCAGCGCCGCTCGCATGCCCAGCGAGCCCGCGATCTTGAACGCCATCTCCGAGGAGTCGACCGCGTGGTGCTTGCCGTCGAAGACGGTCACGCGGACGTCGACCACCGGGTAGCCGCCCAGCTCGCCGCGGCGCATGGCCTCCAGCACGCCCTTCTCGACGGCGGGGATGTACGACCGCGGGATGGCGCCGCCCACGATCTGGTCGACGAACTCGAACCCGGCGCCGTGCGGCAGCGGCTCCACCCTGAGCCAGCAGTCGGCGAACTGCCCGCGACCGCCGGTCTGCTTCTTGTGCTTGCCCTCGGCCTGGGCGGTGGCGGTGATCGACTCCCGGTACGGGACCCGCGGGGGGTGCAGGTCGAAGCCCACGCCGAACCGGCGCATGAGCCGCTCCCCCACCACCTCCACGTGCAGCTGCGACAGGCCGCCCACGATGAGCTCGCCGGTCTCCTCGTCGCGGTGCACGTCCAGCGTGGGGTCCTCGTCGCAGAGGCGCCGCAGCGACTGGTAGAGCTTGTCCTCGTCGCCGCCGTTGGCGGCGGTCACCGCGAAGCTCATCACGGCCGGCGGCAGCATCACGCGCGGCACGGAGGGGACCGGCCCGCCGGTCACCAGCACGTGGCCCGTGCACAGCTCCTTGAGCTTGGCGACGGCGCCGATGTCGCCCGGCCCGATCGCGGCCAGGCCCTGGTGCTCCTTGCCCAGCAGCGTGAACAGCTGCCCCACGCGCTCCTTGGTGCCGCCGGTCCCGGTTGCCTGGCTGTCGGACGGCAGGACGCCGCTGAGGTTGCGCAGGAGGTTGATGCGCCCGCTGAACTGGTCGGCGAGGGTCTTGAAGCAGTACGCGATCCCCGGGCCGTCCTCCGAGCAGGCCAGCTCCATGGCTGAGCCGTCGGCGCTGGTCACCGTGCGGGGACGGGCCTCCACCGGGGACGGCAGGGCCTCGACGATGAGGTCCATGAGGCGGTCCGCGCCGATGCCGCGGTCGCCGGCGGCGCACACCACCGGGAACAGCCGCCCCTCGCGGACGCCGCCGCGGATCGCGGCGATCAGGTCGGCGGTGCCGATCTCCTCGCCGGACAGGTAGCGCTCGATGAGCTCGTCGTCGGTTTCGGCGACCGACTCGATGAGCGCGTCACGGGCGGCCTGCGCGGCGTCGGCCAGGTCACCGGGCACGTCACCCGCGACGCCGGTGGCCGAGCCGTCGTAGGTGCTGGCGGTCATCGACACCAGGCTCACCACGCCGGCCAGGTCGTGCTCGGCGCCGATGGGCATCTGCAGGGCCACGCAGCCCGGCGCCAGGTCGCGGAGCGCGGCCATCACCTCGTCGAAGGCGGCGCGCTCCCGGTCGAGCATGTTCACCACCACGATGCGCGGCAGCCCGAGCTCCTCGCAGCGCGCCCACAGGCGGCGGGTCTGCAGCTCGATGCCGGACGCCGCGTTCACGACCATGACGGCCGCGTCGACGGCGGGAAGGACGGACAGCGTGTCCGCATGGAACGAGGGCTCGCCCGGGGTGTCGAGGAGGTTCACCTTCACGCCCTGCCAGCGGGCGTTCGTGAGCGCCGCGGAGACGGACATCCCCCGGCGCTTCTCCTCCTCCTCATAGTCCGCGACTGTGGTGCCGGCGGGTACTTGGCCACGCCGGTTGGTCGCTCCGGCGGCGAAGAGCATCGCCTCGACGAGGCTCGTCTTGCCGCAGCCGCGGTGCCCCAGGACGGCCACGTTGCGGAGCTTGTCAGGGCTCTCGTGGGCCATCTTCGTGCCTTTCGTCACGTGGGTCGGGAACCAAGGGTACCCCCAGTCCCGCCCCGCGCGCGAGCGTCGATTCGCCCACCCCGGCTGCGGCTGCCCCCCGCCCCGCTGCGGAGGCCCCGCAGCGGCGGCCTATGCGGCCTCGGCGTCTCCCTGCATGCGCCCCTTGAGGCGGAGGATCGCCTTGGTGTGCAGCTGGCTGACGCGGCTCTCGGTGACGCCCAGGACCTCGCCGATCTCGCGGAGGGTGAGCTGGTCGTAGTAGTAGAGCGCGATCACGATCTTCTCCCGCTCGGGCAGGCGGGCGATCGCGTCGGCCAGCGTGTCGCGCAGCTCGGTGATGTCCAGCAGCGCGGCGGGGTCCGACAGGCGCTGGTCGCCGATGGTGTCGATGAGCGCCAGCGGCTCGCCGCCGGAGTTCACGTTCCACATCTCGTCGAGGGCGACGATGGAGCTGTTGGAGATCTGCGTGATGGCGGCCTGGAACTCCTCCATCCCCATCCCGAGCGCGGCGGACAGCTCCTCGTCGGTGGGGACGCGCTGCAGCTTGTGCTCGAGCTCGGCGGCCTTCTGCTCGATCTGCCGGGCGCGCGCCCGCACGGAGCGGGGCACCCAGTCCAGCGACCGCAGCTCGTCGATGATCGCGCCCTTGATGCGCGCGACCGCGTAGGTCTCGAACTTCACCTGCCGGCCCGGGTCGAAGCGGTCGACCGCGCCGATGAGCCCCATGAGGCCGTAGGAGATGAGGTCCTTCTCCTCCACGTGCGCGGGCAGGGCGCTGCTCATGCGCCCCGCGACGTACTTCACCAGCGGCGCGTAGGTGAGGATGAGGCGTTCCTTGGCGCGGGTGTCGGCGTGCGTCTTGAACCGACGCCACAGCATCCGGAGTTCCTCTTCACCCTGTGCTGCCCCACCTGCACCTGACTGGCTGTCCCAGCTCACGCGGCTCCCCGGTCGTGAAAACGACCCACGGAGTCTAGCGGGACTTCCCGCCGGACCCCTCATCGGGCTCGTGATTTCCCGACCGGAGCAGCAGCACCAGGTCGGCGACGGCCGCCAGACGCAGCGCGCCGAGCGCTCCCGCGAGGGGTCCCACGCCCACATCGCCCTGGGTGAGGATGAGCAGGATCACCATGTTGCCGGCCAGCCACAGGAAGCCCCGCATGATCATCTGGGCGTAGATGTGGCCCACGCCGGGCACCGCGATGGTGAGCACCACCGAGAGCGCCCAGAACAGCTTGCCGCTGCGGGGCGGCGGGGTGGGGGCGCGCCGTCCGGTCATGCCGCCACCTCCCGGTCCTGATGGGCCCAGTCCACCGGCATCGTCGCCGCGGCGCGGGCCTGGGCGAGGGCCGCCTCGCGGTCGTGCTCGGGGTAGCAGTGGGTCAGCAGCAGGCGGCGGGCGCCCGCCGCGTTGGCGATGCCGGCGGCCGCCGCCCCGTTGAGGTGCGCCAGGCCCTCGGGCACCGGCGCCGCCCCGCTCGAGCACTCGGCCAGCAGCAGGTCGGTGTCACGGGCGAGGTCCGCCAGCTCGGCGCACTCCGCGCAGTCGGCCCCGTAGACCAGCGAGCGGTCACCCAGGTCGAACCGCATGGCGAAGGTCGGCTTCAGGTGCGGCACCTCCCGGTACCGCAGCCGCAGGCCGCCGCCCAGGTCGACCTCGCCGCCGCCCTCCGCCATGTCCTCGAACGCGAAGGCGTCGTCCCAGCCCTCCTGCCCGGCGAAGGCGGTCATCCGCTCGCGCATCCCCCGCGGGCCCAGCACGCGCATGCGGCGCCCGGCCCCGGGACCCCATGCCATGTAGACGCGCAGGGCCAGCAGGTCCGCGCAGTGGTCGGGATGCAGATGGGAGATCACCAGCAGCTCCAGCTCCTCGGGTGCGATGTGATCCTGCAGGCGGTTCAGCGCGCCGGCGCCGAGGTCCAGGCAGAAGGCCCGGTTCCCCGCCCGGACCAGGTAACAGCTCTGTGCCTCGCCCGGGCGGGCGTAGGCGGGCCCGATCCCCACGGGGGTCAGCGTGAGCGGCGGGGCGGTCATGCGCGGGAGTCTGCCGGATCGGCCACGGGCCGTGGACGCCGTGCGGTGGCCACCCACGACCCCGCGGCGATGAGCGCCATCCCGCCCAGCATCGCCGCGGTGAGGGGCTCGTCGAGGATGAGCACCCCGGCGATCACCGCCACCACGGGGTTGACGTACGTGATGAGCATCGCCCGCACCCCGCCGATCCGCGCGATGAGCGCCATGTAGAGCACCAGCGCGAGCGCCGTGCATCCCAGGCCGAGCCCCACCAGCGACCACAGGACCGGCGGGCTGGGCACGGCGTCCGGCAGCGTCGCCAGCGCGAACGGGGTGGTCATCGCCGCGGCGAGCGCGCAGACCACGGCCATCATCCCCACGGGCGAGGTGTCCGAGAAGCGGGCGCGCATCCAGATGACCGCCACGGCGTAGCAGGCGACCGCGCCCAGGATCATCGCCACGCCCGCAAGGGCGTCGGCGTCGCCGCCCACGTCCACGCCCACCAGCGCCGCGACGCCCGCCAGGCCCACCACCATGCCCGCCAGCCCGGCGGCCCCCACCCGTTCGTGGCCGGTCAGCGCGCCCAGTCCCGCCGCCATCAGCGGGCCCGTGGCGATCACGATGGCCGTGAGCGAGGAGGTGACGTGGCGTTCGCCGGCGGAGATGAGCGTGAAGGGCACCGCGATCTCCAGCGCGGCGAGCCCCGCCAGCTCCGGCCAGCGCCGCCACGCGTCACCCAGCGCACCGGACACCGCGGCGACGGGCAGCAGCACCGCCGCGGCCAGCAGCGTGCGCGCGGCGACGACGCCGACGGGCGAGACCTCCTCGACCGCCACCTTGATCATGAGATAGGGCACGCCCCACAGCACGGAGACCGCGGCGAACAGCGCCCACGCACGAGGGCCGGCGAGCGGTCGTGCTATACCGCCACCCATGCGTCGCGCCCCCATCCGCGTGCTGGCCGCCCTGGCGGCGGCCGCCGTCCTCACCCTCCTCGCCGGATGCGGCGGCGGCGACTCCGGCCCGGACCGCACCGAGGGCATCGCCCCGGCGGAGCTGGTGCGCCAGACGGCCGAGGCCGCGCAGGGCCTCACGAGCTTCCGCCTGGACTTCGAGGGCGAGGCCGAGACGAGCCTGGCGCCGGGGGCGCTGGAGGGATCCGGAACCGCCGGCCTCGCGCTGCGCGGGCCCATCCCGTTCAGCGGCGCGGGCCCCGTGATCCCCCCGGACCGCTTCGCGTTCGACGTGACCGCCGAGGTGAGCCGCCTGCCGATCCAGGCGAACCTCACGCGCACCGGCGACGACCTCTACCTGTCGGCGCTGGGCCGGGACTTCAAGCTGGCGCTGCCGCCGGCGACCGTGCGCCAGCTCGACGCGCGCGCCGTCTTCCCCACCCTCGCCGCCTGGATCGCCGATCCGAAGCGCGACGGCGAGGAGGACGTGGACGGCGAGGGCACCGTCCGGCTGGTGGGATCGGTGGACGCCCGCGCCGCCGCCGAGGATCTGGGCACCATCCTCCCGGCCGTTCCGGGCCTCTTCGGCGGCCAGGCCCCCACCCCGGCCGAGCTGCGCGCCACCGCGGAGCGGCTTCAGACGGCGCTCGGCGACAGCACCGTCACCGTGTGGGTGCGGACGTCCGATCTGCTGCCGGCGCGCCTGCGCGTGGAGCTGGACCTCCCGGACGGATCCGCGCTGAGCCCGCAGCTGCGGTCCGCGCGCCTGGACCTCGTGGTCGAGCTCTCGGACTACGACGCCCAGCTCGAGGTGGCCGCGCCGCAGGGCGCCCAGCCCCTCGACCTGGACTCACTCTCCGGCCTGCTCGGCGGGTAGGCCCCGGGCCTCCAGGTCGCGCACCCGCGCGACGTTGCGCAGGTCGAAGTCGTCGCGCCCGTCCGGCTCCTCCAGGAACGCGGCGACGATCTCGCGCCCCAGCGGCACGCTGGTGGACCGCATCGACAGCGCCAGCACGTTGGCGTGGTTGTACCGGCGCGCCATCCGGGCGGTCTCGGCGTCGCCGCACAGCGCGGCGCGCGCCCCGGCGACCTTGTTCGCGGCGATGGACGCCCCGGTGCCCGACCAGCACAGCACCACGCCACGCTCGGCCTCACCGGAGGCCACCAGCGCCGCGACGGCGGCCGACACCTCGGCCCATTCTTGGTCGCCGCCGGCCAGGGGCCCCACCACGGCCACCTCGTGCCCGAGCCCGGTGAGGTGGGCGATCACGTCCTCGCCGAGCGGCGCGACCTCGTCGGAACCCACCGCGATGCGCATGGCGCCTCCTGTCCGCGCGGTCCTGTCCGGCCGGTGTTGGCTAGTCTGGCAGGCATGGTGATCAAGGGCGGGACCTTCGGCCCGGTGGCCACCAACACCTACGTCGTGTTCGAGGAACCCGGCGGCGAGGCGTTGGTGATCGACCCGGCGGCCGGCAGCGAGAAGTGGGTGCTCCACACCCTCGAGTCGAACGGGCTCACCCCGGCCGCGGTGCTCGCGACGCACGGGCACTGGGACCACGTGGTGGAGTGCCACCTGTGGGACGCGCGCGGCGTGCCCGTGTGGGCCGGCACGGGCGACGAGGACTGGATGCGGGCGCCGGCGCCGTTCAACCCGGCGCTGTTCGGCAACCCGCCGCCCACCCCCGGGGTGGAGCTGGCCCGGGTGCTCCACGAGGGCGACGTGGTGGAGCTGGGCGCCCTGCGCCTGCGGATGATGCACACGCCCGGGCACTCCCCCGGCTGCTACGTCGCGTGGGAGGAGACCCACGGCGAGGCGATCGTGGGCGACCTGGTGTTCGCCCAGGGGATCGGCCGCACGGACTTCCCGGGCAGCAGCCACCACCACATGCTCCGCAGCCTGCAGCGCGTGTTCGACGAGCTGCCCAAGCAGACGCGCATCTACCCCGGCCACGGGCCGTGGGGCGTGACGATCGAGGACGCCGAGCCCTGGGCCAGGATGTTCATGTGAGCGCGCTCACCCACGACACGGTCCTCACCGCGCTGGAGGCCGTCGAGGACCCCGAGCTGCGGCGCAGCATCGTCGCCCTGGGCATGGTGGGCCACATCGAGGTGGACGGCGGCCGCGTCTCGGTGGCCATCAAGCTCACCGTCGCCGGCTGCCCCCTGAAGGCGGAGATCCAGCGACGGGTCACCGCCGCGATCGAGGTGCTGCCGGGCGTGGAGGCCATCCACGTGACGCTCGACACCATGACCGACGAGGAGCGGCTGGGCCTGCGCACCTCGGTGGGCGGCGGCCCCGGCCGGCCGTCCCCGTTCACCGAGGGGTCCCGCACCCGGGTGATCGGCATCGCCTCCGGCAAGGGCGGGGTGGGCAAGTCGAGCATCACGGCCAACCTGGCCGTCGCCCTGGCCGCCGCCGGCCACAGCGTGGCCCTGCTGGACGCCGACGTCTACGGCTACTCGATCCCGCGCATGATGGGCGTGCAGCGCCCCGCCGTGATGATGGACGAGCTCATCATCCCGGTGGAGTCCCACGGGGTGCGGATCATGAGCATCGGGTTCCTCACCGAGGAGGACTCCCCGGTCATCTGGCGCGGCCCGATGCTGCACAAGGCGCTCACGGCGTTCGTGACCGACACCTTCTGGGACGACCCGGACTACCTGCTGGTGGACCTTCCGCCTGGAACCGGCGACGTGTCGCTGTCGATCGCGCAGCTGCTGCCCACCGCGACGCTGGTCATCGTCACCACCCCGCAGATGGCGGCCCAGCGCGTCGCCCGCCGGGCCGCCGCGATGGCCCAGCGGGTGGACCTGCCGGTGGCGGGCGTCATCGAGAACATGAGCTGGTTCGTCGCCCCGGACACCGGCACCCGCTACGAGGTGTTCTCCGGCGGCGGCGGCCCCGCGCTGGCCGCCGAGCTGGGCGTGCCCCTGCTGGGCCAGATCCCCCTGGAGTCGGCCGTCGCGATGGCCGGCGACGACGGCCTGCCCGTGGTCGCCGCCCGCCCGGACTCGCCCGCCGCCCAGGCGCTCGCGCGGTGCGCGGCGCAGCTGCGGCAGTCGGTGCCCGTGCGGTCCGCCACGCCCTCACCCACCGCCTGACCCGGCGGCGGACCGCTCCGGTGCCCGCTTGGCCTCGACGCCGCGACGACCGACGGGGCGGGGGGCTGAGCGTGCGCACGTTTCGATGCGACCGCTGCGGACAGCTGGTGTTCTTCGAGAACAGCCTGTGCCTGCGCTGCCGGGCCCCGCTGGGCTTCGTCCCGTCCCAGCTGCGGGTCGCGGCGCTGGTGGACGACCTGGCCGATGCCCGGCGCTGCGCGAACCTGGGCCTCGCCGGCTGCAACTGGGTGGTGGAGGACGCCGACGGACCGGGCCTGTGCCGCTCGTGCGGCACCACCGCGGTCCGCCCGTCGGACGGCGACCGCGAGGGCATCGCCCAGTTCGCCACCGCGGAGGCCGCCAAGCGCCGCGCGCTGTTCCAGCTCCTGGACCTGGGGCTCCCGGTGGACGCCCGCACCCTGCGCTTCGAGCTGCGGTCGAGCACCTACGAGCCGGTCACCACCGGGCACCGGGCCGGGGTGATCACCCTGGACCTGGCCGAGTCCGACGACGTTCGGCGCGAGACGCGCCGGCGGGAGCTGGGCGAGCCGTACCGCACCACCCTCGGGCACTTCCGCCACGAGCTGGGCCACTACTACCAGGGCATCCTGCTGGCGGGCCCCGAGGACCGCGAGCGGTGCCGGGCGCTGTTCGGGGACGAGCGGGCCGACTACCGGGCGGCCCTCGAACGCCACTACTCGCAGGGTCCCCCGGCGGACTGGCCGGCGCGCTTCGTGAGCGCCTACGCCACCAGCCACCCCTGGGAGGACTGGGCCGAGACGTTCGCCCACTACCTGCACATCCGCGACACGCTCCAGACCGCCGAGGACTTCGGCGTGCACATCGACGGCCCGCCGCCCGCCGCCGCCGGCGACGGCCCACTGCTCCGGCCCGCGGCGCGCCCCCAGGCGGGCGTGCACGGGTTCCAGGACCTGCTCGACGCGTGGCTGCCGCTCACCTACGCCATCAACCAGCTCAACCGGTCGATGGGCAACGGCGACCTCTACCCGTTCACCCTCAGCGGCCCCGCCGTGGAGAAGCTCGCCTTCATCCACGGGCTCGTGTGCCGTCGCGAGCCCCATGCGGGGCACTCGGCCCAGCGGAGCCCCCGCATGGGTCTCTCCACCGTCAGGGCACGGGACAGGGGCTGAGCCGGTTCACCGGGCGGGCCGCCGGCGCCGGCAGCGCCGCGCCGAACGTCTGCACCCCGCCGGTGAACAGCTGCTGCGCCGCCTGCAGCTGGTCCTTCCTGGTCCGTCCGGTGATCCGGACCTCCACCTGGCCGGTGAACACCGACAGGCCGCCCTGGCGGAAGCCCGCCGGCACCCCGCGGATGCGGCGGATGCCGGTGAGGGGCGCGATCCCCGCCGTCGAGGCGGCGATGCACACGCGGCGGGTGGTGACCCACAGCGGCCCGGCGGGCGCCTGCCGGTAGGCCGCGGAGACCACGCCCGAGTCGTCGCGCAGCGTCCGGATGGTGCCGTACCCGCTGTAGCCGCCAAGCCAGTACGCGGTGAACGGCGCGTAGGCCACGAACTCCCGAGGGGTGAGGTTGGATCGCGCGGTGTCGAAGTCGAGCGGCGCCGGCACGAACAGGTCGTCCTCGCCGACGCGCTCGGCGCGGGTGAGCCGCCGGTTGGGATCCGCCAGCGAGGTGATGAACGCCCCCTTGGTGAACGCCCCTCCCTCGCCCTCCGCGCGGCTGGCGAACAGCAGGTATCGCTTCCCGACGCCGAAGTCGGCGCCGCAGGACGCGCTGTTGGCGGAGGTCTGCACCTTGACGGCGGTCCGCCGGGCGCCACGCAGCACCGTGTCCACGCGGAACGTGAAGGTCCGCACCTCCGTGCCGTCGACCGTGACCGGGCGGTCGACGGCCGTGACGGTGCCGGCGACCGCGAGATCCGCGCGGATCTCGGCGCCCGGGACGGGCGCGACGATGGAACACGGCAGCGCCGGGACGGCCGCGGCCGCGAACGCGATGGGCAGGCTCAGCAGAATCCTTCGGTGCATCGGGGGCCTCCGGGCCGGGGTGGTCGCTGCGCGATCCGTCACCGCGTCGCGATCCGTCACAGCGGGCACGGCACGAGCCGCCCCACCTCGCCGTGGACGGGCGGGGGCAGCGTCGTCGTTCGCGCCGAGCCCGCGAAGATGCCCCGCACCGCCTGGAACTCCGCCGCCGTGCCGTGGGCGTTGACGCGCACCTCCACGTGACCGGTGAACACCGAGATCCCACCGCCGCGGAAACCCACCGGCACGCCCCGCATGCGGCGCAGGCCGGTGAGGCGCGCCGCCCCGGTGCCCGGGCACACGCGGCGGGTGGTGACGCGGACCCCGCGCACCGCGTCCTGACGGTAGACGACCCGCACGGCCCCGCCCGACCTGGAGATGCTCCGCAGGGCCCCCGAGACGCCCGGTGCCGCCCCTCCCAGCCAGTACGCCGGGAACGCCCGGAAGGCGATGAGCTCCCGCGGGGTCATGTTCGAGCGCGACACCTCGAGCGTTGGCGCCGGCCACAGGAGATCCTCCGGGCCGACCCGCTTGGCCGGCGCGAGGGGCCTCACACCGGAGGCCGGGCCCGTGCCCAGCGCCCCCGCCGGGAAGCCCGAGGCGTCGGTGCCATCCGAGACCGATGCGAACAGCAGGTACCGCCCACCCGTGGCGAACGGCACGCTGCACGAACCACCGTAGGTCAGGACCTCCACCACCTCCCCCGGCGCTCCCCGCAGCACGGTGTCGACCCTGACGGTCAGGGTCAGGATCGGCGCGGGAGACGACGTGGGGTCGCCGGCGATGCCCGTGACGGTGCCGGCCACGGCGATGTCGCCCGCGATCGGGGTGCCCGGCAGCGGCGCGGGGAATGTGCAGCCCAGCGCCGAGGGGGCGGTGGCGAGCAGCGCCGCCGCCACCGATCCCAGGAGTGCGCCCCGCCGGGTGAGCGGGTGGGCGGGACGCTGCCGGTGCGCCTGCGGGAGGGGACTGCGCAATGGACACCTCGGGTCGGGAGGCCGCCGCCGGCGGCGTTTGCGATCACAACCGCGCCGTCCGGCACACCGGACGCGGTCCTCAGGGGATGAATGTCCGGACCCCGCCCGGGCGTTTCGGCTCACGGGCCGGGGATCTTCCAGGTAGATTTCCCGGGCACCGCCGCAGGCGGACGCGACGGTCTGTCTCACCCGTGGAGGAACCCGCAACATGGCCTACGTGATCACCGAGCCGTGCATCGGCACCAAGGACACCTCATGTGCCGACGTGTGCCCGGTCGACTGCATCCACCCCGCTCCGGCACGATGCTCTACATCGACCCGTCCGAGTGCATCGACTGCGACGCGTGCGTCGAGGCCTGCCCCGTGGACGCCACGATGGCCGAGGACGACGTGCCGGAGCAGTGGGAGATCTTCAAGGAGATCAACCGCGCCTACTTCGAGCAGGGCCACGCGGCCGGCGAGAAGATGGTGGCCGACTTCCTGGCCGCGAAGGGCTGATCCCGCTCCGGGGCGCCGCCGCGCGGCGGCGCCCCGTCACATGACCGGCGAGGCGTGGTGGACGACCATCCGCCAGCCGCCGGCCCCGAGGACGAACACGTTGGTGGCCACCAGGTCGCCCCGTGTCGCCCCGCCGTGGCCGTGGGACGCGAAGCGCTCCATGCACACCACGGTCGCCACCGGGTCCTCGTAGGACACGCAGACCGGGTCCGCGTGGATCGTGAACTCCTCCTCCGAGTGCATGATCGCCTCCCAGGAGGTCCGCACCAGGTCCCAGCCGCTCAGCGGCGTCCCGCCCGGGTGCACGCAGGCGATGTCGTCGGAGTCCACCCAGCACGCCATCAGCGCGTCCAGATCACGCGCGGTGAACGCGTCGTAGAACGCCTGGTTCGCCGACACGACCTGCTCGCGGATCGCCTCGCTGATCATGCCGTCACCTCTCGGGGCCCGTGGACGGCCGTCAGCCTATCCACGGCCGGCGCGGCGCCCCAAGCACGGCACCGGAACCCCGCGTCTGGGTGCTACCCCACCGCCGACGGGTTCACGATGAGGTAGGCGAGGATCGCCGCGGCCGCCGCCGCGCCGATCACGAACGCCGCGGCGATGAGGACCCCCACCTGGCGTCGGTCCACGGCCGTGATCGTCCCGATGGCCAGCCGCGGGCTGAACCGCCGCCCGCCCGTGCGGCGGCGCACGAAGGCCAGGCCGCCGATGCCCGCGGCGCCCAGCAGCCCCAGCACGGCGATGACCGCGGTCCCGCCCGACCCCCCGGACCCGCCGTCGCGGACGGCCTGCGCCGGGCTGGGAACGGCCTGCGTGGCGCTCACCACGTTCGCGACCTGCTCGGTGACGGCCGTCACCCCCGCCGAGGTGGCGTTGCGGACGGCCTCGGACTGGCGACGCAGCGCCGCCGCCTCGCGCCGCTGACGAGCGGCCTCGGCGGCACGGCGCGCCCTGGCGCGCTTGGCCTGCGCCTCGCGGCGGGCGCGCGCCCGGGCCTGCGCGACCTGAGCCGGCGTCGGGGCGGCCGCTGGAGCGGATGGCGCGACCCGCGGCGCCGGACTCTGGGTCGGCGGCGTGTAGCGCGGCGTCGGCGCCGGGGTGGGTGCCGGGCTCGGGGCCGGGACGGGCGCGGGGGCCGGAGGCGGCAGATCCGGAGTGGGCGTGGGCGCCGGCAGGCTGTCGGGAACGGGCGGCAGATCCGGACCCCCGCTCTGGGCGGTCGCCAGGAGCGGAACCGACAGCAGCACGAGGGTCAACGCCAGGACGAGCTGGATGAGACGGCGCGGCACGCCGACGATGCTAGCGCCACACGCACGCCTTCCCTCCACCCGTTCGACCGGGATTCGCACCCGCCTCAGGTCAGGGCGACCGCCTGGCACCGCTGCGCGGCCGCACGGCACAGGGCCTGGGCAGCCTTGCGGGCGGCGCGCTCACCGGCCGTCTGCCCGTGCAGGTCGATGGTCCGGGACAGCGCGGCCGCGGCGGCGACCAGGCCCCCAACCGCCAGCCCGTCGGCGGCCCGGGCCGCCTGGGCAAGCAGCGGACCGGCCACCGGGTCGCGGCGGACCAGCGCCATCTCCACCGCCCCGAGCGCGGCGACCAGGCGCACCGCCTCGACGCGGGTCACCGCGCCGACCCCAGCAGCGCCCGCAGCGTCCCGCCCAGGATCCCCGCCACCTGGGCCGTCGTCCACCCCGCCACACCGGCGGCCAGCCCCACCAGCTGCAGCCCGGTGCCGTGGTCTCCGTAGGGCCGGTCGCTGCCGAACACCAGCCGCTCCGGCCGGAGCTCCACCAGGTCGGGCAGCGCCGCGAGCGAGGTGTCGAACCACACCCCGGGGTGGTCGGCGAACGCCTCACGCACCGCGCGGGCGTCGCCCCGCGCACCGTGGGCCAGGATGATGCGGGCGGCCGGGACGGCATCCAGCAGGGCGCGGAACGGCCCCGCGAGCCGGCGCGCGCCGAAGCCCGCGTGGAACAGCACCGGCCAGCCCAGCTCGGTGGCCAGCCGTACGCACGCGATGCACTCGGGGGATTCCGGCGCGAAGCCCTGCGCCACCGGATGCAGCTTCAGCCCCCGCGCACCGCCCGCGGCGGCCCGCGCGATCGCGGCACCGGCGCCGGTGTCCGGTGCGACCCGGCAGAACGGGACGATCCGCCCGGGGTGCCCGGCCGCCGCGGCCAGCACCGCGTCGTTGGCCGCGGTGAACGCGCCGTCGGGCCCGGGCTCGTTCGCGGGGAACGCCACGGACGCCGCGATCCCCCACCGGTCCATGTCGGCCACCAGCCGCGCGGCGTCCAGCGCGTGGCCGTCGGCGTCGGTGCCCAGATGCGTGTGGGCGTCCCAGCGGGGGCCGTCGGGCAGCGCCAGCCCGTCCAGGATCGCGTCCTCCAGCGCGGTCAGGCCGGCCACATCGGCGCCGGCGGCGGCGAGGACCGCCGCATCCTCACCCCAGACACGGCTCACGGTGGCGGCGGGTCCCCTTCGAACGCGCGGATCGCCGCGGCCATGTCGTCGGGCACCCGCGTGGGCCGGCCGTTCTCGTACGAGGAGATCCCGACGACCACGATGCTGGCCTCGCAGCGCACGGTGGCCGTGGCGGCCTCCTCGACCACCACGTGCGGACCCACACGTCCAGGACCTCGTCGAAACGCGCCGAGGAACGGTAGGAGATCTCCATGTTGCGCACCACGAACAGGTGCCCCTCCGGCCCGAGCGGCGAGATGCCCAGCTGACGGCGGTACGCCACGACGCCCTGATCCAGGTAGTGCGGATACCGCGCGTAGTAGACGACCGCGCCGAGGTCGGTGTCCGAGATCTCGACCCGCGTCCGCAGGCGGTAGCTGAAGGGCGGCCGGGTGGGATCGGGCGCGCCGGCGGTCACGACCTCGCCGTCCATGCCGCCGAGGCTATCCCACCGGGGACGCGCGTTCGCCTCTGATACCCTCGCGGCCGTGACGGGACGAGGCGCCAAGAAGAAGCGGACCGGCGGCAGGCGAGCGAACTACGCGCCCACGGTCGACCAGGTCGGCTACCGCAAGTACCTGCCCTCGGGATGGGCGAACTGGCTGGGCTTCTGCCTGTTCCTGTTCGTGGGCGGGGCGATCACCATCGCCTCGATCACCTACATCGCGGACGGCCTGTGGGCCGACTCGGTGGCGGCGGTCGGGATGGCCGCGGCGATGATGTACATGGTCTACCTGTTCGGAACGACCCGCCTCAGGGACTGATCGCCGGGTGCCGGGCACCTCGGTGACCGAGGAGGCCGAGCCCGCCGACACCGTCGCCGGCGCCCTGGTCGCGGCCCGCGCGACGGTCGAGCGCAGCCCCCTGGCCGCCCTCCGGCATGCCCGCGCCGCCGCGCAGCGGGCGATGAACGACCGGGACGCGTGCTGGGCCGCCGCCTATGAGGTCCGCGCCCTCGGGTACCTGGGACGCCATTTCGACGCGCTCCAGCTCGCGCTGCCCCTGGCCTCGCGGTTCCGGTCGTTGCGCGACCCCATCGGGCACGCGTTCGTGCTCACCGACATCTCCGGCCTGCTGTCGCTGGCCGACGACGTCGCCGGCGCGCATCAGGCCGTCGAGGAGGGGTTGGCCAGCGCGCGGGCGACCGGTGACGGCGAGGCGGAGTTCTGGCTGCTGCACAATCGCGCCGGAATCAGCCTCCTCGCCGGCGACCCCGAAGACGCCGAGCGGGTGATCGACCTCGCACGGGAGGTGGCCGACGGCGTCGACGACGTCGAGGAGTACTGCCGACGCACGCACGCGGGGATCCTGTTCGAGCGGCTGGGCGGCGGGGCTTGGCGCTCCGACCGCGACCGTCTGCTCGAAGAGGCCGCCGCCCACGCCCGGGCCGCGACGGTGGCGAGCGCCGACAAGCGCTACCGCAACGTCGAGTCGATGCGCCTGGAGACCGAGGCCCTGGTCTGGATCGGCGACGGCGAGGCCGCGCTGGAGCGGGGCGCGCAGACCCTGCGTCTCTCCCGCGGCGAGGGCGGCGAGGCCGCGGTGACCGGACAGGTCGCCCATGCCCTGAGCCTGGCGGCCGGTGGTCTGCGCGCCGAGGCGCTGGCGACGATCCGCGACGCGATGAATCGCGCCGCGCCCGGCAGCTACGCCTGGCGCGACGCGCGCACGGTCGGGGAGCGCATCCGCGAGGACGTCTACGGATCCACCTAGCCGGCGGCGGTCAGCCGCCGCGCAGCTTGCGGAAGAAGCCCTTCTTCTCCGGCCCGGGCGGCGGCTGCCACTGCGGTGAGACCTCCGGCGCGCTCGGCGCCTGAGGCGGCGGCGGAGGGGGCGGTGCGCCGCCGGACGGCGCGCCAGCCGGCGGAGGCGGAGGCACCGGGCTGGCCAGGGACGTCTCGCCCGCCGGCGGAGGCGGAGGAGGCGGAGGAGGCGGAGGCGCCGCGACCTCGGAGACCAGGCCCGCGGGGTCCGAGGCCGGAGCCGGCGGGTCCGGCGCCGGCGTGTCCGGGGTGACCGGCCATGCGTCGGAGGCCGCCTCCGCGGGTGGCTCGGAGACCGCGTCCGGGCCGGCGAACTCGGAGGTCCCGCCGTCGTGTACCTGCGGCATCGGGGGCTCGGGCTCCGGTTCCGGTTCCGGCGCCGCCTCGAGATCCAGCACAGGCTCCGGTGCCGCATGGAGCTCCGGTTCCGGCGCCACCTCCAGATCCGGCACCGGCTCCGGTGCCGCCTCGGGCTCCGGCACGGCCTCGGGCTCCGGTGCCGCGGGGGACGGCACCTCCGAGGCGACCGGCGGAGGGAGCACCTCGGCGACGGCGGGCGCGGCGTCCGGGAGGTCCACCATGGCGGGCGGAGGCGGAGGCGGAGGCGGCGGCGCGGCGGCCGGAGCGGGCGGGGGCGGAGGTGGCGGCGGGGGCGCCGCGAGCAGGTCCGCGGGGATCTCGCCGATCATGGTGGCCGCGGCCTCGGGCACCCACAGCACCTGGAGCTCGGTGGCCCCCAGCGTGATGCCACCCGGCTGATGGCGGTGCCGTTCACCTGCGTCCCGGCGGTGGAGCCCGCGTCGTCGAGCATCAGCAGGCCGCCCTCCACCCACACACGGCAGTGGCGGCGCGACACGCGCGGGTCGGTGAGCACGACGTCCGACTCCGCCGGGTCGCGGCCGATGCGGGCCGCCCCGTCGGTGAGTGCGAACCTGGCGCCCGCGTCCCGCCCCGCCAGCACCTCGAGCACGTCCAGTCCGGTCATGCGGGCGAGTGTATCCCGGCGCGGCCGGCCGGCGCGACGACCGCCCACCCGGTCCGCGGGCGGCCCAGGTAGCGTGACCGCGTGATCGTCCAGGCCCCCACGCCGGCCGCGCCCCCGGCCCTCACGGTGTCGGCCACCGCCACGGGCCGATGGCGCGCCAGCCGCCACACCGGATGGGTCGCCCTGACGGGTGTGGCGAGCCGCCCCGCGACCATCCGCGCGGTCGCCACGACCCCCCGCGGACGGCGCCTGGCGACCGCCCGGCTCACCGCCGGACCCGACGGGCGGTTCAGCGGACGGCTCCGGCTCCCCTCCCGCATCGCCCCCGGTGCGGTGCTGGTGGCCACCGACGAGCCGACCCCGCCGCCCGGTTCCGAGCCGCTGCCGCGGCGCGAGCTGCGGCTCACGGTGGCGGCACCGCCGGAGGGCGTCGCCGGGCGGGCCACGCTCACCAGGCGGCGCAGCACGCTGGTGCTGGTGGTGCGGATGCTGGCGCTCCCCGGGTCGGCGATGCCCGTCACCGTCCGGGTCCGCCGCCCCGACGGCGGCGTGCGCACCCTGCGGAACCCCGTGGTGCGGGGACGCACGATCACGGCGCGCCTCGCGCTCGCCGCTCCGCCCGCCGGCGCATGGACGGTGCGCCTCGACGCCGGGGGGAGGCCCGTCGTGCTGGCGACCCGGCGGTTCCCGGCCGTGCCCGCCGGCTAGGAGCCGACGATCTCCGCGACGCAGGCGTCGTCCCCGCGGGCACGGGTGGCGCCCACGCTGAGCGTCGCCTCGCCGTCGAACGCCGCCAGGATGCCCTTCCAGATGGAGCGGTCCAGGCCGCAGATCCGCTCGGGGTCGGCGAGTGCCAGCTCCTCGAACGGGCATGCGCAGGCACGGATGGTCCCCTCGCCGTCGCTCTGGGCGGCGAACCCGTAGCGGGACAGCAGCTTCACCACCTCGGCCACCGCGTTCACGCCCTCCTGCCCGGGGCGGGTGCGCCCGGTGGCGGCCTCGGCGAGCCCCACCTGATAGCCGAAGTCGTAGCCGATCTGCTCCAGCACCTCGTCGCTGGAGCGGCCCGAGGTGTCGGTGGCGGCCTTCAGGAGCAGCGAGGCCAGCAGGTCGTAGTGCCGCTCAGGGAGCGCGACCTCGCGCTCCTGCTCGGCCAGCCGGTAGTGCTTTGCCGGGCGGCCCGCGCCGGGACCGGTTCGGCCGGAGCGCCGGTGGAACTCGGCGGTGAGGAAGCCGTGGTCGACGAGCTTGTCCAGGTGGAAGCCCGCCAGGCGGCGCTCGATCCCCACCGCCCGGGCCACGTCGTCCTTTGACATCGCGGCCTCGGCCTCGCGCACGGCGAAGAACACCCGGCGGCGCGTGGGGTCGCCGAGGGCGGTCGCAAGGCGCTCGATCTGGGCTTCGTCGCTGCTGAGCCCGGATGCCGGGAGCAGGTCAGGATTCATCGCTCGCTCGTCCCACCGTGAACCGACAGATGGGTCAGGGTACCACCGGGATCCGGCGTGCCGGACCGGGGATCGGCGGATTCGCGAAACCCCCTTCCCCTTTTGGGTCACCCGGATATCCTTTAGAGGACGCTGGCGCCCACGTCCACAGGAGGAACGACGTGTCAACGCAGACACCGCCCGAGATCGAGGGCATCGGCCCGTACCAGTTCGGCTGGCACGACCCGAACCACTCGGTCTTCACGCCCAAGAAGGGCCTGAGCGCAGACGTGGTGCGCGAGATCTCCGCGTTGAAGAACGAACCGGAGTGGATGACCAAGTTCCGCCTGCGGTCCCTCGAGATCTTCGAGCGCAAGCCCATGCCCACGTGGGGCTCGGATCTGGACGGCATCGACTTCCAGGACATCTACTACTTCATCCGCGCGTCGGAGAAGCAGGGACGTGACTGGGACGAGGTCCCGGAGGACATCAAGAACACGTTCGACCGCCTGGGCATTCCGGAGGCCGAGCAGAAGTACCTGTCCGGCGTCTCCGCCCAGTACGAGAGCGAGGTCGTCTACCACTCGATCCGCGAGGACCTGGAGCAGAAGGGCTGCGCGAGCACGAGGACCTGTTCCGCGAGCACTGGGCCACGGTGATCCCGCCGGGCGACAACAAGCTCGCCGCCCTCAACAGCGCCGTCTGGTCGGGCGGCTCGTTCATCTGGGTTCCGCCGGGCGTGCAGGTGGAGATCCCCCTGCAGGCCTACTTCCGGATCAACCAGGAGAACATGGGCCAGTTCGAGCGGACGCTCATCATCTGCGAGCCCGACTCGTTCGTGCACTACGTCGAGGGCTGCACCGCGCCGGTGTACAGCAGCGACTCCCTGCACTCGGCCGTGGTGGAGATCATCGTGAAGCCGGGCGCGCGCTGCCGGTACACGACCATCCAGAACTGGTCGACCAACGTCTACAACCTGGTCACCAAGCGGGCCGTCTGCAAGGAGAACGCCACCATGGAGTGGGTGGACGGGAACCTCGGCAGCAAGGTCACCATGAAGTACCCGGCCGTCTGGCTCACCGGCCGCGGGGCGCGCGGCGAGGTGCTCTCGGTGGCCTTCGCCAGCGAGGGGATGCACCAGGACGCCGGCGCAAAGATGGTGCACGTGGCCCCCGACACCAGCAGCACGATCGTCTCCAAGTCGATCAGCCGCGGGGGCGGGCGCACGTCCTACCGCGGCCTGGTGAAGGTGGAGCCCGGTGCCGTGCGGTCCAAGGCGTCGGTGGTCTGTGACGCGCTGCTGCTCGACGAGCAGAGCCGGTCGGACACCTACCCCTACATGGACATCCAGGAGGAGAACTGCTCGATCGGCCACGAGGCGACCGTCTCGAAGGTGGCCGACGACCAGCTCTTCTACCTCATGAGCCGGGGGCTCTCCGAGGAGGAGGCCATGGCCATGGTGGTGCGGGGCTTCATCGAGCCCATCGCCAAGGAGCTGCCCATGGAGTACGCCGTCGAGCTGAACCGGCTCATCGAGCTGCAGATGGAGGGTTCCATTGGCTGACGCAGCACCCGCCTGGGCCGCCGAGGCCCGCGCCACGGCCACCGCGAACCTGGAGACGCTCCCGGAGCTCACCGGCCAGGAGGAGGCATGGCGGTTCACCCCGCCGGCCTCCCTCGGGCTGGGCGGTGCCGAGCCCAGCGGCGGCGCGGCCACGGCCGCGGTCGCCGCGGCGGAGGGCGGGACGCGGTCCGCGCGGCTGGCGCTGGTGGACGGCGCGCCTGCCGCCCCGGAGCTGGGCGAGCTGCCCGCCGGGGTCATCGTGGCCGAGCTCGGCCAGGCGCTGATCGACCACGAGGACCTGGTGCGCTCGCGCCTGTACTCGCTCATCGGCTTCGCGGACCGCCCCGGCGCGCTGAACGCGGCGCACTGGGAGGGCGGCACGTTCGTGTACGTCCCGAAGGGCGTGGAGCTGGCGATCCCCACCGAGACGCTGCTCACGGCGACCGGCGCGACCGGCCGCGTGAACGCCCGCACGCTCATCATCGTGGAGGAGGGCGCGAAGGCCACGGTCATCGACCGCTTCGTCTCCCCCGACCTCGCCGGCCCGGTGGCGGTCTCGACCGCCGCCGAGCTCATCGTCATGCCCGGCGGCGAGCTGGAGCACCTGTCGCTGGTCCAGTGGGGCCACGGCGTGCGCCACCACGCCCGCATCACCGCCTCGGCCCACAAGGACGCGAAGGTGCGCTCCGTGGTGGTCACGCTCGGCGGCGACGTGGTGCGCGTGGAGGCCACGATGGTGGCGTCCGGCCCCGGCTCGGACTCCCGCGCCCTGGGCCTGTACTTCGCCGACGGCGACCAGCACTTCGAGCACCGGATCGTCTCCCGGCACGAGGCGCCGCAGGCGTACTCCAACCTGCTCTACAAGGGCGCCCTGAAGGACACGGCCCACACCGTCTTCTTCGGCAACCTGGTGGTGCCCCCGGGCGCGCCCGGCACGGACGCGTACCAGACCAACCGGAACCTGGTGCTCAACGAGGGCGCCCGCGCCGACACGATCCCCTTCCTGGAGATCGAGACGGCCGAGGTGAAGTGCTCCCACGCCGGCGCCGTGGGCCGGGTGGACGACGACCACCTGTTCTACCTGCGCTCGCGCGGCGTCCCGGAGGACGTGGCCAAGCGGCTCATCGTGGTGGGCTTCCTGCAGGAGGTCCTCGAGCACGTGAAGCTCGAGGAGCTGCGGCACGAGCTCGAGGCCGCGGTGGCGGAGAAGCTGGCGTGAGCCAGGGGCCCGTGGACGTGGCCGCCGTCGGGGACGTCCCCGACGGCGGCAGCATCCGCGTCGAGGTCGCCGGCACCCCCGTGTGCCTGGTGAACCTGGGCGGGACCTTCCACGCCCTGCACGACACCTGCACGCACGCCCGCGAGTCGCTCGCCGGCGCCTACATCGACGGCGACCGCATCGAGTGCCCGCGCCACGGCGCGTTCTTCTCGATCGTCACCGGCGAGGCGATCACCCCGCCCGCCACCACCCCCCTTCCCACCTTCGGTGTGACCGTGGAGGGCGACCGGGTCCTGGTGGACCCAACGCCGAGCCACGCGCACCCGTTCGACATCTGACGAGGAGATTCACCCAGTGGCCGATCCCATCCTGACGATCGAGGGCCTCGAGGTCGCCGTTGACGGCAAGCCGATCCTCACGGGCGTCGACCTCGCCATCCCGCAGGGCGAGGTGCACGCGCTCATGGGCCCCAACGGCTCGGGCAAGAGCACCCTCGCCTACGCCCTCGCCGGGCACCCCCGCTACGACATCACCGGCGGCTCGGTGACGTTCAACGGCGCGGACCTCCTGGACATGGAGGCCGACGAGCGCGCCCAGGCCGGGTTCTTCCTGGCCATGCAGTACCCGGTGGAGGTCCCCGGGGTGTCGGTCCTCAACTTCCTGCGCACCGCGCTGAACGCGGTCCGCGGCGAGGAGATCTCCCCGCGCGCGTTCATGAAGCTGTTCCAGGAGAAGAGCAAGCTGCTCGAGTTCGACGCCAGCTTCTCGGACCGGTACCTCAACGAGGGCTTCTCCGGCGGCGAGAAGAAGCGGCACGAGATCCTGCAGATGGCGATGCTGGAGCCGAAGTTCGCGGTCCTCGACGAGACCGACTCCGGTCTGGACGTGGACGCCCTCAAGGTCGTCAGCAACGGCGTGAACTCGCTGCGCGGACCGGACCTGGGCGCCCTCATCATCACCCACTACACCCGGATCCTGAAGTACATCACCCCGGACGTGGTGCACGTGATGTACGACGGCCGGGTGGTGCGCACCGGCGGTCCGGAGCTCGCCGACGAGCTGGAGGCGAACGGCTACGCCGAGTACGGATCGGCCGAGCCCGCGGCCGTCTCCGGGGCCTGAGCCGATGACGATGGCCGCGGAGCTGGATCCGCGGGCGCTGCGCGCCGACTTCCCGATCCTGGAGCGGGAGGTGAACGGCGTGCCGCTCGTGTACCTGGACTCCGCGGCCACCTCGCAGAAGCCGCGCGCCGTGCTGGACGCGATGGAGCGGTACTACACCGAGACCAACGCGAACGTGCACCGCGGCGTGTACGCGCTGGCCGCCGAGGCGACCGACCGGTACGAGGCCGGGCGGTTCTCGGTGGCCCGGCTCGTCGGCGCCGACCGGCGCGGCACCGTGTTCACCAAGAACGCCTCCGAGGCGATCAACCTGGTGGCCTGGGCGTGGGGCATCCGGAACCTCACGGCCGGCGACGCCATCGTGGTGACCGAGATGGAGCACCACAGCAACATCGTCCCCTGGCAGCTGGTCGCGCAGATCACCGGGGCGCGGGTGCTGTTCACGCCCGTCGACGGTGACGGCCGGCTCGACCTGGAGTGGCTCGAGGTCACGCTGCGCACCGAGCCGGTGCGGATGGTGGGCGTCGTGCACGTCTCGAACGTGCTGGGCACCATCAACCCGGTCGCCGAGATCGCGCGGATGGCCCACACCTACGGCGCGAAGGTCCTGGTGGACGCCTCGCAGAGCGTCCCCCACATGCCGGTGCGCTTCGCCGACACGGGCGCCGACTTCATGGCCTTCACCGGCCACAAGATGCTGGGCCCCACCGGGATCGGGGTGCTGGTGGCCGACCCGGCGACCCTGGACGCGATGGAGCCGTTCCTGGGTGGCGGGGAGATGATCTCCGACGTGCGCGTTGAGGGGTCCACCTGGGCGGATCTGCCCTACAAGTTCGAGGCCGGCACGCCGCCCATCGCCGAGGCCGTGGGGCTGGGCGCCGCCGCCGACTACCTCATGGACATCGGTATGGACGCGGTGCGCGCCCACGAGCGCAGCCTCACCGCGTACGCGCTGGGCGTCCTGTCGGAGATCGACGGCATCACGATCCACGGCCCGAAGGACCCCGACGTGCGGGGCTGCCCCATCAGCTTCAGCCTGCCGGACCTCCACCCCCACGACATCGCCCAGCTGGTGGACCGCCAGGGCGTGTGCGTGCGCGCCGGGCACCACTGCGCGAAGCCCCTCATGCGCACCCTGGGCGTGGGCGCCACGGCGCGCGCCAGCACGTACCTGTACAACACGGAGCAGGACATCGACACGCTCGCGCGGGCCCTGGCCGAGGCGCGGGCCTTCATGGCGGCCTGATGGGACTCGAGGACCTCTACCAGCAGATCATCCTGGACCACTACCGCAAGCCCCGGCACCGCGGCGAGCTCGCGGCCCCGTCGGTGGAGGTGGACCACAACAACCCGGTGTGCGGCGACCAGCTGCACCTGGAGGTGCGGCTGGAGGACGGGCGGATCGCGGAGGTGGGCCACACCGGCGACGGCTGCTCCATCTCCCAGGCGTCCGCGTCGATGATGAGCGAGGCCGCCGTCGGCTTGCCCGTGGACGACGCGATGGAGCTCATCGAGCACTTCCGCCTGATGATGCACCGCGAGGCCGAGCCGGACGAGGACCGCCTGGGTGACGCGATCGCCCTGGAGGGCGTCGCGAAGTACCCGGTGCGCGTGAAGTGCGCACTGCTCTCATGGATGGCGTTGAAGGACGCCCTCCAGACCCACACGGCGACCACGGAGCGATGACATGGCGACCGAGGACGACATCCGCAGCGCGATGAAGCAGGTGGAGGACCCCGAGCTGGGGATCAACATCGTGGACCTGGGCCTGCTCTACGGGGTGAACCAGGACGAGGAGGGCAACGTCACGCTGGACATGACGCTCACCTCCATGGGCTGCCCGCTCACCGAGCAGATCCTCTCCGACAGCCGCGCCGCCCTGGAGCCCCTGGAGGGCGTGAAGGGCGTTGACATCAACTGGGTGTGGGACCCGCCGTGGAGCCCCGACTCCATGAGCGAGGAGGGGCGCTTCATGATGAAGGTGATGGGCTATGGCTGAGTCCACCAGCGCGGCGCCCGACCGCCCGCTCACCCTCGAGGAGAAGAAGGCGGCCGCGCGAGGCCCAGGAGACCGGCATCGGCGCGGCGCTGGTGGAGGTCACCGAACCGGCCGCCCGGTACATCCGGGAGTCGGCCGAACGCCTGGGCAAGGCGCCCGGGGTCCGGGTGCGCATCCTGGCCGGGGGCTGCTCCGGGCTGGAGTACAAGCTGGACCTGCTCGAGCCCGGCGAGGTGGCCGGACCCGGTGACCGGGAGGCCGACTCCTCCGGGGTGCGCGTGCTGATGGACCTCAAGAGCGCCATCCAGATCACCGGATCGGTGATCGACTACGAGAGCACCCTGCTGCGCAAGGGATTCCGCATCCGGAACCCCAACGCCACCGGCACCTGCTCCTGCGGGGACAGCTTCAGCGCCTGACCGCCGGGGGCCGGACGTCCCCCCTCCGTCCGGGGGTGGCGTCCGGACGCGCGTCCGGTCTAGGGTGCCCGCATGAACCCGAGACGCCTGGCCACGATCCTGGTCATCGCCGCCGCCGCGCTCCTGTCGGCCGCGATGAGCCTGAGCGCGATGACCTCCGGCCCCCGCACCGCCGACCCCGGCACCGCGGTGACGGCGCCCGCCGCCCATCACGGCGCCCGCGAGGCGGCGGTGGTGTTCCGGTACCGGTTCGTGCGCCGCTGCACCCTCGTGCCGGTCCGGCGGGCCGGCAAGGTCGTGCGCCGCAACGGCAAGGTGGTCAAGCGCAGGGTCTGCAAGCGGGTCCGTGTGCGCGTGCGCGTGGTCGTCCCGACCCCCACCACCCCGACGGCGCAGACGACCCCCACCGTGGCCACCGCGCCCACCGTTCCGACCTCGCCCACGACACCGGGCACGACGACGGCCGGGACCACGACCTCCGGCACCACGACGGCACCGGTGCAGGGGACCATCACCGTCCGGGAGTTCAGCGGGCCCGACGGGTTCGCGCTGACCCTGTCGGCCAGCAGCGTCCCCGCGGGCACCTACACGGTGACGCGGAAGGTCGAGGGCGGGATCAACCACAACCTGGACGTCCGCCCCACCGGCGGCGCCCAGGTGGCGTTCTTCGGCCTCGCCGCCAACACCGAGGACTCACAGACGATCGTCCTCACCCCGGGCCAGTGGACCTTCCGCTGCACCGTGCCGGGCCACGCGGCCATGCTCGCCTCGCTCACCGTGACCTGAGCGGCGGCGGGCCGCCCCGCTCAGCCCAGGCGGGCCTCGCCGTCCGCGGTGAACAGGTGGAGGTCCGCCGGGTCCACGGTGAAGTGCGCGTCGTCCCCCTGTGACAGCGACGACAGGGCGTCCGCCGGAACGAGAGCTCGCAGCTCCGCGCCGTCCGCGAGGCGGATGGTGATGACGCCCGCGGCGCCGATGAACTCGATCACCTCGACGTGGGCGCGAAGCGTCCCCGGCGCATCCGGCACCGCACCCGGACGCAGGTGCTCCGCGCGGATGCCGAGCCGCGCCGGCCCGGCCGGGACGCCCCCGGCCACCGGGACCGAGAACCCGGGACCGTGGAACGCCCCGTCCCGCACCTCGCCCGCGATCACGTTCATCTGGGGGGAACCGACGAACGTGCCGACGAAGACGTTCCCGGGTGAGCCGTAGATCTCGCGCGGGCCACCCCGCTGGGCGATCCGGCCCGCACGCATCACGACCATCTCGTCGGCCAGGGTCATGGCCTCCTCCTGGTCGTGGGTGACGTACAGGATCGTGGCCCCCAGCTCCCGCTGGAGCTTGAGGATCTCGGTGCGCATCTCCACCCGCAGCTTGGCGTCGAGGTTCGACAGGGGCTCGTCGAACAGGAACGCCGCGGGCTCCCGGACGATGGCCCGGCCGATGGCGACGCGCTGCTGCTGCCCGCCCGAGAGCGGCTTGGGACGGCGGCCGAGCAGGTCGGTGATACCCAACATCTCGGCGGCCCGCTCCACACGTCCGCGGATCTCCGATTCCGGCGCGCCCCGGGCCTTCAGGGCGAACGCCAGGTTCTCGAACGCGGTCATGTACGGGTACAGGGCGTAGTTCTGGAACACCATCGCCAGATCGCGGTCCTTCGGCTCCGCCCGGGTCACGTCCCGGTCACCGATGAGGGCCGGCACCGACCATGCGCCGGTCGTGCGGGCCGCCGAGCGATGCTTCCCGCGGCTGGACGTGGAACTGGTCGACCACGCGCTGGGCGGTGCGCCCGGCTGATCCGAGGGATGCGTCGCCGGACCGTGGTCCCGGCGCCGCGCCTGTCCTACGCTCCGGCAATGCGTGTCCCCGCCCGCCTGCGTGCCAGGAGCGACCTCGTTGCGGCCGTGCTGCTCACGGGGTTCGCGCTGCTCGCCCTCGCCGACGACCGTGGCGCGGAACGGCCGACCGACATGGTGGGAGTCGTGCTGGTCCTCATGGCGACGGTCCCCATCGCGCTGCGGCCGCGGGCGCCGCTGGTCGTGCTGGCCGTCGTCTCGGGCGCCCTCATGGCGGCACTGGCCGCCGGGTACGCCGCCGGCGGGGCGACCCTGTCGCTGGCGTGGCTGTTCGGGCACGTCGCCGCGGCCTACAGCACCCGTGTGGCACTCGCGGCCTGCGGGACGAGCGCGGTCGCGGTGCTGGCGGGGCCCCTCGCCGCACGGGGCCGCCTGAACGCCGGCGAGGTCGTCGGAGGACTGGTGCTGTTCTCGCTCCCGTGGCTGGCCGGCGACCGGATCCGCGCGCGCCGGGAGGCGGCGTCCGGCGCCGCGCAGCGCGAGCGGGAGCGCATCGCCCGCGACCTCCACGACACCGTCGCGCACGCCCTCACCGCGGTCGCGGTGCAGGCGGATGCCGGGGATGCGCTGCTCGACAGCGATCCCGAGCGAGCGCGGGCGGCCCTCGGCGCGATCGGGGCCACCGCCCGCGAGGCGCTCAGGGATGTCCGCCAGGTCGTGTCGGAGCTCCGCGAGGGTGAGGGCCCCGGGGTGGAGGCCGTCTCCGAGCTGGTGGCCGCGGCGCGGCGCGACGGCCTGGAGGTGGAGCTGGTGGACCGGCGGCCGCCCGCCGTCCCGGCACGGGTGTCGGCCGCCGCCTACCGCATCGTGCAGGAGTCCCTCACCAACGTCCTCCGCCACGCCGGCGCCCGCCGTGCGCGGGTGCGCCTGGACACGGAGGGCGGAGCCCTCCTGGTCGCGGTGGAGGACGACGGCCGCGGCGCCACGGGCGGCGCCGCCACCGGTCACGGCATCGCGGGCATGCGGGAGCGGGCGGCGCTGTGCGGCGGCGAGCTCCACGCCGGCGCCGGCGACGACGGTGGGTTCTCGGTGGTCGCCCGCCTGCCCCTGGGGACGCGCGGATGAGCACGCCGACGCTGCGGGTGATCGTGGCCGACGACCAGGACCTCGTGCGCGCCGGGCTCGCGACGGTGCTGGACGCCGAGCCGGACATCGAGGTGGTGGGCGCCGCGAGCGACGGCGCACAGGCCGTCGCGCTGGCGGAGGCCCTGGCCCCGGACGTCGTGGTGATGGACGTGCGGATGCCCGTCATGGACGGCATCCAGGCCACGCGCGCGATCGTCACGTCCCCGGAGGCACCGCGGGTGCTGGTGGTCACCACGTTCGACCTCGACGAGCTGGTGGCCGAGGCCATCGCGGCCGGCGCCAGCGGGTTCCTGCTCAAGGACGCGGGGCGGGCGCAGATCGCCGAGGGGGTTCGGGTGGTCGCCGCCGGAGACGCCCTGCTGGCGCCCAGCGTCACCCGGCGGCTGCTCGAGCGCTTCGCCGACCGCCTCCGCCCCGCCGTGCCGCCACCGGCGGTGGCGTCGCTCACCGCACGGGAGGCCGAGGTGCTCACCCTGCTCGGCCGCGGCCTCACCAACGCCGAGATCGCCGCCGCGCTCGTGGTCGGCGAGGCGACGGTGAAGACCCACGTCTCGCGGGTCCTCGGCAAGCTCGGGCTGCGGGACCGCGCGCAGGCGGTGATCGCCGCCTACGAGAGCGGTCTGATCCGCCCGGGCGTGTAGCCCGGCGGGAGGACCCGGATCATCCCGGGGGTGGACGCGGGACGCGCAGCCGCGTCCTACCGTCGGTCCATGCGACGCACTCTCTCAGCACTCCCGTTCGTGCTCGGCACCGGCCTGGTCACCTGGGCGCTCTCGGAACGGGCCTTCTGGGGGCGCCTGCGCCCCGACGACTCGGTGGCCGACAGCCTGTTCACGCTGGCCGCCTGGGGCTCGTGGCGGTGGGCCGCCTGGCGGTCGCGGACGTGCGCCGGCTCTTCCTGGTCGGCGCGCTGGTCGGCTGGACGGTCGAGGGCATGGTCGTGGGGACCGTCTACGCAATGCTGCCGCTCTCGATCTCGTGGACGGCGCTGGCATGGCACGCCCCCCTGAGCGTGGTGATCGGCTGGTGCGTGTTCCCCCGGTTGCTGGGCCACGGCGGGCGGCGGGCGTGGATCGCGGCGGCCGGTGGCGGGGCCGCCATGGGGGCATGGTCGGCCTTCATGTCCGTCGACGCCGGGGTGGATCCCGATCCCGGGCACGCCACGGTGACCGCGGCGATCGTGGCCGCCGCCCTGGGCGCCGGATACGCCCTGCACCACCGGTTCCGCCCGGGACCGGGTGCGCTCGGCATCGGTCGCCCCGCGATCATCGTGGCGTGTCTCGTGGTGGCGTGGGCGCTGCTGGGCGTCGTGCCCGCGGTGCCGTTCGCACCCCTGGTGCTGGTGCCGCTGGTCGCCGTCACGCTGCGCGCGCTGCGGCGCGGCGCGCCGGCCCCGGACGGCGCCGAGGCGTTCGCCGTTGTTCCGGGCGTGCCCACGCGACGCCTGGCGCCGCTGCTGCTGGTGCCGCCCGCGGCGGCCGCGGGGTGCCTGCTGGCCGCGGTCACGCACGCCGCGCCGTACGTCGGATACGCGGTCTACGCCGTGGCGACGCCCGCGGGCGCCGTGGCGTTCGTGATGGCCGCCCGGCGGCGGCGGGTTTCCGCGGAGGTATCGGCGGGCGACGAGAAGGGAGCGTTGCGCATGTGACGAACAGGACATGCGACACCGCGACCGCCGCCCTCCAGGAGCAGCCCGAATGTCCGACACCGCCACGGCCCGCGCGATCCAGCTC
>LNFM01002496.1_pt1 | contig 47798 bp, 48 predicted proteins | sample 596031 | NCBI WGS metagenome assembly LNFM01 (sample SAMN04254537, study PRJNA301005) | activated carbon metagenome | isolation source: dual media filters at the Ann Arbor, Michigan drinking water treatment plant | place: USA: Ann Arbor
CCCGCACCGATCACGGCTTCGCCTACAGCCGCGAGACCTTCCAGCAACTCGTCGACGACACGCTCGCGCTGGCGAAGAAGATGGGGGCCAGCGACGCCGGCGCCGAGGTCTCCGAAGGCGTGGGGCTGTCGGTCTCGGTGCGCATGGGCGAACTCGAGAACGTGGAGCGCAACCGCGACAAGTCGCTGGGCGTGAGCGTCTACCTGGGCCAGAGCCGCGGCAACGCGAGCACCTCCGACTTCTCGGCCGCAGCGCTCAGGCAGACGGTGCAGGCGGCCTACGACATCGCACGCTTCACCGCCGCCGACCCGGCCGCCGGTCTGCCCGACGCCGAGGATCTGGCCACGCCCGAGGACGTGGCGCGCGACCTCGACCTCTTCCACCCCTGGCTGATCGACGCGGCGCAGGCCGCCGAGGTGGCGGGCCGCTGCGAGGCTGCGGCCTTGTCCACCAGCAAGCGCATCACCAACAGCGAGGGCGGCGGATGCTCGGCACAGCAGTCGCACTTCTGGGCCGGCAACACGCGCGGCTTCCGGGGTGGTTATGCCAGTTCGCGCCACTACCTGTCGGCCGCACCCATCGCCGGGCGCGGTCGCGGCATGCAGCGCGACGCCTGGTACAGCTCGATGCGCGACGCCGCCGAGATGTCGTCGCCGGAATCGGTCGGCCGCTATGCCGCAGAACGCGCACTGGCGCGGCTGAACTCCCGTCGCGTGCCCACCGGCGAGGTGCCTGTGCTGTTCGAGGCGCCCGTGGCCTCGGGCCTGCTGGGTTCGCTGGTCGGCGCCACTTCTGGCGGGGCCCTGTACCGCAAGGCCAGCTTCCTGATGGACAGCCTGGGCCAGCCCGTGCTGGCGCCGCACGTGGACGTGCGCGAGGACCCGCATGTGCGCAAGGGCAAGGGCAGCGCGCCCTTCGACGACGAAGGCGTGCGTACCCGGGCCCGACAGGTGATCGAGGCCGGTGTGGTGCAGGGCTACTTCCTGTCGAGCTATTCAGCGCGCAAGCTGGGCATGCGCACCACCGGACATGCGGGCGGCGCGCAGAACCTGTGGATGACCAGCCGCCTGACGAAGGCCGGCGACGACCTCGACACCATGCTGCGCCGCCTGGGCCGCGGCTTGTTCGTCACCGAACTGATGGGGCAGGGCGTGAATGCCGTCACCGGCGACTATTCGCGCGGCGCGGCGGGCTTCTGGGTCGAAGGCGGCCAGATCGCCTTCCCGGTCCACGAAGTGACCATCGCCGGCAACCTGCGCGACATGTTCAGGGGCATCGTCGCCATCGGGGCCGATGTCTACAACCAGGGTTCGCGCTCCGTCGGTTCGGTCCTGATCGACCGCATGAAACTGGCAGGCGAGTGAGGGGTCCGGGATCGGGCTTACCCTGATTTCAGCATTCGTTTAGCTTCGTTGATCACACTGTAGGCAGCGCGGACAGGGCGTGTGGCTGGGCCCTGGCCGAGCGGGTAAACCCGCCCGGGCCAGGTCGGTCCGATCCCTAGAATTCCGCGTCGTTCTCTCATCCAAAACCTCTGATCCTTGCAGGAGATCCATCCATGGAACGTCGTTCCTTCGTACAAGGCGCAGGCCTTGCAGGCATCCTGGCCACCGGCATGGCCCCGGCCGTGGTCCACGCCCAGGCCAATCTGCGCTGGCGTCTGACGTCGGGCTTCCCGAAGGCGCTCGACACCATCTACGGGGCGGCCGACACCTTCTCGAAGAAGGTCAAGGACATGACCGGCGGCAAGTTCGAGATCTCCGTGCACGCTGCCGGTGAACTGGTGCCCATGCCCGGCCTCGTCGACGCGGTGCAGAACGGCACCGTGGAGATGGGCCACACCGCGCCCTACTACTATTTCGGCAAGAACGACGCCTTCGCACTCGGCTGCGCCGTTCCCTTCGGCCTGAACAGCCGCCAGATGACGGCCTGGCAGTACGACGGCAATGGCCTGAAGCTGATGCGCGAGTTCTATTCGAACTACGGCTTCACCAGTTTCCCGATGGGCAACACCGGCGCCCAGATGGGCGGCTGGTACCGCAAGGAGATCAAGACCGTTGCCGACATGAAGGGCCTGAAGTTCCGCGTCGGCGGCTTTGCCGGCAAGGTCACGGGTCGCCTGGGCACGGTGTCTCAGAACATCCCGGGCGGCGAGATCTACCAGGCGCTGGAGAAGGGCACCATCGACGCCGCCGAATGGGTCGGCCCCTATGACGACCAGAAGCTGGGCTTCAACAAGGTCGCCCCGATCTATCACTACCCCGGCTGGTGGGAAGGTGGTCCGCAGCTCGACCTGTACGTCAACCAGAAGGCTTTCGACGGCCTCAGCGCCGAGTACAAGGCCATCATCGAAAGCGCTGCTGCCTATGCGCACACCGAGATGCAGGCCAAGTACGACTCGCGCAACCCTGCAGCCCTGAAGCAGTTGGTGGCCGGCAAGACGCGTTTGGTGGCCTTCCCGAAGCCGGTGCTCGATGCCGCCTTCAAGGAAGCCATGGCGCTCTACAGCGAGATCAGCGCGTCGAACCCCGCGTTCAAGAAGATCTACGACGACTACAGCAACTTCCGTCGCGAATCCAATCTGTGGTTCCGCTTCACCGAAGCGCGTTTCGACAGCTACATGCAGAGCGTCAAGCTCTGAATCGCCACACGCCATGAGAAGGGCCCCGCACTGCGGGGCCCTTTTTCTTGGGGTTTCGACCCCGCCAGAAAGGCAAGGGCCGGCTGCTGCCGGCCCCCGCTGGCTCAGGGCTTGCTGCCGCCGGCCGAGTCCTTCTTCATCGACTCTTCCAGCGCCTTCATGGGATCGTCTTCGGCGGCTGCGGCTTCGCCGCCCGGCTCGCTGGCAGAGCCCTCCGGCGCCGATGCCTCACCTTCGGGCACGGCGGCCTCTTCCTCGGTCGGCAGGCCCATGGTCTCCAGTGCCTTGTCGGCGTCGATCAGCTCGACCTTGTCGATGCCGCCGGAGACCAGTTCCGGAAAGGCGATCACCGCTCCCACCATCATCAGCTGAAGGATGATGAAGGCGATCGAGCCCTTGTAGATCTGTGCCGTGGTGACGGCGGGAATCAGCTGCCCGGTGATGCGGTCCTGGTAGTCCTTCTTCGCGGCCACGCTGCGCAGGTAGAACAGCGCGAAGCCGAAAGGCGGTGTGAGGAACGAGGTCTGCAGGTTCATTGCCAGGATCACGCCGAACCAGATCAGGTCGATGCCCATCTTGTCGGCCACCGGGGCCAGGATGGGCACCACGATGAAGGCGATCTCGAAGAAGTCGATGAACATGCCCAGGATGAACACCAGCAGGTTCACCACCAGCAGGAAGCCGAGCTGGCCGCCGGGCAGCTTGTCGAACAGGTGTTCGACCCAGATGTGACCGTCGGCGGCGTTGAAGGTGAAGCTGAAGACGGTCGAGCCGATCAGGATGAACATCACGAAGACCGAGAGCTTGGCCGTGCTGTCCAGCGCCTGCTTCAACAGGCCGAAGCCCAGGCGACCCCGTGCCACCGACATCAACAGCGCGCCCAAGGCACCCATCGCGCCGCCCTCGGTGGGCGTGGCCACGCCCAGGAAGATGGTGCCCAGCACCAGGAAGATCAGCACCAGCGGCGGGATCAGCACGAAGGTGACCTGCTCAGCCAGCTTGGAAAGCAGCCCGAAGCGCAGCACCCGGTTGGCGATGGCCAGGCCCAGCGCCAGGAACGAGGCGACGGTCATCGACAGGATGAAGCGCTCGTCGCCGGGCGCCGGCAGCTCGCGTCCGATCAGGGGGTTGATGACCTGCTGGTGAACGCTGGACCAGGCCAGGCCTGCCAGGGCGCACACGACCACCAGCACCAGCAGCGAACGGTGTCCGCTGGAGCCGCTGCTCTCCCGGTAGATGCGTGCCTCGAGCGGCAGCGCGGGCACCCACTTGGGCTTGATGAAGGCCACTGCGGCGATGAACAGCAGGTACAGCCCCACCAGCATCAGGCCGGGGATCAGCGCACCGGCGTACATGTCGCCCACCGAGCGGCCGAGCTGGTCGGCCAGCACGATGAGCACCAATGACGGCGGGATCGCCTGGGCCAGCGTGCCGCTGGCCGTGATGGTGCCGGTGGCGATGGTGCGGTTGTAGCCGTAGCGCAGCATGATGGGCAAGGAAATCAGGCCCATGCTGATGACGGCTGCGGCCACTACGCCGGTGGTGGCGGCCAGCAGGGCGCCCACCAGCACCACGGCCACCGCCAGGCCGCCGCGCAGCGGCCCGAACACCTGGCCCACCGTCTCCAGCAGGTCCTCGGCCATGCCCGAGCGTTCCAGGATGATCCCCATGAAGGTGAAGAAGGGGATGGCCAGCAGCGTGTCGTTCTGCATGATGCCCATCACGCGCAGGGGCAGGGCCTGGAACATGTTGCTGGGGAACAGGCCTGCTTCCATGCCGATGAAGCCGAACAGCAGGCCGGTGGCCGCCAGGCCGAAGGCCACCGGGATGCCGGTGAGCAGGAAACCGAGCAGGCCCGCGAACATGAGCGGGACGAAGTTCTGTGCGATGAAGGCGGTCATGTCACTGCCCCTTGGCGGTCTTGGCGGCCAGCAGCGCGGCTTCGCGGCGTGCGGCTTCTTCGGCCAGGGCTTCGGCGAACTTCTGCTCCGCGAGCTTGTCTTCGAAGTCGGTGAAGGGCTCCTTGCGATGGCCGGTCAGGAAGGCGATGCGCTTGGTCAGCTCCGACAGGCACTGCAGCGCCAGCAGCGAGAAGCCCACCGGAATCAACAGCATCACCGGCCAGCGGATGAGGCCGCCGGCGTTCTGGCTCATCTCGCCCGACACCCAGGCCCGCTCGAACACCGGCCATGACAGGCTGACGAGGATCAGCGACAGCGGAATCGTGAACACGACGATGCCCAGGATGTCGATGATGGCGTTGGTGCGCTTGCTGAGCTTGCTGGCGATGAAGTCGATGCGCACGTGCGCGTTCTTCAGGAACACATACCCGGCCCCGAGCATGAAGACGCCGGCGAAGAGGTACCACTGGATCTCGAGGAAGGCGTTCGAGCCGATGTCGAAGGCCTTGCGCATGATCGCGTTGCCGGCGCTGATCAGGACCGCGGCGAGGATCAGCCACATGATGAACTTGCCGATCCACTCGTTGAGCGTGTCGATCAGCTGCGAGAGCTTGAGCATTGCAGACACTGGGGTCTCCGTCTTCTTTGCGCCGGGCGCCGGGCACGTTGCGCAGGATTCTAGGGAGCAGCACCGCAGCGGCGGCGCGGGTTTGCCATCGTTCCGGGCGCGACTGTAGGCCGCAGCGCTGAAAGCCGCCTGAACGGAGCCGGGGCCGGTACCCGGCGCTGGCCAACGGCAGCGGCTCGGCGCTGCGCCGGGCTCAGGCCAGGCTCAGGGCGGCCTTCGTCAGGCGTTCGGAGCGGGCGCCCGAGCGGCAGAAGGCGAGCAGGGGGCGCGGCAGCGTCCGCAGCAGTTCGGCGAACTTCGCGATCTCTTCGGGCGACTGGTAGCCGCCTGCCACCGGCAGGTGCCGGTATTGGAGGCCGGCGGCCAGCGCTGCGGCTTCGATCTCCGCGTTCGTCGGCTGGTCGGGGCCGTGCTCGAAGTCGGGGCGGTTGTTGACCACGCTCCTGAACCCGGCCGCGGCGGCCTCGGCCATCGCGGCGGGTGTGAGCTGGGGCGCGACGCAGATGTCCTGCGTCACGGCGCGTGCAGGCAAGGGGTTCATGCGGGACCTTCCTGGATCAGGCCTTGTTGAGGGCTTGCTTGACCGCAGCAGAAACCATGCCCATGTCGGCCTGACCGGCGAAGCGCGCCTTGGCCGCTCCCATGACCTTGCCCATGTCGCCGGGCCCGGCGGCCCCCAGTTCGGCCACCAGCGCCTGGACGCCCTGCGCGATCTGCTCGGCCGAGAGCCGCTGCGGCAGGTAGGCCTCGAGCACTTGCAGTTCGGCCGTCTCCTTGTCGACGAGGTCGGTGCGGGCGGCCAGGGCGAACGCGGCGATGGAATCCTTGCGCTGCTTGATGAGCTTGTCGACGATGGCGACGACGGCAGCATCGTCCAGCACCACGCGCTCGTCGACCTCCTTCTGCTTGCACGCGGCCAGCAGCATGCGGATGGTCGACAGGCGGGCGCTGTCCTTGGCCCGCATGGCAGTCTTCATGTCCTCGGTGACGCGGTCTTTCAGGCTCATCGTCTTGCTCCAGAAACGACAAAACCCGCAACGGCGCACCGTGCGGGCTCGGCAGGGCGGATCACCCGGGGGTCAGTACATCTTCTTGGGCAACTGCATGCTGCGCACCCGCTTGAAGTGGCGCTTGACCGCCGCCGCCTTCTTGCGCTTGCGCTCTGCCGTGGGCTTCTCGTAGAACTCGCGCGCGCGCAGTTCGGTCAGCAGGCCGATTTTTTCGATGGTGCGCTTGAAACGTCGCAGGGCGACGTCGAACGGCTCGTTCTCTTTGACGCGGATGGTGGTCATGTAGGGTGAGGTCCAGAAGATAGCGCTCGGTGTCCGGCCCGTCGGTGGCAGCTCGGCGGCTTCGGCCTGTGGTGCCCTTGGGGGGACCGGGGGCCTAGCCTGGGGCTGCTCGGGGCGCTGGATCGACACGCACGTTGCCAGCAAAGAGCGCGATTCTAGCCCGGAAACCAAGCGTGCGCCAAGGGCCTCCATCGGTGCGGGCGCACGGGAGACCGGGACGGCTCGAGCCGGTGGCTGCGGAAACGTCCCCTGACCTCCACCGGCGGCTCGCCGCGGCGCTGTCGCACATGTCACACATTGGTGCACCCGAGGGCGGCGACAGGCCCGAAGCGTGGCGCCCGATGCACCGACACTGTCGTTCCTGCGCACGACTTCTTGATCTCCGGTGCCCGGAGGTCCAATATCGACGTGAAGCCGTGGCGCGAACTGGCGGCAGGAACCCCATTGCATGAGAGCATTCGCCGAGTGAGCAACGACGCCCCTTCGATCATCACGCCGGAAGTCGGCGCTGCGCTGGTGAACTTCTGGCCCGTGGTGCTTTCGCACCGTGGCGACATGCTGGCCGTCAAGGACGTGGAGACCGGCCGCTACGTCTGGGTCGACGAAGGTCTTGCGGCTTTTGTCGGGCGGACTCCTGCCGAGGTGGCCGGCAACAGCGACGCCGACCTCTTCGACGTCTCATTGGCCACGATGTTCCGCGCCGCCGAGAAGACTGCCCTGTCGCAGGGCAAGGCGCTGCGCAGCGATCACGCCTTCGAGTGGAAGGGCGAGCGGCACGACTTCTCGGTGCTTCGCTGCCTGGTGGCGGGGCAGCCGGGCGCATCGCGCTGGCTTTGCAGCGTCTGGACCGACCAACGCCCCGCCCAGCGCAAGGCTGCGCAGCTCACCATCGCCCTGCAGCAACTCGAGCAGCAGCAGCGTGCCAACGAACAGCTTCGTCGCGAACTGGCCGACCAGACCATGCGCGACCAGTCCTCCGGCCTGCACGCGCGCGGGCACTTCGAAGAGCAGTTGCGCCGCGAACTGGACCTGTCGACGCGAGAGCACCGCGAGTTCGCCGTGGTCTTCATCGAGATCGATCCGCCCACGGCCGAGGTCGCCGCCCTGGGCGAACCGGCTCAGGAGCGCATCTTCGAGGCTCTCGGCCGCCTGCTGCGCAGCGGCACGCGCGCCATGGACGCCTCCTGCCGCTGGGAGGCGCGGCGCTTCTCGGTGTTGCTGTCGGGCGTGGGCCTGGCCACCGCCCACTCCCGCATGGAAGGCTTGCGACGCCAGTGCGCCACGCAGATCGTGCTGCTGGGCGGTCAGGAACTGCGGTTTTCCGTTTCGATGGGCGTCGCCAGCTTCCCGCACACTGCCAGCGAGAAGGACCCGCTTCTGGCTTCCTGCGAAGCAGCCCTGGACGAGGCGCGGCGGCGCGGCGGCAACCAGGTCACCCTCGCGGCCATCCGGCTCGACGCTGCCTGAACCGCGTCCGGCGGGCCGCCCCGGCCTGCCTCAGCCGGTCGTCGCCTTGTAGGCCATGTAGCCGGCCATCAGGAACAGCAACAGGGCGAAGAGCCGCTTCAGGCCCTTCACGTCGCTGTTGTGCGCCACCCTTGCACCCAGTGGCGCCATCGTCACGCTGGCCAGCGCGATGACCAGCAGGGCCGGCAGGTAGAGGTAGCCGACGGCCCCGGGCAGCGCCGGCGGCACGTCGCGGCCGCCGATCACGTAGCCCAGGGTATTGGCGATGGCGATCGGAAAGCCGAGCGCGGCGCTGGTGCCCACCGCCTGGCGAATGTGCACGTTGCACCACATCATGAACGGCACCGACATGAAGGCGCCGCCGGCACCGACCAGGCCCGAAATGAAGCCGATGCCGCCCCCCACGGCCGTCTGGCCGACGACGCCCGGCATCACGCGGCTGGGCTTGGGCTTGCGGTCCAGGAGCATCTGCACGGCCGAGAACACGTTGAAGGCGGCGAAGAACAGCGCCAGCCCCTGGCCCTTGATGGCAGCGAAGGCGGCCGCCCCGGAGAGCAGACCGCCGATCGCGATGCCCGGGGCCAGCGTCTTGACGAGGTCCCAGCGCACGGCCTGCCGCTGGTGGTGGGCCCGCACGCTGGACAGCGAGGTGAAGATGATGGTGGCCATGGCCGTGGCAATGGACATCTTCACCGCCATGCCCGGCTCGACGCCGCGGCTGGAGAAGATGAAGGTCAGGAACGGCACCATCATCATGCCGCCGCCCACGCCCAGCAACCCCGCCAGGAAGCCCGTGACGAGGCCGAGCGTCAGCAGTTCGGCCACCAGGACCCAGCCGATGTCGAGTGCGGGCATGGCGTTCAGTCCTGCAGCAGGCGCAGGACGGCGCGCCACTCGGTGTCGGTGACGGGCGTGATCGACAGGCGGTTGCCGGGTTGCAGCGTGCGCAGGGTCTGCAGCGACGGCGCGGCGCGCAGGGCCGCCAGCGACAGCAGCCGCGTCTTGCGCACGAAACTCACGTCGATCTGCAGCCAGCGCGGCTTGTCGGGCGTCGACTTGGGATCGTGGTAGGGCGACGCCGGGTCGAACTGCGTGCCGTCGGGCACGGGGCCGCCGGCGATGCGCGCCAGACCGGCGATGCCGGGCTCGGGGCAGGACGAGTGATAGAAGAGCACGTCGTCACCCAGGCGCATCTCGTCGCGCATGAAGTTGCGCGCCTGGTAGTTGCGCACGCCGGTCCAGGGCAGGGTGCCGGCCGGTGCATCGCGGAGGTCGTCGATCGAGCACTCGTCAGGCTCGCTCTTCATCAGCCAATGACGAGGCATGGTGGTGGGTGGGTGTGGGGGTGTCCGCCGCGCTCCGTGAGCCGCATTCCTGAACCCTCAGGGAAGTTCAGGTGGGCGAGGTCAGCAAGGCTTCGGGTTCATCTGACGCGAGATGTTCCAAGCCCGTGCTCGATGAGCATCGGTTCAAGGAAATATAAGACTCACGCAAACACGACGGACGAGTCCATTCTAGACCTGCGAATCGCCCCTTGCGTTGCGCCGGAAATCACAGAAGGTGACCGTCGCTGTCGAGCACGGCGTCGATGCGCCGCAGCAGCGATGCGACGTCGACCTGTTCGTCGGCAGGGGCCGATGCGCCGCGGGGTGGCGCGGGCGCCGGCATCTGGCCGCGCAGATCGGCCAGCTGGTAGGCCAGATTCAGTGCCGCCAGCACGGCGATGCGCTCGCGGGCCTTGACCTTTCCCGAATCGCGGATGGTGCTCATCTCGCGGTCGACCTGCGCTACTGCCGCCTGCAGCAGCGCTTCGCCGCCTTCGGGGCAGCCGAGCACGTAGCCCTGGCCGAGGATGGTGACTTCCACCTGCTTCAAGGCCGGCTCCCGGTGTCGCTGTCTTCGGCGGGAAGCCGGGCCAGCAGCGCGTCGATGCGCGAGCGCGCCGCCGCCAGGCGCGAGCGCAGGCTGTCGCGCTCGGCGGTGACGGCGCCGAGCTGCTGCTCCATCAGCACACTGGTGCGCTTGAGTTCCTCGTGCCGCAGCACCAGGCGCTCGATGCGTTCTGCAAGGTCGTGGAGCGATGGCATGTTGGTTCGACTCCTCCCCGGGACGCATTCTAGGCGGCGGCCTGCCGTTCGACGCGGCGGCCCAGGTCGCAGAACGGGCGGACGGCACAGCTTGCGCAATCGGGCGACCGGGCCTTGCAGACGTAGCGGCCGTGCAGGATCAGCCAGTGATGCGCGTGCACGAGGTAGCGTTCGGGAATCCGCTTCAGCAGCGCCAGTTCGACCTCCAGCGGGTTGCGGCCCGGGCCCAGGCCGGTGCGGTTGGACACGCGGAAGATGTGCGTGTCGACCGCCATCGTCGGCTCGCCGAAGGCCACGTTGAGCACGACGTTGGCCGTCTTCCGTCCGACGCCGGGCAGGGCCTGCAAGGCCTCGCGAGAACGCGGGATCTCGCCGCCGTGCTGATCGACGAGGATGCGGCAGGTCAGCAGCAGGTTGTTCGCCTTCGTCCGGTACAGGCCGATGGTGCGGATCAGTCCGGTCACGCGCTCCAGGCCCAGGTCGAGCATGCGCTGCGGCGTGGGCGCCAGCGCGAACAGCTCTCGCGTGGCCTTGTTGACGCTGACGTCGGTGGCCTGGGCCGACAGCAGCACGGCCGCCAGCAGTTCGAAGGTGTTGGTGTATCGCAGCTCGGTCTGCGGGCTGGGGTTGGCGCGCGCGAGTGTCGCGAAGAACGGGTCGATGTCCTCGTGCTTCACTTGCCGGCGCTTTCCGGGTCTCGCCTGGCCTTGGCGCGTGCAAGCGCGGCTTCGATGACCTGGCGCTTGCGCACCAGGATGTCCGGGTCGGTATGGTGCGAGTGCTCGTCCAGGTTTTCCAGCTTGGACTGCGCCTTCGCGGCCAGCCGCTCGTCGTTCTCTTGCTGCTCGCGCTGCACGCGCAGTTGATGGAAGGCGTAGCGGTCTCGCGCCTCGACGGCCAGCGATTCGCTCCAGGCCTGCCAGCCGCTGCGGCCGGGGGTCACCGGCACCATGGCGATGCAGTCCACGGGGCAGGCCGGCACGCAAAGTTCGCAGCCGGTGCACTGTGCGTCGACGACCGTGTGCATCACCTTGGACGCGCCGACGATGCAGTCGACCGGACAGGCCTTGATGCACAGCGTGCAGCCGATGCACCAGGCTTCGTCGATGACGGCCAGGCCGCGCGGGCCTTCGGCGCCGCGGTCCAGGTCCAGGGGCAGCACCGGGCGGCCGGCCACGGCCGAAAGCCGCTGGATGCCTTCGGCACCGCCCGGCGGACAACGGTTGATGTCGGCCTCGCCGCCGGCGATGGCCGCTGCGTAGCTTCGGCAGTCAGGGTAGCCGCAGCGCGTGCATTGCGTCTGGGGCAACACCGCGTCGAGGGCGTCGACGAGAGACAGGATCAAGGCGGTGGCGGGCACCGCGTGATTATCACTTCGACGGTCGTGCCGAGGCCTTGGCGTGGCGGGCCGTGGGCTTCGAGGTCGGCTTGGCCGATGTCCTGGCGTTCGACTTGGCGGTCGACCTGCTCTTGGCATCAGGTGTCGGCTTCGGACTCGACTTGGCGGTCGACCTCGCTTCTTGACCTGCCGACTGCTTGACGGCAGGGCGGGCTGCTGCTTCGGCGACCGGCCTGGCCACGGGCTGGGCCGGGGACTTCCCCGCGGGGGCCGCGACGGCCTCGGCGACAGCACGTGGCGGCGCAGCGTATCGCGCGATGAAGGCCTTGACTTCCGGGTAGACCCGCTCGCGCCATCGGCGGCCCGAGAAGATGCCGTAGTGGCCGGCGCCCATGGCGTCGTAGTGGAACTGGCGCCCCTTGGGAATGCCCGAGCAGAGTTCGTGCGCGGCGCGCGTCTGCCCGGCGCCGGAGATGTCGTCGAGCTCGCCCTCGATGGTCAGCAGGGCGGTCTGCGTGATGTCCTGCGGGCGCACCTGCTGACCGCTGACGAACCAGGTGCCGTTGACCAGGGCGAAGTCCTGGAACACGGTCTTGATGGTGTCCAGGTAGTACTCGGCCGGCATGTCGAGGACGGCGTTGTACTCGTCGTAGAACTGACGGTGGGATTCCGCGTTGTCGTCGTCGCCGCGGATCAGGTCGCGGAAGTAGTCGTAGTGCGAGCTGAGGTGGCGGTCCGGGTTCATCGCCACGAAGCCGGTGTGCTGCAGGAAGCCGGGATAGACGCGGCGGCCGGCGCCCGGGAAGTTCGGAGGCACGCGGTAGATGACGTTGTTCTCGAACCAGCTGTAGCTCTTGTTCATCGCCAGGTTGTTGACGGCGGTGGGACTGCGGCGCGCGTCGATCGGCCCGCCCATCATCGTCATGGTGCGCGGCGTCACTTCGCCGGCGCTGGCCATCAGCGAGACGGCGGCGAGCACCGGCACCGTCGGCTGGCAGACCGAAATGACGTGCACGTCGGGACCGATGTGGCGGATGAACTCCTGAACGTAGTGCACGTAGTCGTCGAGATGGAAGCTGCCGTCGTCGAGCGGCACCATGCGCGCGTCGGTCCAGTCGGTGATGAAGACCTTGTGGTCCTGCAGCAGGCTCTTGACGGTATCGCGCAGCAGCGTCGAGTGGTGGCCCGACAGCGGCGCCACGACGAGCACGTTGGGCTGCGACTTCATGATGCCCAGCGCCTTGGGGTCGTCGGTGAAGCGCTTGAAGCGCAGCAGCCGGCAGAAGGGCTTGGTGATGGCTATCTGTTCCTGCACCGCGACATCGACACCGCCGACCTGGGCGGTCTGGATGTCGAAGGCCGGCTTTTCGTAGTCCTTGGCCAGGCGGTGCATGAGGTCGAAGCTGGCCGACACGCGCTGCGACATGGGCATGTGCGAAAACGGCGACAGCGGGTGGTTGTAGAGCTTGGCAGTCGCGCTGGCGAACTCCGAGAACGGCGCCATCAGCGCGCGTTGGGTTTCGTACATCTGGTACAGCATGCTCATCTCCGTTGCGGCCGGGGCCGCGGTGTCGCCATGGTGCAGTCGGCACGCCTGGGGCAGGCTGACAGCAGCGCACTTTTTGTGCAGTGCAGCAAATATACGACGGTTCGTCACATCGTGCCCGCTCCGCCGAGGATCGGACAGCGAAAAAACACGTAGTTGGACCCCGCATTTGGCCGACCAGGCAAGAGGCCCTGTCGCATGTGCGACAGGGCCTCGGGGCATACGGCGATCCCGGTGGGGTACGGGGGGTCAAGCCACCTTGGCGATCGCGGCGACCACGGCGTCGATGTTGCGGCTGTTGAGCGCCGCCACGCAGATGCGGCCGGAATCCAGGCCGTAGACGCCGAACTCGCTGCGCAGGCGCTGCATCTGCTCTTTCGTCAGACCCGAGTAGCTGAACATGCCCTTCTGGCGCAGCACGAAGCTCATGTCGCGCTTCACACCGGCCTGCTCCAGCCTGGTGACCAGCGCCTGGCGCATGCTGCGGATGCGGTCACGCATGCTGCCGAGTTCGTCTTCCCACTGAGCACGCAAGGCAGGCGTGCCGAGCACCGTGGCCACCAGCTGCGCGCCGAAGGTCGGCGGGTTGGAGTAGTTGGTGCGGATGACGATCTTCAGCTGCGACAGCACACGAGCGCACTCCTCCTTGCTGCTGCACACGACGCTCAGCGCCCCCACGCGTTCGCCGTAGAGCGAGAAGCTCTTGGAGAACGAGGTCGAGACGAAGAAGCCGACACCGGCGGCCATGAACTTGGCGATCACCGCGCCATCCTCGGCGATGCCGTCGCCGAAGCCCTGGTAGGCCATGTCCAGGAAGGGCACCAGGCCCTGCGCCCGGATGACGCCCACCACCTCGTCCCACTGGGCGGGCGTGAGGTCGTAGCCGGTCGGGTTGTGGCAGCAGGCATGCAGCACGACCACGGTGCCCGCCGCTGCAGTGCGCAGCGCGGCCAGCATGTCCGGGAAGCGGATGTCCTGCGCCGCTTCGTCGTAATAGGGGTAGGTCTCGACCGGGAAGCCGGCGTTGGTGAACAGCGCGCGATGGTTCTCCCAGCTCGGGTCGCTGATCAGCACCCGCGCGGCCGGATTCAGGCGCTTGAGGAAATCGGCGCCGACCTTCAGGCCGCCGGTGCCTCCCAGGGCCTGCACCGTGGCCACGCGGCCCGAGCTCACCGCTTCGCTGTCGGCGCCGAAGACGAGGCCCTGCACGGCCTTGTCGTAGGCCGCGATGCCGTCGATGGGCAGATAGCCCTTGGGCTTGGCCGCTTCCAGCAGTTGTTTCTCGGCCGCCGCCACGCAGCGCAGCACCGGCAGCTTGCCGCTGTCGTCGAAGTAGACGCCGACGCCCAGGTTGACCTTGGCCGGGTTGGTGTCGGCGTTGAACTGCTCGCTGAGACCGAGGATGGGGTCGCGGGGGGCCAGTTCGACGGCCGAAAAAAGGGAGCTTGCGGCGGACATGGGAGGCTTTCGATGGGGCGACGACTGCAGGGCGGCCACGACGGGCGGTGCGCAGTCGCCGCGGCTGCGATACGCTAGAAGGTTCCTTGCGCTGCCGTGGGCTGCGCGAGCCCGATTCTAAAGGCGCCTCAGGGTTCACCCCATGACCGATCTCGTAGAAGCCGCTGCCGAGCCGGTGCAGGGCGAACTCGTCTCCTTTCCCGGCTCGCCCTACCAGTTGCTGCAGCCCTTTCCCCCTGCCGGCGACCAGCCCGCGGCCATCGAGCAACTGGTGGCGGGCATCGAGGACGGCCTCAGCTTCCAGACGCTGCTGGGCGTGACGGGCTCGGGCAAGACCTTCACGATGGCCAACGTGATCGCCCGCACCGGGCGGCCGGCCATCGTCTTCGCGCCGAACAAGACCCTGGCCGCGCAGCTCTACAGCGAGTTCCGCGACTTCTTTCCGAAGAACGCCGTCGAGTACTTCGTCAGCTACTACGACTATTACCAGCCCGAGGCCTACGTGCCGCAGCGCGACCTGTTCATCGAGAAGGACAGTGCGATCAACGAGCACATCGAGCAGATGCGGCTGTCGGCCACGAAGAGCCTGCTGGAGCGCCGAGACGTCATCATCGTGGCCAGCGTCAGCGCCATCTACGGCATCGGCAACCCGGCCGATTACCACCGGATGGTGATGACGCTGCGGGTGGGCGACAAGCTGGGGCAGCGCGACGTCATCGCGCACCTCATCCGCATGCAGTACACGCGCAACGAGATCGACTTCTCGCGCGGCGCCTTCCGCGTGCGAGGCGACACCATCGACGTCTTTCCCGCCGAGCACAGCGAACTGGCGCTGCGCATCGAACTGTTCGACGACGAGATCGAGTCGCTGCAGTTGCTGGACCCGCTGACGGGCCGCGTGCGCCAGAAGATCCCGCGCTTCACGGTCTACCCGTCGAGCCACTACGTGACGCCGCGCGACCGCGTGGTGGCGGCCATCGAGACCATCAAGGAGGAACTTCGCACGCGGCTGGACGAACTGGTGAAGGGCGGCAAGCTGGTCGAAGCGCAGCGCCTGGAGCAGCGCACGCGGTTCGACCTGGAAATGCTGCAGGAAGTGGGTCACTGCAAGGGCATCGAGAACTACACGCGGCACCTGTCGGGCGCGCAGCCCGGGGATCCGCCGCCCACCCTGGTGGACTACCTCGCCGAGGATGCGCTGATGTTCCTGGACGAGAGCCACGTGCTGATCGGCCAGTTCGGCGGCATGTACAACGGCGACCGCGCGCGCAAGACGACGCTGGTGGAGTACGGTTTCCGCCTGCCCAGCGCGCTGGATAACCGGCCGCTGAAGTTCGAGGAGTTCGAGCGCAAGATGCGCCAGGCGGTCTTCGTCTCCGCCACGCCGGCGGCCTACGAGCAGGCACACGCCGGGCAGGTGGTCGAGCAGGTGGTGCGGCCGACCGGTCTGGTCGACCCCGAGGTCGAGGTGCGCCCCGCGGGCAGCCAGGTCGACGACGTGCTGCAGGAGATCCGCATCCGCGTGACGGCCAACGAGCGCGTGCTGATCACCACGCTGACCAAGCGCATGGCCGAACAGCTCACCGATTACCTCAGCGACAACGGCGTCAAGGTGCGCTACCTGCACAGCGATGTCGACACCGTCGAGCGGGTGGAGATCCTGCGCGATCTGCGCCTGGGCACCTTCGACGTCCTGGTGGGCATCAACCTGCTGCGGGAAGGCCTGGACCTGCCGGAAGTCAGCCTGGTGGCCATCCTGGATGCCGACAAGGAAGGTTTCCTGCGCGCCGAGCGCAGCCTCATCCAGACCATCGGCCGCGCGGCGCGCAACCTGCACGGCCGGGCCATCCTGTACGCCGACCGCATCACCGACTCGATGCGCCGCGCGATGGACGAGACCGAACGTCGGCGCACCAAGCAGATCGCTCACAATCTGGCCGAAGGCATCACGCCGCGCAGCGTCAACAAGCGCATCCGCGACATGATCGACGGTGCCGTCTCCGACAAGACCGCGCGGGACGACCTGAAGGCCGCGAAGGCAGCGGCCGAGGTCGAGGCGATGTCGGAAAAGGACCTTGGCAAGCGCATCAAGACGCTGGAGAAGCAGATGCTGGATCACGCCCGCAACCTCGAATTCGAGAAGGCCGCTCGCATCCGCGACCAGCTTGCGCTGCTGCGCGAGCAGGCCTTCGGGGCCGCCACGCACGACAGCAACGTCGTGCCGCTGGTGCCGCCGCCTGCCGCTGCGGGTCGCTCATGATCGCCAGGCTGAAGGCGCTGCTCGGACGCGGCGATCCCGACCCGCGCGCCGCCGAAGCGAAGGCCCCGACCCGCGTGCTGTTCGTGTGCATGGGCAACATCTGCCGCTCGCCGAGTGCCGAAGGCGTGCTCCGCGCGCGACTGGCCGCCGCCGGCATGCAGGGCCTGGTGGGGGTGGAATCCGCTGGCACGCATGCCATGCGTGGCAGCGAACCCGACCCGCGCGCCACACAGGTGGCGCTCAAGCGCGGCTACGACCTGGCCCGGTTGCGCGCACGCCAGGTGGTGCCTGAGGACTTCGACCGTTTCGACCGCATCCTGGCGATGGACGACGACAACCTCGGATGGTTGAAGGCCAAGTTGCCAGCCGGAGCGCGTTGCCAGCCCGAACTGTTGATGCGCTACTCGCGGCGCTTCGCGGACGTGTCGCAGGTGCCCGATCCCTACTACGGTGCACCCGACGGTTTCGACCGCGTGCTCGACCTGCTGGAGGATGCCTGTGACGGCGTCATCGCTTCGCTGGCGCGCCCTGACGGCCCCTGGTCGCCTGGTGCCGGTAGAACTTGACCAAAACACTCGGCTTCTATATACTTGAGCAATTCAGTCGGGTTCACCTCTTGCCAGCGATGGTGGGGTGGCCGCCCGGCCGACCCTCAGTTCAAACCAGTGGAGATTGACATGAGACTCACCACGAAGGGCCGGTTCGCAGTGACTGCGATGATCGATCTCGCCTTGCGCTCGGGCTCCGGCCCGGTCGCGCTGGCGGCCATCAGCCAGCGCCAGCAGATCTCGCTGTCCTATCTCGAGCAGCTTTTCGGCAAGCTGCGCCGCCATGAGCTGGTCGAGAGCACCCGCGGGCCGGGCGGCGGCTACTCCCTGGGGCGCGGCGCGGCCGAGATCACGGTGGCCGACATCATCGTGGCGGTTGACGAGCCGATCGACGCGACGGGCTGTGCCGGCAAGGAAAACTGCATGGGCGACGAAGTCGGCCGCTGCATGACGCACGACCTGTGGGCCAGCCTGAACGCCAAGATGATCGAGTACCTCGATTCCATTTCGCTGAAGAAGCTGGTCGACGAACAACTGGCCCGCGGGGTATCGATCGAGGAGGCGCCGGTCAAGCGGGCGATTTCGACGCAGCCGGTGGTCAAGCCGATCAAGATCACGGCGCCGAACTCGGTGTTCGCGCTGGGCAGCGCGCTCACGAAGTAGAAGAGGCGCCGACGGGCCGCCTGGTGCGGCCGGTCACGTCGCAAGGTCGACATTCGCCGCACCATCCCGTGCATTTCAACGTGGTTCGTTCATGACTCCCCACTTTCCCATCTACATGGATTACGGCGCCACCACGCCGTGCGACCCCCGCGTCGTCGACGCGATGATCCCCTGGCTGCGCGAACACTTCGGCAATCCGGCATCGCGCAGCCACGCCTGGGGCTGGGAGGCCGAAGAGGCCGTCGAGAAGGCGCGAGCCCAGGTGGCCGAGCTGCTCGGTGCCGATCCGCGCGAGATCGTCTGGACCTCGGGCGCCACCGAGTCGAACAACCTCGCCATCAAGGGCGCCGCCCACTTCTACAGCACGCGGGGCAAGCACCTGATCACGGTGAAGACCGAGCACAAGGCCGTGCTCGACACCATGCGCGAGCTCGAGCGTCAGGGTTTCGAGGTGACCTACCTCGACGTGCAGGAAAACGGCCTGCTCGACCTCGACCGCTTCAAGGACGCGCTGCGCCCCGACACCATCCTCGCCTCGGTGATGATGGTGAACAACGAGATCGGCGTGATCCAGGACATGCACGCCATCGGCCAGCTGTGCCGTGAGCGCGGCATCGTCTTCCACGTCGATGGCGCGCAGGCCACCGGCAAGGTCGCCATCGACATGAGCACGCTGCCGGTCGACCTGCTGAGTCTGGCCTCGCACAAGACCTACGGCCCCAAGGGCATTGGCGCGCTGTACGTGCGCCGCAAGCCGCGCGTCCGGCTGGAAGCGCAGATGCATGGCGGCGGACACGAGCGCGGCATGCGCTCGGGCACGCTGCCCACGCACCAGTGCGTGGGCATGGGCGAGGCCTTCCGCATCGCCCGCCTGGAGATGGGCGCCGAGAACGAGCGCGTTCGCATGCTGCAGCGCCGCCTGCTCGACGGCATCGGCTCCATCGAACAGGTCTTCATCAACGGCGACCTCGAGCGCCGCGTGCCGCACAACGTCAACGCCTCGTTCAATTTCGTCGAGGGCGAGTCGCTGATCATGGGCGTCAAGGGCATCGCGGTGTCCTCGGGTTCGGCCTGCACCTCGGCCAGCCTGGAGCCCAGCTACGTGCTGCGCGCGCTGGGCCGCAGTGACGAGCTCGCGCACTCCAGCCTGCGCATGACCATCGGCCGCTTCACGACCGAGCAGGACATCGACTACGCCGTCGGTACCCTGCAGGACCGCGTGGCCAAGCTTCGCGACCTCTCACCCCTGTGGGAGATGTTCAAGGACGGGGTCGACCTGAAGTCGATCCAGTGGGCCGCGCACTGACAGCGGCCGACCGACAGCCTCAAACCGACAGCACCAGGAGAGATCACATGGCATACAGCGAGAAGGTCGTCGAGCACTACGAGAACCCGCGCAACGTCGGCTCCTTCGACAAGGGCGACGACAGCGTCGGCACCGGCATGGTCGGTGCCCCGGCCTGCGGCGACGTGATGAAGCTGCAGATCAAGGTCAATCCCGAGACCGGGCTGATCGAGGACGCGCGCTTCAAGACCTACGGCTGCGGCTCGGCCATCGCGTCGAGCTCGCTGGTCACCGAGTGGGTCAAGGGCAAGACGCTCGACCAGGCGATGACGATCAAGAACACGCAGATCGCCGAGGAGCTCGCGCTGCCGCCGGTGAAGATCCACTGCTCGATCCTGGCCGAAGATGCCATCAAGGCTGCCGTCCAGGACTACAAGGCCAAGCACGGGTCGACCGAAGTCGCGGCCCAGGCCTCGCACTGATCGCGCTGACGAACGACATCATGGCTGTCACTCTCACCGAATCGGCGGCGCGTCACGTCACCCGCTACCTCAGCCGCCGCGGCAAGGGCGTCGGCGTGCGGCTGGGGGTGAAGACCACCGGCTGCTCCGGGCTGGCCTACAAGCTCGAATACGCCGATGACTTCACCCCTGAAGACGTTGTCTTCGAAGACCACGGCGTGAAGGTGCTCGTCGATCCCAAGAGCCTGCCCTACATCGACGGCACCGAACTCGACTTCGTGCGCGAAGGCCTCAACGAGGGATTCAAGTTCCACAACCCGCGCGAGAAGGATCGCTGCGGCTGCGGAGAATCCTTCAGGGTCTGACGCCGTCAGCGGCGCCTCGCGGAGCGCGGCCGTCGAGCCGCGTTCGTCATTTCAAGCCTCACATGCCAGCCGCCTTCATCATCCGCCCCGCACGACCCGACCATCCGCAGGTGGTGGCGATGCTGTCGGCACTCGATGCCTACCTGGCGACGCTCTACGAGCCGGAGGCCAATCACATCATGTCGGTGCAGGAACTGCTGGATCCCGCGGTGCGCTTCCTGGCGGCGTGGGACGGCGACAGCGCGATCGGCTGCGGCGCCCTGCGCTTCATGTCGGGCGAGCCTGAGGCCGGAGGTCTGCGCTATGCCGAGATCAAGCGCATGTACGTCAGTCCCGCGCACCGTGGCCGGGGCATCGCCGCGGCCCTGCTGCGACAACTCGAAGCCGCCGCGGCGGCGGACGGCGTGACGCTGGCCCTGCTGGAGACCGGCGAGGCGCAGACCGAGGCCGTGCGGCTGTACGAGCGCTGCGGCTACCGTCGCCGCGATGCCTTCGGCGGCTATCCCGACAACGGGTTGTCGCTGTTCTACGGCAAGGCGCTGCCGTGAAGATCGACGACGACGACTTCACGCTGTTCGGCCTGCCGCCGAAACACGCCCTCGACCGCGCCGGGCTCGACCAGCGCTGGCGTGAACTGCAGGCCGAGGTGCATCCAGACCGCTTTTCGACGCAGGGCGCCTCGGCGCAGCGCGTGGCCATGCAATGGGCCGTGCGCGTCAACGAGGCCTACCAGCGCCTGAAGGACCCGCTGCGACGCGCGGCCTACCTGTGCGAACTGCGCGGCGCGCCCATAGACGCCGAGCGCAACACGGCGATGCCCGCGGCCTTCCTGATGCAGCAGATGGAGTGGCGCGAGGCGCTTGAAGAGGCGCGTACCGCCGAGACGGTGGCAGGCATCGAGGCCGATGTGCGTCGTGCCGAGGCCGCCATGCTGGCCGAAGCGCAGCGGCAGCTCGATGCCGATGGCGGCGAGACCGCACTGGCCGCGGCCCAGGTGCGCGCACTGATGTTCGTCAGCCGCTTCCGCCAGGACATCGAACGCCGCCTGGACATGCTCGACCCCGCGCGCTGACCACCCCCCGGAACAAGAACCCGAAGACATCACGATGGCTCTCCTGCAGATCTCGGAACCCGGCCAGTCGCCCGACCCGCACCAGCGGCGCCTGGCGGTCGGCATCGACCTGGGCACCACGCACTCGCTGGTGGCCTCGGTGCGCCACGGCGTGCCCGAGTGCCTGCCCGACGAGCAGGGCCGGGTGCTGCTGCCTTCGGTGGTGCGCTACCTCGAAGGCGGCCGTCGACAGATCGGCACGGGCGCGCGGGATGCGCAGGCCGAAGATGCCGAGAACACCATCGTCTCGGCCAAGCGCTTCATGGGTCGCCGGCTGGGCGACATCGCCGGCCACGAAAGGCTGCCCTACCGCTTCGTCGACCTGCCCGGCATGGTGGGCCTGCAGACCCGCGACGGCGTCAAGAGCCCTGTCGAGGTCTCGGCCGAGATCCTGGCCAGCTTGCGCCAGCGTGCCGAAGACACGCTGGGCGACGACCTCTTCGGCGCCGTCATCACCGTGCCGGCCTACTTCGACGATGCGCAGCGGCAGGCCACCAAGGACGCCGCGCAGCTGGCCGGGCTGAACGTGCTGCGCCTGATCAGCGAGCCGACGGCCGCCGCGGTGGCCTACGGGCTGGACCACGCCAGCGAAGGCCTCTATGCCGTCTATGACCTGGGTGGCGGCACCTTCGACATCTCCCTGCTGCGCCTGCAGAAGGGCGTGTTCGAAGTGGTGGCCACTGGTGGCGATGCCGCGCTGGGCGGCGACGACATCGACCATGCCCTGGCCGACTGGGCGCTGGCCCAGGCCGGCATGCAGGCCCTTTCGCCGCACGACAAGCGCGCCGCGCTGGTGGCTGCGCGTGCCACCAAGGAAGCGCTGAGCCAGGCGGACGAGGCCGACTTCGCCGCGGCGCTGGGCGCCGGGGTGAAGCTGCGCGTCAGCCGGGCGCAACTCGAAGCCCTGGCCCGTCCGCTGGTCGACCGCAGCCTGGCCGCCGTGCGCAAGGTGCTGCGCGACGCGCGCGTGGCAAAGGACGAGGTGCAGGGTGTGGTGCTGGTGGGCGGCTCGACGCGCATGCCGCTGGTGCGTCAGGCCGTGGGCGAGCTGTTCGGCCGCCAGCCGCTGACCGACGTCAACCCCGACGAGGTGGTGGCCATCGGTGCAGCGCTGCAGGCCAACGCGCTGGCCGGCAACGCCAAGGACGGCGAGCTGCTGCTGCTGGACGTCATCGCGCTGTCGCTGGGGCTCGAGACCATGGGTGGCCTGGTTGAGCGCGTGATCGAGCGCAACACCACCATTCCGGTGGCGCAGGCGCAGGAATTCACGACCTTCAAGGACGGCCAGACGGCGATGGCCATCCACGTGCTGCAGGGCGAGCGCGACCTGGTGAGCGAGTGCCGCTCGCTGGCGCGTTTCGAGCTGCGCGGCATTCCGCCGATGGTGGCCGGCGCCGCACGAATCCGCGTCACCTTCCAGGTCGACGCCGATGGCCTGCTGAGCGTCTCGGCCCGCGAGCTGACCTCGGGCGTGGAAGCCTCGGTGGTGGTCAAGCCCAGCTACGGCCTGGCCGACGACCAGATCGCGCAGATGCTGAAGGACGGCTTCGCGCACGCCGAAGACGACATGGCGGCACGTTCGCTGCGCGAAGCGCAGGTCGATGCCGAGCGCATGGTGCTGGCCACGCGCGCCGCACTGGCGGCCGATGGCGCGCTGCTCTCGGTCGAAGAACGCGGGGCGATCGACGCGCTGGTCGAGGCCACCTCGAAGGCCGGGCAGGGCAGCGACACCGCCGCCATCGAGGCCGCCGTCGAGGCCCTTGCCGAAGGCACCGAGGCCTTCGCGGCCGCTCGCATGAACCAGGGCATCCGCCAGGCACTGGCCGGCCGCCGAGTCGAAGAGGTCTGAGGAAATCCGATGCCCGTGATCCGCATCCTGCCGAACGCCGAACTCTGTCCGCAAGGCGACACCATCGAGGCGCCCGCCGGCACCTCGGTGTGCGAAGCCCTGCTCGAGAACGGCATCGCCATCGAACATGCCTGCGAGATGAGCTGTGCCTGCACCACCTGCCATGTCGTGGTGAAGGAAGGCTTCGCCTCGCTGGGCGAGATGGACGAGAGCGAGGAAGACCTGCTCGACCGTGCCTGGGGCCTCACGCCCACCTCGCGCCTGTCCTGCCAGGCCATCCTGTCCGACAAGGACGTGGTGATCGAGATCCCGAAGTACACCATCAACCACGCACGCGAGAACCACTGAGCCGGCGGCCTGGCCGGCGGCGCGCCATGTCGTCGCCGATCAGCCCTTCTTCAGGGCCCGTGCCGCTTCGGTCACCAGCGCCGGGCCGCGGTAGATGATGCCGGTGTACATCTGGATCAGGTCGGCGCCGGCCTCGATCTTCGAATGCGCCGTGGCGGCGTCCATCACGCCACCCACGCCGATGATGGGCACGGCCGCACCCATCGCCTGGCGCAGCTGGCGGATCACCCGGTTGCTGGGCTCGAGCACCGGCGAGCCGCTCAGGCCACCGCTCTGATCGCCGTCCTTCAGGCCCTTGACCGCCTCGCGCGAGATCGTGGTGTTGGTGGCGATCACCCCGTCCATGGCCTGTCGCTTCACGGTGGCTGCGAGCACCTCGACCTGGGCTTCGTCCAGGTCGGGCGCGATCTTCAGGAACATCGGCACGTCTCGCCCGTGCGTCGCGGCAAGCTGGCGGCGGCGGATCTGCAGCGCGGAGAGCAGCGCGTCGAGCGCCTCGTCGCTCTGCAGCGCCCGCAGGTTCTTCGTGTTGGGGCTGGAGACGTTGACTGCCACGTAGTCGGCATGGGGATACACGCCGTCCAGGCACAGCAGGTAGTCGTCGACGGCGCGTTCGTTGGGCGTGGCGCCGTTCTTTCCGATGTTCAGGCCCAGCAGCCCGCCGCTGCTGCGAAAGCTCCTCGCGCGCGCCACGTTGACGAGAAAGGCGTCGAGCCCCTCGTTGTTGAAGCCCAGGCGGTTGATCAGCGCGTTGGCCTCGGGCAGGCGGAAGATGCGCGGCCGCGGGTTGCCCGGCTGGGGCTTGGGCGTCACGGTGCCGACTTCGATGAAGCCGAAGCCCATCGCACCGAGGCCGTCGATGCAGCGGCCGTTCTTGTCGAGACCGGCAGCCAGTCCCACCCGGTTGGGAAAGCGCAGGCCCGCCAGCGTCACCGGGTCGTCGACGCGGGCTTGCTGCCACAGGCACTGCGCCGGGGTGTTCTGCAGGCGGGCGATGCTGCCCAGGGTCAGTTCGTGGGCCTGTTCGGCGTCCAGGCCGAACAGAAAGGGGCGCGTCAGCGCATAGGGAATCAGGGCCATGGGCCAGCATTGTCTCAGGCACTCCGTCGACCGGTGCGCCGGGTGCCTGGCGGCCCTGTCTGGGCCGCCGTGGCGCGGCCCATAATGCTCCGATGACGCAAGATCAACTCAAGGCACTGGTCGGCCGTGCCGCCCTGGCCCACGTGCCGGCGGGGGCCGTGATCGGCGTGGGCACGGGCTCCACGGTCAACCACTTCATCGACGCGCTGGCCGAGCGCAAGGGCCTGATCGCCGGCGCCGTGTCCAGCTCGGTGAAGAGCACCGAACGGCTGCGGGCTCACGGCATCCTGGTGCTGGACGCCGAAGCCGTCGGCTCGCTGCCGGTCTACATCGACGGTGCCGACGAGATCGATCCGCACGGCTTCATGATCAAGGGTGGCGGTGCTGCGCTGACACGCGAGAAGATCGTCGCCGATCTGGCCGAGCGCTTCGTGTGCATCGCCGACGAGTCGAAACTGGTGCCGGTGCTGGGCCGTTTTCCCTTGCCTGTCGAGGTCATTGCGATGGCGTTGCCGCAGGTCTCCAGGCGCTTCGCCGCCCTGGGCGGCCGTGCCGTGCCGCGTGCCGGTGTGCTGACCGACAACGGCCATCCGCTGCTCGACGTGCATGGCCTGCAGATTGCCGACCCGTTGGCGCTGGAGACCGACATCAACCAGTGGCCCGGTGTCGTGACCGTGGGCATCTTTGCACGCCATCGCGCGCAAACCTGCCTGCTGGGCGGCGCCGAAGGCGTGCGTACCCTCACCTTCTGATCCAATCACTTCCCTCCTCCTCTCAAGGACACCCTGTGGCAAAACCCAACTACTCTTTCGAAAAGCGCCAACGCGAACTCGCCAAGAAGCGCAAGAAGGAAGAGAAGGCCCAGCGCAAGTCCAGCCCGGACCAGCGCGGACCCGACGGTGAACCGGGTGACGCCGGTGAGCCCGGTCAGGACGCCGCCCCGCCGGACACGGCCGACGGCGGCAAGCCGCCGACGCCCTGAGCCGCCGGTCTCACGGTTCCCGTCGAACCCTGCGCACCTGCCAGCGTGCCGGGTCGATGGCCTCGGCCAGATCGTTTTCCAGCGGCAGCGGCTCGCCGTCGATCAGCGCGGCCAGCCAGGCCGCCGCCAGGGGGGCCAGCGTGAGCCCCCGCGCTCCGAAGGCCGTGGCCACGTGCAGGCCCGGCAGTCTAGGCACCAGTCGGACCTGATCGTGCCGGCCTGCCGGCCAGTCGACCATCGCCATCGGCACCGGGCCGACGATGGGCAGGCGGTCGGCGGCCTGCAGCCGCCAGCCGACACGGCCTTCCAGGCCGCCTGCCTTCAGCACCGAAGGGCCGCTGAATCCCTGCAGTCCCGTCAGGCGTTCGAAGCGTTCGAGGTTGCGCAGATGGTCGCTGTCGCGCACCGGGTCGTCGTCCTCGCCCTCGCTCGATGTCGCCCCGCACAGCATGTCGCCGCCCGGCAAGGGCAGGGCATAGCCGTCACCGGCCACCGGGATGGCCAACGGCATGACCGTTCCCGGCACCCCGCGCCAGACGGTCACCTGGCCGCGGATCCGCTGCATCGGCCACGCGTCAGCGCCCCGCGCGCCTGCGAGCGAGACCGCCTGCGCGGCATGCGCCAGCACGACGACAGCCGACTCGGTCAGCATGGTTTGGTGTGGATCGAGCAGTTGCCAGCCTCCGTGGGATCGTTTCAGCTGCGCCACGTCGATGCCGCCCATAAAGCGCACCCCGGGTGTCTGCAGCAGGTGGCGCACCAGCGCCGGTGGCGCGATCCATCCGCCGCCGGGGTACCACCAGGCGGCGTCTGACAGGGGCACGCCGGCCCTGGCGCGCGCCTGGGCTGCTGACAGCGCCTGCACGTAGTCGGCCGGCAGCCCCTGAGCGATGAGGGTCGCGTTCATGCTCGTGGCCGCGTCAGGCCGGCGCACAAGTCGCAGCAGGCCACGGACCTGGCCGGGCACCTGGCCGCCGTCGATCCAGGGCTGCAGGCGCCGCTGGGCCAGCAGCGCGGCGGCACGGAACAGCCGCGAATAGGAACCGTCGCCCTCGTGCACCGTGCCGTGGAACAGCCCGGCCGGGTTGCCCGAGGTCTCCGTCGCCGGCTCGCTGTGCCGCTCCAGCACGGTGACCTGCCAGCCGAGTGCGGCAAGCTCGTGCGCCACCCAGGCGCCGGCCAGCCCAGCGCCCACGACGACGGCGCTGCGCTGTTCGGCCGTCGAAGCGGACGCCCCGGTGTTGCCGGGCGACGCGCCGCGCGCCTGGAAGCGGGGCGCGAAGCGCCCCGTGGTCATCTCGCCCCGGCCGCCGACCCCCGGCGCCGTCTTCACGTCGAAGCCCACCGAGGCCAGCGCGTCACGAACGGCCGGTGCCGTGCTCCAGGTGGCGACGGTGGCGCCGGCCGCAGCGCGCCGCCCCAGGGCCTTGATCAGGCGCGCATCCCACATCGCCGGGTTCCTGGCGGGCGCGAACCCGTCGAGGAACAGGGCGTCGAACTGCAGCGCCAGTTGAGGCAGCATCTGCGCCACGTCGCCCCAGCCCAGCAGCAGCCTGACGCGCCCCTGCTCGAACGCCAGCGGGTGCAGGTTGGGGGTGAGCGGCGGCCAGGCGCTCAGCAGCTGGGCCACCAGCGCACAAGGCCCCCTGAGGCTGGCTGCAGCCTCCACGCGGGCCAGATCATCGCGCGTGGGCGGGTGGCGGTCGATCGAAACGAAGACCAGTCGCTCGCAGCGCTGCGGGTCGTCACGCCACGCCTGCCAGGTCGCCAGAAAGTTGTTGCCCAGACCGAAGCCGGTCTCCAGCACGACGAAACGATGCCGCCCCGCCCAGCGTGCCGGCAAGCCGTTGCCTTGCAGGTAGACCTGCCGTGCCCGTTCGCCGGCGCCAGCGCGCGGGGCATAGACATCGTCGAAGTCTGGCGCACGCACCACGCCGTCGCCGTCGAGCTGCAGTCGTGCCGGGCGGATGGGCTGCGTCTTCACGACGCCGTCAGCCGCGGTTCCGGCCGCGCCCTGCCAGCCAGTGCAGCAGCGGCTCGCGAACGGCTGCCAGGCCGCGATAGTCGAGCACGGCGGGGCTCATGCTGGCCAGCGCGTCGTGCAGCGCCATGGCGCGACCGGGGGGCTCGGTGGCCTCGGTCAGCGCCTGCAGCTCGACCAGGATGGTGAACACGGCCTGCGCCGAGCCGGGCAGCGGGATGAAAGTCTGCCGCTCGGTGCGCAGCCAGCTTCCTTGCCCGATCGTCGTCAGGTCGACGCCGGCCCATCGTGCGGGGTCGACGCGTTCCGGGTGTGCGTGCAGCCGCGTGTGCGGCGTCAGGGTCCAGACGAAACGTTCCCAACGTTCGGGGCCGATCGCCATGCGCACCAGGGCGTCGCTGGCCCGCAGCAGCAACGTGTTGTCGGCCACCGGCGCGTGCACTTCGGCGAAGTGGCGGCCGACCTTGTCCTCAGGTGCCCAGAAGGAGGGCAGGGCCACGGCCAGCCAGGGGATGGTGGCGTTGCCGCCGTCGACCACGGCGAAGTCCTCGGCGAAGGCCAGGCTCAGCAGGCCGGTCAGGCGCCATTCGGGCGGCAGCTGGCGCAGGCAGCGAGCCAGCTCGTCGCCGAGGCCGAAACGGCCGCGCTGCAACTCGATCACCTGCGCCGTGGCGTTCACGCTCACGCCCAGATGACGCGCATGGGCCGTGCGGCCGTCCCAGTCCCAGGCCTGCGGGTGTTCACGGGCCGCATGTTCCGCCAGGCCGGTCAGGGCAGGCCCGGGGTCGAAACCCGGCACCTTCAGCAAGGCCTGCGACGAGAACGCCGACAGCACCGCCAGCTTCTCGCGCTGATGGCGTCCGCCGGCGGCCAGCGGCGTGAGCTGCGGCGTGCCCGTCGCCAGGCGGCGCAGTCCGGGCTGCATGCGGAAGGGCGCCTGGATGGCGGCGTCGAAATCGAAGGCCATGGTCTGGATGATGCCTGCACAGGGCGGATCCGGTGGGCCGGAAACGGCGAGGGCACCGCCTGGGTGCCCTCGATGCCCGGCCGTCGACGCGGCCCTGCGTTGAACGTCGCGAGATCAGACCCGCTTGCGGTACTCGTGCGTTCGGGTGTCGATCTCGACCTTGTCGCCGTTCTCGACGAAGATCGGCACGCTGATCTCGAACCCTGTGCCCACCAGCTTGGCCGGCTTCAGCACCTTGCCCGAGGTGTCGCCCTTGACGGCGGGGTCGGTGGTGATCTCGCGCACCACGGTGGTGGGCAGTTCCACCGAGATGGCCTTGCCATCGTAGAACACCACTTCCACCTGCATGTTGTCTTCGAGGTAGTTGATGGCGTCGCCCATGTTCTCGGCTTCGACCTCGAACTGGTTGTACTCGGCGTCCATGAACGCGTACATCGGGTCGGCGAAGTAGGAGTAGGTGCACTCCTTCTTGTCGAGCACGATCTGGTCCATCTTGTCGTCGGCCTTGAAAACCACTTCGGCGCCGGCGCCGTTGAGCAGGTTCTTCATCTTCATGCGGACGGTCGCGGCACCGCGGCCACCGCGGCTGTATTCCGTCCTGAGCACGACCATCGGGTCTTTGCCCTGCATGATGACGTTGCCGGCGCGAATTTCCTGAGCGAGTTTCATGACTGGATTCCGTGGAAGGACCTGCGCACGGCGCTTCACTTGCGTGAGCGGGCTGCAATGACAGCCTGGACGCCCATCGAAGATGCGGATGGTGCGCCGCGCAAAGCCCCTGATTCTATCAGGCTCGGGTCGTTGCCGGCCCGCTCGTGGCAGCCCGGTGCTCGTGAACGAAGTCCAGCAGGCGGCTCGTCAGGTCCTGCTGCACCAGCAGGCGCGCCTTCCAGCGCTGGCAGGCCGCTTGCCAGGCGCCGGGGTCCGGCAGCGTCAGCGGACCCGACTGCAGGCCGTTCCAGACCCGCCAGGCGTCAGCCAGGCCGGGCAGGCCGCCGGCACCGAAGAGGTCCAGGAAGGCTGCCAGCTTGGCATGGTGGGCGCCGTCGTGCTGGGGGTAGATGTGCCAGAGGAAGGGGCGTGCGGCCCACATCGCGCGCACGAAGGAGTCCTCGCCGCGCACCAGGTTGATGTCGCCGCTCCACAGCAGGCGGTCGAAGTCGCCCTGGTCCAGCCAGGGCAGCGGCTGGATGCGCACGCCCGGGGGCAGGGTGCAGAGCGTCGCAGCCTCGGTGGCCGCCCCGGGCGTCGGCAGCAGCAGGACGGGTGGCGCGCCGGGAGCGGCCACCGCCTGCAGCAGCGAGGGCACCGGCGCGCCCGGGTAGCAGAACAGCGTCACCACGCGTTCGTCCGGAGCCAGGGTGATGCCTCTTGCGGCCAGCCAGGCACGGCGATCGAAGGTCGACTGTGCCGCAGACAGCCCGGCTTCGCGGATCAGGCCGCCGGTGGCAACGCTGAAGCCCGGGTAGAAGAACCATTTGGCCAGCCCCCGCCCCGGCCCCGCCATCTGCGGCGACATCAGCCCGTGCGAGCGCTCGACGTAGGCTTCGGCGCTCAGGTACTCGAGGTTGATCCAGACCGGCGCTGACGCCCTGCCAGCCATGCGGGCGACGAACGAAGCGGGTGGGTCGCAGCCGAAGGCTTCGACGACCACATCGCCAGGCAGGCCCTGGGCTTCGCAGTCGGCCCAGCGGCGCACGTCGACGCCGGAGGCACCGCGCGGCGCCATCCAGGCCAGGGCGCTGGCGTCGTCCAGCCACAGCCTCACGGCCTCGCCGCGCGAAGCCAGGTCGGCGGCCAGGCGCCAGCACACGCCGACGTCCCCGTAGTTGTCGATCACCCGGCAGAACAGGTCCCAGCGCATCGGCGGATTATCGGAGGCGGCAGAATCCTGCGCATGAGTGAAGACCGTGCAGACGAGGTCCCGGCCGCCGATGCGGCCCAGGCGGCTCGCCAGCGCCTGCTGGCCGAAGTCGCGGCGCTGCCCGGCATGCCGGGCGTGTACCGCTACTTCGATCAACAGGGCGGCGTGCTCTACGTGGGCAAGGCGCGCAACCTGAAGAAACGGGTGTCCAGCTACTTCCACAAGGACCACGGCGGCACCCGCATCGGCAGCATGGTGAGCCGCATCGTCCGCATGGAAACCACGGTGGTGCGCAGCGAGGCCGAGGCCCTGCTGCTCGAGAACAACCTCATCAAGACGCTCAGTCCACGCTTCAACATCCTGTTCCGCGACGACAAGAGCTACCCCTACCTGAAGCTGGTGACGCACCCGTTCCCGCGCGTGGCCTACTTCCGCGGCGCAGTCGACCGCAAGCATCGCTACTTCGGCCCGTATCCGAACGCCTGGGCGGTGAAGGAGACGATCCAGCTCATCCAGAAGGTGTTCCGCCTGCGCACCTGCGAGGACACCGTCTACAACAACCGCTCACGGCCCTGCCTGCTCTACCAGATCCACCGCTGCTCGGCGCCCTGCGTGGGCTTCGTCGGCGCCGCGGACTATGCGCGCGACGTCAGTGATGCCGAGCGCTTCCTGCTCGGCGGCGCCGAGGAGGTGATCCAGGATCTGCAGTCGCACATGATGGCCAGCGCCGAAGCGCTGGACTTCGAGAAGGCCGCCGAGGTGCGCGATCGCATCGGTGCGCTGTCGCGTGTGCTGCACCAGCAGTCGGTGGAGGTCAGCAGCCTCTCGGCCAGCGACAAGGACGTCGACGTGATCGCCGTCAAGGTGGGCGGCGGCCGGGCCTGCGTCAACCTGGCCATGGTGCGCGGCGGGCGGCACCTGGGCGACCGCGCCTCGTTCCCGACCCACGTCGACGACGGCGCGGCCATCAACGCCGAGGGACGGGCCGCCGAAGCGGCCGAAGTCGGCGACGACGCGCCGGCCGTGCGACAGAGCGCCGAGGCCGCGGTGCTCGAAGCCTTCATCGCGCAGCACTACGTGGGCCAGGCCGTGCCGCCGCAGCTGGTGCTCAGCCACGCCGTCGACGAGTCGCTCATCGAGGCGCTGTCGGAGATGGCCGGCGTGCGTGTGCGCGTGCAGCACCAGCCGCGCGAGCAGCGTCGGCTCTGGCTCGAGATGGCGGCCAAGGGCGCCGAGCTGGCGCTGGCCCGACTGCTGGCCGAAGAGGGCTCGCAGCGCGAACGCACGCGCGCGCTGGTCGACGCGCTGGACCTCGACATCGCCGATCCCGACCAGCTGCGCATCGAATGCTTCGACATCAGCCACACGGCCGGAGAAGCGACACAGGCCTCGTGCGTTGTGTATGAGAACCACCAAATGCGCAACGAACAGTACCGGCGCTTCAACATCCAGGGCATCACCGGCGGTGACGACTACGCCGCGATGCGCCAGGTGCTGACACGCCGCTATGCGCGCTTCGCGCAAGCCGCCGTCAAGGAAGCCGAGCCGGTGGCACAGGCGCCGGAGGAGGGGCCGGCCGACGCTGAAGAAGCCCTTGCCCGTACGCCTCGCAAGGCCTCGTCGGCGCGCCTGCCCGACCTCGTGCTGGTCGACGGCGGGCGGGGGCAGGTCTCGATGGCGCGTGAGGTCTTCGGCGAACTGGGGCTGGACGTCTCGCTGATCGTGGGCGTGGAGAAGGGCGAAGGCCGCAAAGTCGGTCTGGAGGAACTGGTCTTCGCCGACGGCCGGGAGAAGGTCTGGCTGGGGCATGATTCGGCCGCCCTGATGCTGGTGGCGCAGATCCGCGACGAAGCCCACCGTTTTGCCATCACCGGCATGCGGGCCCGCCGGGCCAGCGTGCGCACGGGTGGCAGCCGGCTGGAGGACATCCCCGGTGTCGGTCCGAAGAAGAGGGCGCGCCTGCTGCAGCGTTTCGGCGGCGTGCGAGGAGTGAGCAGTGCGGGCATCGACGATCTGGCCAGCGTCGAAGGCATCTCGCGGGAACTGGCCGAGGAAATCTATCGTGCCCTCCATTGAACATCAGCAGCGCAGCGGTGGCCGTGACGAGGCGGCCTCGCTGAGGGGCCGCGTGGCCCTGGCCTCGCTGTTCGCGCTGGCCCTGGCCGGTTGCGCGCGGGTGCCGGGCTTCGGCGGTGCGAGCCCTGCGCCCGCCCCCGGACCAGCAGCCGCACCCCCACCCGCGCCAGCGCAGGCGACTGGCGGCCGGCCAGCCCCTGCACCTTCGCCCGCGCCTTCGCCCCCACGCCCGGCCGCGACCACCGCTCGCAACTGGGACGACTACCGCCGCCTTGCCGCCGAGCGCATCGTGGCGGCCAATCCCGGCGCCACGTATGCCGGCCGCCCGCCCGAACCCCTGCTGGCCATCCCGGTGCTCGAGATCGAACTCAATGCCGACGGCAGCGTGCGTCGCATCGAGGTGCTGCGCCAGCCGGGCCAGGCACGCGACACCACGCAACTGGCCATCGACGCCGTGCGCCGTGCGGCGCCCTTCGGCGACGTGTCGCGGCTGCCGCGGCCATGGAAGTTCGCTGAGGTCTTCCTGTTCGACGACAACCGTCGCTTCAAGCTGCGCACGCTGGACCAGTGACGAACATCTTGCGGCGTGCACCGACCGCAAGGCGCCAAGTCCGGCAGAATCGGGCGATGTTCCTCACGATCCCCACGCTGCTCACCTGGGCGCGCATCGCAGCCATACCGTTGATCGTCGGGGTCTACTACCTTCCCATCGACGGTGCCCTGCGCAATCTGGTGGCCACGGTGATGTTCGTGTCCTTCGCCGCCACCGACTGGCTCGACGGCTGGCTGGCGCGCAAGCTGAACCAGACTTCGGCCTTCGGCGCCTTCCTCGACCCGGTGGCCGACAAGTTCCTCATCTGCGCCGCGCTGCTGATGCTGCTGCAGCTGGACCGCATCAACGCGGTGATCGCCCTCATCATCATCGGCCGTGAGATCGCCATCTCTGCGCTGCGCGAATGGATGGCCACCATCGGTGCCGCGCGCAGCGTGGCGGTTCACATGCTGGGCAAGCTGAAGACCATGGTGCAGATGGTCGCCATTCCCTTCCTCCTCTATGACAACGCCTTGTTCGGCGTGATCGACACGCGGCTTTGGGGCACGGTGCTGATCATCGTGGCCGCTGTGCTGACGGTCTGGTCGATGGTGTACTACCTGCGCAAGGCGATCCCGGAAATCCGCGCCAAGGCCCGATGATCCCTGCGCATGTGCAGGCGCCGGCCACGGGCTGGCTGCGTGCCGCTCCCCTGGTCTTCGTGCTCATCTGGAGCACCGGCTTCGTCGTCGCCCGCTACGGCATGCCGCACGCGCCGCCGATGGGCTTCCTGGCCATCCGCTATGCGCTGTCGGTGGCGGCTTTCCTGTTGTGGATAGGGCTGGCGCGTGCACCCTGGCCGCAGACGCGCAGCCAGTGGCTGCACCTGTCGGTCACCGGGGTCTTCATGCATGCGGGCTACCTGGGCGGGGTCTGGCTGGCCGTCAAGGGCGGGCTGGGCGCCGGCATGACGGCTCTGATCGTCGGCCTGCAGCCGGTGCTCACGGCGGTGTGGCTGTCGGCGCTGGGCCGATCGCAGCGAGTGGCGTTGACGCAATGGCTGGGCCTGGTGCTGGGCTTCCTCGGATTGCTGCTGGTGATGTGGGACCGGCTGGGGGCCGGCGAAGTCAGTGCCGCCAACCTGGCCTGGGGCGCGCTGGCGCTGGCCAGCATCACCATCGGCACGCTCTACCAGAAACGCTTCCTGCAGGCCTGCGACGTGCGCACCGCCAACACCGTGCAGCTGGCGGCGGCGTTCGTCGTGACGCTGCCCTTCGCGTTGATGGAGCAGGGCGACATGAATTGGCACCCCGAGCTGATCGGCGCCATGGCCTGGTCGGTGCTGGTGCTCACCCTGGGCGGCAGTTCGCTGCTGTACATGCTGCTGCAGCGCGGCGCGGCGATGACCGTGACGAGCCTGATGTACCTGGTGCCGCCCACCACGGCCCTGATGGCCTGGTTCCTGTTCCGTGAAGCACTGACCCCACTCATCCTCACCGGCCTGGTCCTCACCGCGATCGGCGTGTGGCTGGTCGTGAGGGAACGAAGAACCTGAAACAAGGAGTCACCCATGAGCACCCATCGCATTGCCGTCATCGCCGGCGACGGCATCGGCCAGGAAGTCATGCCCGAGGGCCTGCGTGCGCTCGACGCCGCGGCGCGCCGCTTCGGCATCTCGCTGCAGATCGACGAGTTCGACTTCGCCAACTGCGAGTATTTCGCGCGCCACGGCAAGATGATGCCGGACGACTGGAAGGACCGCATCGGCGGTCACGAGGCCATCTTCTTCGGCGCCGTCGGCTGGCCGGCCACGGTGCCTGACCATGTGTCGCTGTGGGGCTCGCTGCTGAAGTTCAGGCGCGAGTTCGACCAGTTCGTGAATCTGCGCCCGGCGCGCCTGATGCCCGGCATCCGCTCGCCGCTGGTCGACCGCCAGGGCCAGCCCCTGGCGCCCGGCGCCATCGACATGTGGATCGTGCGCGAGAACACCGAAGGCGAATACTCCAGCATCGGCGGGCGCATGTACGAGGGCACCGAGCGCGAGGTCGTGATGCAGCAGACGGTGATGTCGCGCCACGGCGTCGATCGTGTGCTGGCCTTCGCCTTCGACCTCGCCCAGTCGCGACCGCGCCGCAAGCTGACTTCGGCCACCAAGAGCAACGGCATCTCGATCACCATGCCCTACTGGGACGAGCGCGTGCAGGCCATGTCCAGGCGCTACCCGGACGTGAGTGTCGACCAGTTCCACATCGACATCCTCACGGCGCACTTCGTGCAGCGGCCTCAGCATTTCGACGTGGTCGTGGCGAGCAACCTGTTCGGCGACATCCTCTCCGACCTGGGCCCGGCCTGCACCGGCACCATCGGCATCGCCCCGTCGGCCAACCTGAACCCGACGCGTCAATGGCCTTCGCTGTTCGAGCCGGTGCACGGATCGGCCCCCGACATCGCCGGACGCGCCCTGGCCAACCCGATCGGACAGGTGTGGTCGGCGGCGATGATGCTCGACTTCCTGGGCCATCGCGACGCGCACGACGCCGTGCTGGCCGCCATCGAAGCCGTGCTCTCCGATCCGCATGCGCCCCGCACGGCGGACCTGGGCGGCAGGGCGTCGACCTCCGACATGGGGCGAGTGATGGCCGAAGCCATCAGGGATGGCGGCGCCGGTCGTGCCTGACCGCCAGGGGCGCACGTGAAGAGAGATGGATGTGCAGCGCCGGCTGCTGCGTCTTGTCAAGCGTGCAAGCACCTTGTCCATCCATACTCGCACCCCCTCGTTCCAGCGACTCCTGCGCATAGAATTCGCCTCCGCCCCTTGACACTGCCCAGGGCCACGGCTGTAATGAATTCGCCGCGGGAGGGGAGCGACGTGCGGCCGCACCCGGCAACACAATCCAATAGATCGAGACACCTTCAAGAGGGGGTACCCACGTGAACAAGTCGGAACTGATCGAACACATTGCCAAGCAGGCGGACATCTCCAAGGCTGCGGCCGCCCGTGCTCTGGAAGCGATCATCGGGGGCGTCAAGACGACGCTCAAGAAGAACGGCAGTGTGACGATCGCCGGTTTCGGCACCTTCGCCGTCACCAAGCGGGCTTCGCGCACGGGGCGCAACCCGCGCACCGGTGCGGCCATCAAGATCAAGGCCGCGAAGGTCCCCAAGTTCCGTCCGGGCAAGGCGCTGAAGGACCATCTCAACTGAAACGACTGACGGGACGAGCGCTGGCACCGGCGCAGTCTCCATCAACGTGCGGGTGCTTAGCTCAGCTGGTAGAGCGGCGCCCTTACAAGGCGTAGGTCGGCGGTTCGAACCCGTCAGCACCCACCACCGCGTCCGCGGATAGAATCGCACGTCTTTCACCTCCCGGCCAGGGCGTCGTGCGACGCCCGTGCTGGCCGATCAAGGCGAACCCCCGGTTCGCCTTCGTCGTTTTCATGGCCACCGCAGTTCGAGGCGGCCCCGTCGACCACAGGCAGGTTCCATGTTCGATTTCGTTCGCACCCACACACGGCTCATGCTCGGGCTGCTGCTGTTGCTGATCATTCCATCCTTCGTCTTCTTCGGCGTCGAAGGCTATGCCAGGTTCATGGACGAATCGAGCGTCACGGTCGCCGAGGTCGATGGGCGCAAGATTTCGCGTGCCGAGTGGGATGCGATGCACCAGCGCGGCATCGAGCGGCTGCGCCAGCAGATGCCCAACATCGACGTGCGCATGCTCGACACGCCCCAGATGAAGCGCGACACGCTGGACAACATCGTGCGCGAACGTGTGCTGCTGACGGCCGCCGACAAGCTGGTGCTGTTCCCCGGCGACGCCCGCCTGCAGCGCCTGTTCGTCACCGACCCGCAGATGGCGGGCATCCGCAATCCCGATGGCAGCGTCAACCGCGACCTGCTGGCAGCGCAAGGCATGAGCTCCGACATGCTTGCCGCGCAGTTGCGTCAGGAGTACGGCATGAAGCAGGTGCTGGCCGGCATCGGCGGCACGGCCATCGCGCCCGCGGCGGCGGCTTCTGCGTCCTTGGGTCCCTTGCTGCAACGCCGCGAACTGCAGCTGCAGCGTTTCGATCCCGCCGCCTATGCTGCCAAGGTGGCGCCCACCGATGCGGAGCTCGAGGCCTACCACAAGGCCAAGGAGTCGGAGTTCAAGGCCCCCGAATCCGCTGCGATCGAGTATGTCGTGCTCAACCTCGACGTGCTGAGCAAGGACCTCACCATCACGGACGAGGACCTCCGCAAGTACTACACCGAGAATGCCAGCCGCTACACGGCCGCCGAAGAGCGGCGAGCCAGTCACATCCTGATCCTGGCCGACAAGGACGCTCCGGCGGCCGACAAGCAGGCGGCCAAGGCGCGCGCGCAGGCGCTGCTGGACGAGGTTCGCAAGAGTCCGGCCAGTTTCGCCGAAGTGGCACGCAAGAATTCGCAGGACACGGGCAGTGCGGTGCAGGGCGGAGACCTCGACTTCTTCGGACGCGGCGCGATGGTCAAGCCCTTCGAGGATGCCGTCTTCGCGATGAAGCAGGGCGAGATCAGCAACGTCGTCGAGTCCGACTTCGGCTATCACGTCATCCAGCTGACCGCCACCCGCGGCGGCGAGAAGAAGCCCTTCGAGGCGGTCAAGCCCGAGATCGAAGCCGAGGTGCGACGCAGCCTGGCGCAGAAGCGCTATGCCGAAGCCGCCGAGCAGTTCAGCAACCTCGTCTACGAGCAGTCGGACAGCCTGCAGCCGGTGATCGACAAGCTCAAGCTCCAGAAGCAGACCGCCAGCGTCGAGCGCGCGCCGGCCCCGGGTGCTGCAGGCGCGCTGGCTTCGCAGAAGTTCCTCGAGGCGGTCTTCTCCAACGACGTCTCACGCAACAAGCGCAACACCGAAGCGGTGGAGATCGGCCCCAACCAGCTGGCCGCAGCGCGCGTCGTGCAGTACACGCCTGCGCGCACCCTGCCGCTGGCGGAAGTCAAGGATCGGGTGCGCCAGCGCGTGCTGTCGGTGCAGTCGGCCGAACTGGCTCGCAAGGACGGTCTGGCCCGCCTGGAGGCCGTGAAGGCCGCGCCGGCGGAAGCGCTGCCGCAGACTGCCGTGGTGTCGCGTGCCCAGCCGCAAGGTCTGCCGCGGCCCGTGCTCGACGCCGTGCTGCGCGCCGACGCGAGCAAGCTGCCTTCGGTGGTGGGTGTCGACCTGGGCGAGCAGGGCTACGTGGTGGTCAAGGTCACCCAGGTGCTGCCGCGCGAAGCGGCGCCTGGCGGCGACGCGCCGCTGCTGGCCCAGTACGCGCAGGCCTGGGGCGATGCCGAGACGCAGGCCTACCTCGAGGCGCTGAAGAAGCGCTTCAAGGTCAAGGTCAATGAAAAGGTGGCCGCGGCTGCAGCGGCCTCGGCGCCGGCACAGTAGCGCGCGCGCCGGCTATACTTCGAGATTCAGCGGTGGCTGTAGCTCAGTTGGTAGAGTCCCAGATTGTGATTCTGGTCGTCGTGGGTTCGAGTCCCATCAGCCACCCCAGGCAACACCGGGCACAGCCCCTCCAGCGGCCCCTCATCGACAGGTGAGGGGCCGCTGTCGTTTTGCATTATCTTGAACCGAGAGCGCCGACCCATGTGCCGGACCGATGGGTCGAAACGCCGGCGACTTGAGGGGTGTTGCGCCGTCGGCCTGGGCACGCCATGCACCACGATGCCCGGTGGATGCCCTACGGTCCGAGTTGCCGTGACGGCGCGAGGTCCACGGCTGCAGTGCTAGTGGCTTGTGGGCCGCGCTCGCAGGGCTTAGCCTGTTGCGCATCTTGATCCCGACGTCATTGGAGAAACATCATGTTCCTGCGCAACGCTTGGTATGTCGCCGCCATGGAGCGCGAGCTCGGTACGGCGCCGCTGGCCGTGCGCGTGCTGGACGAAGCCATCGTGCTGTACCGGCAGGCCGATGGCACGCCCGTGGCGCTGGAAGACGCCTGCCCCCACCGCAAGCTGCCGCTGTCGATGGGTCGCATCCAGGGCAATGACATCGAGTGCGGCTACCACGGCCTGACCTTCGATGGCAGCGGCCGCTGCGTCCGTGTGCCGGGTGCCGACCGCATCCCGCAGGCCGCACGGGTTCGTTCCTACCCGCTGCAGCAGCGCTACGGGCTGCTGTGGATCTGGATGGGCGATGCCGGCCGGGCCGACGCGGACACCCTCTTCGAGGTGGCGCATTGGGGCGACCCAGCCTGGGGCGTCAACGAAGGAGACGCCATGACCATGGCGTGCAACTACCTCTACATCACCGACAACCTGCTCGACCCGTCGCACGTGTCGTGGGTGCACCAGACCTCGTTCGCCAGCGCCGCCTGTGAAGACACGCCCCTGGAGATCACCGAGGCCGATGCTGGCGTCACCGTGTGGCGCTGGATGAAGGGCGGCGAGCCGGCACCCTTCTACGCGCCCTTTCTCAAGTTCCAGGGCCTCGTCGACCGCAAGCAGCACTACGAGGTGCGCTACCCCTGCCTGGCACTGGCCAAGGCCGTCTTTGCGCCGGCCGGCACGGGCGGCGAAGGCCGCGCCTTGCCGCCCGAGACCTTCGTCATGGACAGCTACAACTTCATGACCCCGATCGACGAGAACACCACGCGCTACTACTGGTTCCAGATGCGCAACTTCGCACCGGGTGATGCGGAGGTCTCTCGGCGGTTTTCCGCGTCCGTGCGGGCGGCCTTCGAGGAAGACAAGGCCGTGCTCGAGCGCGTGCACCGCGGCATGGCCAACCGCCGGACGCCGCATATCAACCTGAAGATCGATACCGGTCCGTTGCGCTTCCGGCGCCGGCTGGCGCAGTTGATCGATGCCGAGGCCGCTTCGGCGGAGGCCTTGCCGACCGACAGCCCGGCAGCTGCGGCGGGCTGAACGGCCACGGCCGCTGCGAAGCCGGCCGGTTCCTGCCGGTAGCGTCCGTCCGGGGGCCATGGGCGCAGGCAGCGGACGCCGCCCACCACCGGGAGCCGGTGGTGTCGGATGTTGACGTGCCGTGGTTCGCCGCCTGGCCTGGTCAGCCCGCGGTCATGCACCCGTCAGCAGGGCGCCCAGGTAGTCGCGCACCGGCGCCTGCCGGGTCAGCTCTTCCAGCGAGTGGGCAAACTGCAGGCGGCTCACGCGCTGGGCGTCCTTCTGCACGAAGATGAACTGCTCGCAGATCTCGGCGAGGATGTCCAGGTGCACGGGCTCGTTCGGGTGCAGGCACAGGAACACCAGCTTGCCCTGGCGCCGCAGTTGCCGAAAGAAGTCGAGCATGAAGCCGATGTAGCCGTCCTGGGTGTTGAACTGAGGCTCGTCGAAGAGGTGAAGCACCGCACGCTCCGGGCCCGCGCGGTCCAGCATGAAGTTCGGTCGCGTGCGCTGGAAGCTGCGCAGCTGGTAGGACTGGTGGTAGTGCAGCGCCATCCGGTCCCGTTCCGCATAGCGAACCCGGTGGATGTCCTGGCCCGCTACGCGCACGCAGCCCTGGTTGGGCTGGTTCCCGCCGGTGATGAGCTCGAACAGCGTCGTCTTGCCGGCGCCGTTGGCGCCCATGACGCCGATCACGCTGGGGCCGTCGACCTGGAAGTCGGCCTGCAGCTCGAACGTGGTGTGGCGTTGCGGCCAGCCGCGCGTGTAGCGCTTGACCAGACCGTCCACGTGCAGAAGCGGCGTTGCCATTCAGATCCCCAGCCAGCGGCGTTGTTCCGCCTTGTCTTCACGCATCGACGCCGCCGAGCACTCGTGCACGATGCGTCCGCCTTGCATCACGCAGATGCGGTCCGCCACGCCCAGCGCGCAGGACTGCTCGGCGACGCTGGAGGCGCCCGGCCCGCGTTCGCTACTGCGCAGCGAACCAGAGCAAGGTCAGCACGTCGAAGTAGCGCCGGGTTTCCAGCAGCAGCTCCGTGTCCGACACCTGGCGCACGTGCGGAAAGAACGACTTGGCGTAGGCGTCGCTGGCCTTGTTGAAGCGCAGCTTGAAGACGAAGTCCTCGGGCAGCTTCAGGCGGGCCGGGGCCGGGCCGCTCGCTGCGCGCTGAACGCCTGCCTGGATCCGCTGCGCGGCTTCCTGGGGCAGGATGGACAGCACCGAGGCGCCGAAGCCTTCCAGCGTGGCCACGGTCTGCAGGCCGTCGATCAGGCTCGACGCCTCGTTGCAGAGCTGCTGGTCGCCCGACAGGAACACCAGCGGCACGCCCACGCTGGCGGCGGCGTAGGCGTAGATCAGGAACTCCGAGGCGGTCTGGCCGTTGAGTTCCACGCGTGCGAAGGCGCGGCTCGAAAACGTGTGCGCCAGCGGATTGCCACCACAGCCGCCGGCCGAGTGGTAGCCGATGAAGGCGGCTGCGTCGAAGCTCTCGTCGATGCCCTGCACCATCGCGAAGGGGTGGCCGCTCCAGCCGCGGATGAGTTTCAGGGACTTGCCCGCCGGTGCACACAGCTTGTGCGGATCGATGTTCCTCGCCGTCCAGTGCGCGTCCTTGACGACGATCGATTCGACACCGGCAGCGTAGGCGCCTGCGCAGGCCGCGGCCACCTCGGCCGTCATCTGGTCACGGAAGGGCGCGTACTCGGCCGGGTGGTCCTTGTCGACCTCCACCGGTGCGCTGATGCAGGCCACGCCTTCGATGTCGGCACTGACGTAGAGCTTCTTCATGGTCTTCTCCGGCCAGGCGGGGAGGGTGCCCCGCTGCATCATGTCTTCAGTTGTCGGATCCGGTCGCGCAGGCCGGCGTCCATCGTTCGCATCGGTGTGCCGCTGCGTTGGCGGATCTCGTAGCGGAGCTGCCCCGTGGCCAGCAGGTCGGCGCCGCGCACGGGCCGTAGCGCGAAGTGCAAGCTGAAGCCGTCGTCCTGCAGCGCTTCGAGACCGACGTCGACGGCGACTTCTTCGTCGTAGGCGGGCGAGCGGCGGATCGAGACGTCGCAGGCACTTTCGCGCAGCACACCGTCCCGCGCCGTCAGCACCCGCAGGTCGACATCGAGCCGGCGAAGCGCCTGCGCAGCCGCCTCGCCGAAGAAGTTGACGTAGCCGGCCAGAGCCAGCTCGCCGTGTGCGTTGCACTCGGCATAGCGCACACGGGCGCGGAAATCTGCAGCGGGTGTGGGTGAGCTCACGACAGCCTCCTGCTCATCGGGACGTGGGGTCGAATGATGCCTGGCGCATCATGCACCCGGCGAGGCGGGCGCCACGGCCAGCTCCGTGGCGCGCATCGCCAGCGCCTTGCGGTCGATCTTGTTGGTGCCTGCCAGTGGCATCTGCTCGATGAACCACACGCGGCGCGGGTGCAGGTGCGGCGCGGCCAGGGCCAGCACGTGCTCCTGCAGTTCCTTCTCGGTCGGGCGGGTGCCCGGCCTGGGCACCACGAAGGCCACCGGGATGTGGCCGCGGCGCTCGTCGGCCAGGGGCAGCACGCAGACCTCCAGCACGTCGGGATGGCGCTCCAGCAGACGCTCCACCTGGCCCGGGTACACGTTCTCGCCGCTGCAGACGAACATGTCGTCGGCGCGGCCGACGAAGTAGTACCAGCCCTCGGCGTCGCGCCGCATGATGTCGCCGGTGTGGATCCAGCCCTCGCGCAGCTTCTCGGCGGTGAGCTCGGGGCGGTTCTGGTAGCCGTTCATTCGCGTGGCGCAATGCACTTCCAGCACGCCCGCGGCCTCGGCACCGGTCACTTCCAGGCCCTCGCCGTCGACGAGGCGCAGCCGCGCGTGCGGCTGTGCATGGCCCACCGACATGAACGGCCGCGGCTGCCCTTGCGGGTGCGCGCCGAAGTAGCCCGCGCCGGTCTCGGTGGTGCCGTAGCTGTTGATCACCGCCGCCGCGGGGAACAGCGCCTGCACCTGGCTCAGCACCGTGGCCGACAGCGGTGCGGAGCCGATGACCACCAGCTTCACGTTGCCGAAGTCGGCCTGCGCCAGCGCCTGCCGCTGCTGCGCCACCATCGCCGTCATCGTCGGCACGCCCGACAGCACGCTCACGCGGTGCTCGCTGATCGCTCGGATGTAGCCCGTCGCATCGAAGCGCGGCATCAGCACGAAGGCGCCGTGCAGCATGAAGATGTGCGTGGTGTTGACCGTCGCGTTCATGTGGAACAAGGGCGCGGCCACGATGCACGGGCCGCTGTCCAGGCACTGGCGCATGAAGTCGGTGGCGTAGCCGGCGGCGATCAGCACCTGGCTGCGGTGCGACAGCAGCACGCCCTTGGGCCGGCCGGTGGAGCCGCTGGTGTACAGCACCATGGCCACCTCGGCCTCGCCGGGCACCACGGCCGTGAAGGGGCCCGGGTCGGCCAGCGCGTCGAAGGCCTCGCCCTGCAGCGGCAGCACCGGCAGCGTGCCGGCCGCTGCACCCGGCAGCGCCATCGCCACAGGCAGCAGGTCGGCATCGGCCAGCACCACGCGCAGCGCCGAGTCCTCGGCCATGTAGGCCAGCGTCTCGGCGCCGGCGCGCGGGTTCACCGGCACGCTCACCCCGCCGGCGCGCATGGTGGCCAGCATCACGGCCAGTGCATGCACGCTGTTGGCGCCCATCACGCCCACGCGGTCGCCGCGCACCAGGCCGCGCGCCAGCAGGCCGCGCGCCAGCGCATTGATCAGGTCGTCGAGCTCGCCGTAGGTCCAGTGCCGCAGCAGGCTGCCGTCAGCCAGCAGCTCGATGACGGCCAGGGTCTCGCGCCCGCGAGAGGCGTCCAGCGTCATGCCCAGGTTGAGGGGCAGGTCGGTGCGTTGGTCCAGCGGGGTCATGCCTTGGCCTCCAGGAAGAAGGTGCCGCGGCCCGTGGCCACCAGGCGGCCCGCGGTGTCGAGCACGTCCACGTCGACCACGCCCATCGTGCGCCCGGCGCGGTGCACGCGCGCCTGCGCCTGCAGTTCACCGGCGGCCGGGCGCAGGTAGTCGGTGCGGAAGACCACCGTGCCGGCGCCGCGCCCGGCCACGGCGATCAGCGCCATGCAGCCGGCCGTGTCGATGAGCGAGGCGATCGGCCCGCCGTGGAACTGCCCGGTGCCCGCGCCGCGCTCGAACTCCGGGCGGAAGGGCATGGCGAAGGCTGCGGTCTGCGCCTCGGTGTCCACGCTCAGCACGCGGATGGCGGCGAACCGGATGAAGGGCGAGGTGTCGCATTGCGCCTGCAGCGTGGCGACCGCATCGGACGGCTGGGATGGAACGGTGGTGTTCATGGTCGGAGCATTCACGGCGTCACCACGATCTTGCCGAACACCTCGCGCTCTTCCATCAGGCGCTCGGCCTCGCGGATGTCTTCCAGCGGCAGCACCTTGTCGATGACCGGCTTCATGCGCCCGCTGCGCGCCAGCTCCAGCAGCGAGACGACATCCTCGCGGCGCCAGCCGTTGCTGCCCATCAGCCTGAGCTCGAAGGTCCAGACGTAGCGCACGTCGATGTGCTCGTCGTAGCCGGCGGTGGCGCCGCAGGTCAGCAGCCGCCCGCCCACCTTGAGGCAGCGGATGCCCTCCTGCCAGCTGTTGCCGCCGGTGAAGTTGACGACCACGTCCACGCCGCCCGTGCCGCTGATGCGCGGCTTGCCCACCAGCGCGTGCACGGCGTCCATCACCTTCTGCTCGCGGTAGTTCACCACGTGGTCGGCGCCCAGGGCCTTCAGGCGCTCGGCCTTGTCGGCGCTGCCGGCGCAGGCGATGACGCGGGCGCCCGCCAGCCGGGCCAGCATCACGCAGGCCGTGCCCACGCCGCCGCTGGCGCCCAGCACCACCACGGTCTCGTCGGCCTTCACCTGGCCGATGGTGACCATCATGCGGTGCGCGGTGGCATAGGCCAGCGGCAGGCTGGCGGCCACCTCGAAGCTCACGTCGTCGGGCAGCTGCACCAGTTGCTGCGCCCAGGCCAGGCAGTACTCGGCGCGGCCGCCGTCATACATCTCGCCGATCATGCCCTTGGGCGCACCCTCGCCAGCCACCGGCAGCGGGTCGACCAGCACGCGGTCACCCACCGCCCAGCCGCTGACGCCCGGGCCGAGCTCGGCGACTTCGCCGGCGATGTCGGAGCCGATGACGATGGGCAGCGGCACCTTGATGCCGGGCATGCTGCGGCGGGTGAAGATGTCGTGGTAGTTCAGCGAGCAGGCGCGCACGCGCAGCAGCACGAAGCCGGGCTTGACGGCCGGCCGCGGCCAGGCGGGTTCGAACACGGTCTGCTCGGGGCCGCCGTGGGCGTGCACGATGGCGGCTCTCATGGTGGAAGTCATGGATGGGTGTCCGTGAGATTCAGAAGGGGTCTGCCAGCGCCCCGGCGCGGGGCATGGCGGCGTGCAGTTCGTCGGGTACCGCGCCGGTGTCCATCCAGCGCGCCACCTGGGCCTGCGCGTCGGCGCAGTCCAGGCCCTGCCCGCGGCGCCAGTCGGCGTCGAAGCAGCTGGTCTGGTAGCGGCGGCCGTCGTCGCACAGCAAGGTGACGATGGAGCCGGCCCGGCCCTCGGCCTGCATCCGGCTGGCGCACCACAGCGCGGCGATCAGGTTGGTGCCGGTGCTGCCGCCCACCGGCCGCCCCAGCCGCTCGCTCAGAGCCAGCATGGCCGCCAGGCTCCAGCGGTCGGGCACCTTGAGCATGGCGTCCATGGTGTCGGGCAGGAACGAAGGCTCCACGCGCGGGCGGCCGATGCCTTCGATGCGCGAGCCGCGGGCCAGCGTGAGGGCCGGGTCGCGGTTGCGGTAGTGCTCGAAGAGCACGCTGTGCTCGGCGTCGACGCCGCACACGAGGGTGTCGTGCCGGCAGTAGCGCACGTAGCGGCCCAGCGTGGCCAGCGTGCCGCCGGTGCCGGCGCTGGCCACCAGCCAGTGCGGCACGGGGTGGGGCTCGTGGCGCAGCTGCTGGAAGATGCTGTCGGCGATGTTGTTGTTGGCGCGCCAGTCGGTGGCGCGCTCGGCGTGCGTGAACTGGTCCATGTAGTGGCCGCCGGTCTCGCGCGCGATGCGCTCGCTCTCGGCGTACACCTGCTTGGGGTCGTCCACCAGGTGGCAGCGCCCGCCCTGGAAGGTGATGGCCTCCACCTTGGCCGGGCTGGTGCTGCGCGGCATCACGGCCACGAAGGGCAGGCCCAGCAGCCGCGCGAAGTAGGCCTCGCTGATGGCGGTGCTGCCGCTGCTGGCTTCCACCACCGTGCTGCCCTCGTGCAGCCAGCCGTTGCACAGGGCGTGCAGGAACAGGCTGCGCGCCAGCCGGTGCTTCAGGCTGCCGGTGGGGTGGCTGCTCTCGTCCTTGAGGTACAGGTCCACGCCCGGCAGGCCGGGCAGGGCCAGCGGCAGCAGGTGGGTGTCGGCCGAGCGCTGGAAGTCGGCCTCGATGCGGCGGATGGCCTGGCGCACCCAGGTGCGGCGGTGCTCCTGCAACTCGCTCATGAAGGCACGCCGCTCTTCAGTGCCCGAACACGCCACGGTAGTGCGTGCACAGCGCATCCCAGGTGCGCCGGCTTTCGCGCGCGGTGCCGGCCGGCGTGCCGCCGCAGGCCAGGAAGATGCCCAGCAGCGAATGCAGCAGCGCCGGGCAGAAGCTGGTCACGGTGTTGGGCAGCGGGGTGATGTGGCCGGTGTCCTGCAGGCACAGGTGCTGGAACGGGTGTTCGAAACCCTGTGCGCGCAGGCGGTTGACGATGAGGTCGCTGCCCCAGGCGCTGGGCCACATCTGGTCGTCCACGCCGCTGATCAGCAGCACCGGGCACCTTGCGCGCTCGATGGGCAGCGCCGCGGTGGCGCGGGTCTCGGGGTCGTTGAGCGTGGCGTAGTAGCCGGGGGTGGCGGCGTAGCCGTTGGGCTCGCTCTCGCCCAGGCGCTTCATCTCGTCGAATGACGGTGAGTCACCGGGCTTGCAATGCGGCACCGGCTGGCCGCGGAAGGTGAAGCTCGGGCCGCCCGGGCCCTTGTTCGTGTCCCAGCCGATGCTGGTGGTGTACATCGGCACGATGCCCACCACGCCCTGGATCTGCTCGGGCAGGTGACTGGCCAGCGTGATCACCAGCTCGCCCCCGCGCGACGCTCCCTGGATGCCGATGCGCTCGCAGCCCAGCTCGCGCCGCGCCCAGGCAAAGCCTTCCTCAAAGTACTCCAGCGGGATGCCGGCGATGAAACCCGGCAGGTCCTCGTAGGCGAAGTAGGCGAGGCTCACCACGTCGTAGCCCAGCGACGCCAGCACCGGCGCGTAGCCCAGTTCCAGCCCGCCGCCCGAGCCGGTGAAGCTGAAGATGCAGCCGCGCGCGCGGCCATCGGGCAGCCGGCGTTCCTTCCAGCGCAGCACCTGGCCGCGCAGTCGGCCGTCGCGCAGCGGCAGCACGTCGATGCCGTCCACCAGGCGCTGCAGCGTCACCGTGGTGGCGGCGCAAGGGGCGGGCTGACCTTCCACGGTGGCCTGCAGCTCGATCACGTGCGCCTTCATCGGCGCGATGTGCGGCTGGCCCAGCTTGTGCGCCTTCTCGGTGGCGCCCAGCATGAAGCGGCGGTCGCTCACCGGCTCGGGCCGCAGGCTCCAGAACAGGCCCGCAGGGTCGATGCCGGTGTAGTGGCCTTCCTCGGCCGGTGCGTCGTCCAGGTCGATGCGGCCTCCAGCGTCGGCCACAAAGAGGGCGCGTGACGTCCAGGCCACGCCGGCGTCGTCGACCAGGCGAGACGACAGCCAGACGCGCTGGCCCGGCACGAAGCCGGCGGCGACGATGGCGATGGGCGTGGGCTGCAGTGCCACGTCGGGCGTGGCGGTGAGGGTGGGGTCGCTCATGCAGGGTTCTCCTTGGGGGGCAGCGGCAGGCGTGGGACGGCTACACCTTGTGCAGCCAGCGCAGCCCGCGGCTGTAGGCGGCGAACACGGCGCTGCCGTGGGTCTCGTCGTCGAGGATGTCGCAGCGCACGCGCGTGCCCCAGCGCTGCGCCACGATGGCGGCCATCTCGCGCGTCTCGGCCACGATGTCGGGGATGCCGCGCATCACGTCGAGGTAGTCCTTCCAGAGATCGGCGTCCATGTAGCGGTGCCAGGTGGTGCTGAAGCCCGCGGTGGTTTCCTGGTCACCCGCAGCCAGGTAGACCGAGACGTTCAGCGTCCGCTCCACCGCCGCGAACTCGCG